>JAEEGL014179408.1_pt1 | contig 44701 bp, 31 predicted proteins | sample 9134231 | NCBI WGS metagenome assembly JAEEGL01 (sample SAMN16246548, study PRJNA631951) | gut metagenome | biome: gut microbiome; feature: rumen; material: fiber-attached | host: Bos | place: Iran: Karaj | collected 2018-10 | reverse complement strand
TTCGATGTCTGGATATGGATAGGAGCAGTAGGAACCTTCATGGTGTCAAAATGTATGCTCCTGATATAGTCTTCCAGATTAAATGTATCGAGATTCTTCAGGAATGATGAAAACTCAGAATCATAGGATGACTTATCAGAATTATTCATCCATAGTATCAGCTGTTCTTCTATCTGCTTCTCGGACTGAAGGCTGCTCTGAGGTACATTCATCAATTCAGCAAGTTCCAGAGTATTATCTTCCTCTATTACTATACCAGTAACATATTTGGCAACATTAGTGATAACACTGTCTATATTTGAAAATTTTCTTTCCCCGGAACGGACCTTCGACAGGAAAGAAGGATCGTAATTCAGATATTGTGCCAATGTCTTGTTCTGTATATGAAATTCAGTCATAAGGGTATTGAGCTTCTCAACTATGAGAGCCATATCCTCATCCCCAAGATCTGTATGAATGGCTTTTATAAGGATATCCTTCAATTCCTGGACAGAGTACCAGTCTTTCCTTCCAGAATCTTCAGCGGCCTTAATAAGTCCATTTACGAGCATATCTATCTGCTTGCTGTCTACTGGTGGTATACGATTTCCTGTTCTATATCTGCTAAGTGATGCATTTGACAGACCACAGTAATCAGCAATTTGTTTTGAGTTATAATCAAGATCCATAATCAGAGTGTTTAATGTGTCAGCGAAATACATGTATTAGTCCCTTCCTTCTGTGAGTATTTTGGATCGATGTATCATTATTTATTCTATAAGCTGTATTTTAACATAAAATTCATTGATATTGTACATATATAATTTATAAAAACTCTTTAAAATAAGGAATTGCTATGATATAATTATGCGGTTAATAAGTATTTTTAGAGGAGAACTAAAATGAAGAAGGCAAAGAGAAATGCTATCCTTTGGTTTTTGCTTTTCGCACTTGTTGTAGCAGGTGGTGTATATGCAGTAATCGAAGGCCTTGGCAAAGAGCGTACAGGTCGTGCAAAGGACATACCTTTGGGACTTGATCTTCAGGGTGGTGTCAGCGTTACATATGAGATCGCTGAGAAGGATGCCACAGATGAAGAGATCAATGCAACTATAGATAAGTTGCAGCGAAGAGTTGATAACTATAGTCCGGATGCTGAAGTTTATAAGCAGGGTAAGGACAGGATCACTGTTGAGATTCCTTTGGATACAAGTAAATATGATCCAAACGAAATCCTTGATTCATTAGGACGCCCTGGTAAACTCGAGTTTATAGATCAGACAAACTATGACCTGTTCTCAAAGGGCGAAGAGTATGAAGCTGCACTTTCAGGTTCTGATGTTAAGACTGCTGAGGGTGGTCGTATTACAGACACATCAGGTGCTGATGAGTTCGTAGTACATCTTCAGTTTACTGATGAAGGTGGACAGAAGTTTGCTGATATCACAGGAGCAAATGTAGGAAGTCCTCTTTACATTTTATATGATAACCAGGTTGTAAGTAGTCCTGTTGTTCGTGAGCAGATCAATGGTGGTAGTGCTCAGATCGATGGTATGGACGATTATGAAGAAGCTAGTGATCTTGCAAATACTATCAAGATCGGTGCTCTTCCTCTTACACTTACAGAGCTTTCATCTCAGGTAGTTGGTGCGAAGCTTGGTTCTGATGCTCTTAGAACCTCATTATGGGCTGGCCTTATAGGTCTTATCCTTATCTTCGTACTTATGACAGTTGTTTTCAGATTCCCTGGATTCCTGTCTGCTATAGCTCTTAGTATTTACACAATGCTGATGCTGTTCTTCCTCAATGCATTACATATAACACTTACTCTTCCTGGTATTGCCGGTATCATACTTTCCATAGGTATGGCGGTGGATGCCAACGTAATCATATTTACGCGTATCAAAGAAGAGATAGGTCTTGGAAAATCAGTTAAGACAGCTATCAAGAGCGGTTTCAACAAGGCTCTTTCAGCTATCATTGACGGTAACGTAACAACTATTATCGCAGGTATAGTACTTCTTATAATGGGTACTGGTACAGTAAAGGGATTTGCTCGTACTCTTATCCTTGGTATCGTTTTATCAATGGTAACAGCACTTCTCATTACAAGATTCCTGCTTTATGTATTCTCAACAATTGGTGTTACAAGTCCAAAGCTTTATGGTGCTTCAAAGCCTGCAAAGGTTACTAAGTTCTCTAAGGTTTTCCCAGTAGCATCAGTATTATCACTCGTTATCATTGTAACTGGTATCGTATTCCTGTTTGTTAACCAGGGTATCTCAACCAGAGGTAATAGTCTTAACTTCTCTCTTGAGTTCAGTGGTGGTACATCAACAACCGTTACATTTAACGAGCCTAAGACACTTGTTCAGGCTGAGACTGAGGTTGCACCTGTTATAGCAGAGGCTGCTGGCGTTGATGCCGGAACAGTACAGATTCAGATAGTTGATAACACAAATCAGATCGTATTTAAGACTTCAAACCTTGATGAGGGAACTCGTCACAATGTAGCAGAAGCTCTTAAGTCAAACTTCGATCTGACAGATGATAAGATTGATTCAGAGAATATCAGCAGCACCATCAGTAAGGAAACACAGAGAGATGCTATCCTTGCCGTGGTTATTGCTTCAATCCTTATGCTTATCTACATAGCATTCAGATTCAGCGATACAAGATTCGGTGTGGCTGCCGTTATTGCCCTGATCCACGACGTAATGTTTGTATTCTTTGCATACAGTGTTCTGTACCTGAATGTAGGTGGTACATTTATCGCATGTATGCTGACCATAGTCGGTTATTCCATCAACTCCACGATCATCATCTTCGACCGTATCCGTGAGAACCTGAAGGAGATGAGCGTAGACAAGGAAGGCTACGACGGAATCGTTAATACAAGTATTTCACAGACAGTTTCTCGTAATATATACACTAACCTGACTACATTTGTCATGGTACTTATGCTTTACATACTTGGTGTAAGTTCACTTAAAGAGTTTACATTTACTCTGATGGTTGGTGTTGTAGCCGGTACTTATTCATCAATCTGCATGACCGGCCCACTGTGGTTATTCCTTAGAAAGCATATAGGCGCTAAGAAAGTAGCAGAGAAATAAATAGTATTAAAATGAATCTTTTCAAGAGGCCGGGTAGTTAGCTACTCGGCCTCTTATGGACTATGATTTTTAGATATGGGGTGATAGATTGAAGAAAGAATGGAGAGTTTATTCCCGAAAGGCGCGGATCAACAACATAGCAGCCAGGTTCGGAATATTGCCGCTTACGGCGAATATTATAACCTGCAGGGGTAAGGTAAATGAGGATCAGATCGAGAAGTATCTGTATGGTACCATGGATGATCTTCATGATCCGGCCCTTATGATGGGAATGGATAAAGGCGTAGAAATAATAGCGGAGAAGATAAAGGCGGGAAACTCTATCAGAGTTGTGGGGGATTATGATGCTGATGGAGTGACATCTACCTATATACTTCTGGACGGAATGAGGAAGCTTGGCGGAAATGTAAGCTATGATATACCTGATCGTATCAGAGATGGTTACGGAATGAATGTCAGGATAGTTGAGGACGCTGCGGCTGCAGGTGTTGATACTATAGTAACCTGCGATAACGGCGTGGCTGCAGTAGCTTCCATAAGTAAAGCCAAGGAATTAGGAATGACTGTGGTGGTTACAGATCACCATGAACCTCAGGATGAAATGCCGGATGCGGATGTGATCATAGATCCACATCAGATAGCAGATAAATACCCATACAAGGAAATATGCGGCGCCATGGTTGCATATAAGTTTATAAAGGCACTTTATAAATATATGGGTGAGGAACTGCCGGAAGGAAAGTATGTGGAGTTTGCTGCTATCGCAACGGTATGTGATGTAATGCCGCTCCTGGATGAGAACAGGATTCTGGTCAGAGAAGGACTCCGGAAGATCCTTAATACTGACAATGTGGGATTAAAGGCTCTTGCTGAAGCAACAGGATTACCTGCCCAGAGAAAGCTTAATGCCAGAAGCTTCTCCTTCGTGATAGGGCCATGCATTAATACGAAGGGCCGTCTGGAATCTGCCAAGGATGTGGTGGAACTGTTCCTTGAAGAGGATCCTGATAAGGCAAGGGATATTGCAGAATACATGGTATCACTTAATAATACCAGGAAGGAAATGACTACAGAGGGCGAAAGACCGATCATGGAAATGCTGGACGCAAAGGAAGCTGATGGCACTCTTGATAATGTAATAGTTGTATATGCGGAAGGACTTCATGAAAGTCTTGCCGGACTTGTAGCCGGACATATAGAGGACAGATTCTACAGACCTGCAATCGTATTTACTGATTCTATAGTGAATCCAGAAGTTTATAAGGGCTCTGCCAGATCTATAGAAGCCTATAATGTTTTCGAAGCGCTGTGCGAGGCTAAGGAATATCTGGTTAAGTTCGGTGGTCACAAGCAGGCAGCAGGACTGACCATCAAGAAAACTGATCTGGATGATCTTAGAAGATTTCTTAATGAGAACCAGCATCTCACAGAAGCTGATCTTACAGCTAAAATTTTTATAGACGCAGTGGAACCGCTCCACAACATCACCTTCAGCCTCATAGAACAGCTGGAGAGCATGGAACCTTGTGGTGAAGGAAATGATGAACCTCTTTTCGGAGCACCTGATATGGAGCTGTATGGAATAAGGATCAAGGGTAAGAATAGTAACGTGATGGAGCTTAAGGTCAGGGATAAGAACGGAAGGCGATATTCGATCACGAGCTTCAAGCCAGACGATGTCATGGCAGATATAAAAAAGTGGTTTAATGAAGAGGATTGTGATAAAATAATGAAAGGTATTGCCCAGGGATTATTCATTGATTTTACATTTAAACCTTATATCAATGAGTATATGGGAAATAGAACAGTAGAATTTTTATTGAAAGATTACAGACCTGCATAATGCTATTCGACTGGTGAACATGTTTGGAGGTAACTATGAAGAGTGTTGAAGATTATATAAAATGTATTCCTGATTTCCCTGAACCGGGAGTGTTATTCAGAGATGTTACAAGTGTTATCGAAGATCCTGAAGGATTCAAGCTCGCTATAGATGAGATGGATAAGCTTATCGGTGATACTGATTTTGATATGATAGTAGGTGCTGAAGCACGAGGATTTATCTTCGGTGCTCCACTGGCTTACAAGAGAGGCAAGGGTCTGGCTCTTGTCAGAAAGAAGGGCAAGCTCCCAAGAGAGACTGTATCTGTTGACTATGATCTGGAGTATGGCAGTGCAACTGTTGAGCTTCATAAGGATACCATCAAGCCTGGCCAGAAGGTCATATTGGTTGATGATCTCCTTGCAACAGGTGGAACAATAGGAGCATCCGCAAAGCTTGTTGAGAGCCTTGGCGGTGTTGTAGTAAAGACTATCTTCCTTATAGAGCTTGAAGGACTTAATGGAAGAGCTAAGTTAGCTGATTATGATGTAAACTCAGTTGTATCATATTCTGGGAAATAAGAACATTTTACCATGACCCGTGGTAAGAAAGGAGGAAGTGATGTCAGAAATAGATAATAAAGACCTATTAATGTATGACGAAGAACTGAATAGAAGTGACAGAAAGCCGATATTATCTGTTAATAATGGCGCGGCAAGATCTGACGAACTGGCTACCCCTGAAGACTTCACTTCGCCTGATGAGATATATAATATCCTCATAGAGAAGATCGAGAAGTATCATCCGTCAGAGGACTATTCCATGATCGAGAAGGCCTATCATATGGCCAACGAGGCTCATAAGGATCAGAAGAGAAAATCCGGTGAGCCGTACATCATTCATCCTCTTTGCGTTGCCATTATCCTGGCAGAGCTGGAGATGGACAAGGAAACCATAGTTGCCGGACTGCTTCATGATGTTATAGAAGACACTGAGATGACTAAGGAAGATGTGTCAAATGAATTCTCTCCGGAAGTTGCGCTTCTGGTAGATGGAGTTACAAAGCTGACACAGTTGAATCTGTCACAGGACAAGATAGAGATTCAGGCTGAGAATCTTCGTAAGATGTTTATTGCCATGGCAAATGATATCAGAGTCGTGATCATCAAGCTGGCAGACCGTCTGCACAACTTAAGGACTCTGCAGTATCAGACTGCTGCAAAGCAGGTTGAGAAAGCCAGGGAGACTATGGATATATATGCGCCTATCGCTAACAGGCTGGGTATATCCAAGATTCAGGTAGAGATGGATGATCTCTGTATGCAGTATCTCTATCCGGAGATTTATGCGGATCTGTGCTCGAAGATAGATGAGCGTATATCCGAAAGAGAAGATTTTATAAAGGAAATGGTATCGGAAGTTACCGAATATATAAAAGAGGCCGATATCAAGGCAGAGATAGAGGGCCGTGTAAAGCATATCTTCAGTATCTATAAGAAGATGAAGACCCAGGGCAAGAATCTGGATCAGATATATGACCTGTTTGCCCTCAGAATAAAGGTTGATACTGTCAGAGACTGTTATGCAGCTCTGGGTATAATCCATGAGAAGTATAAGCCTATACCGGGCAGATTCAAGGATTATATTGCCATGCCTAAGGCGAACATGTATCAGTCACTTCATACTACTCTGATCGGACATGAAGGCAGACCTTTCGAGATACAGATCAGAACCTATGAAATGCACAGAACTGCAGAGTTTGGTATTGCTGCTCACTGGAAGTATAAGGAGAGCGGAAGCACAAATGTTACTAAGGAAGAGGAGAAGCTTAACTGGCTGAGAGAGATCCTTGAGTGGCAGAGTGATACTGAAGACAATAAGGAGTTCATGAATGCTGTAAAGACCGACCTGGATCTGTTCCAGGATCAGGTATACTGCTTCACTCCTGCAGGTGATGTTAAGTCACTGCCGAAGGGCAGTAATACAATAGATTTCGCTTATGCTATTCATACAGCAGTCGGAAATAGAATGGTTGGTGCCAGAATAAATGGCCGCCAGGTGCCTATTGAGACAGCACTCAGATCCGGCGACAGAGTTGAGATCATTACATCCCAGAATTCCAAGGGACCGAGTCTTGACTGGCTGAAGATCGTAAAGAGTACACAGGCGAAGACTAAGATCAATCAGTGGTTCCGCCATGAGATGAAGGAAGAGAACATCGTTAAGGGCAAGAACGCTGTTGAGGAATATTGCAAATCCAAGAACATAGACCTGTCCGTTTACATGAGACCGGAGCTGATAGAGAAGACTCTCAAGCGTTACAACTTTACTGACTGGGATTCTCTCATGGCTGCAGTTGGCCATGGTGGTCTGAAGGAAGGACAGATAGTCAACCGTCTTATCGAGGAAGACAGACGTCAGAAGATGCTGAACATCACTGATCAGGACATACTGTCAGAGATGGGAGATACACGTCAGAGCTACGAGATGCCGAAGGGCTCCATCAAGGTTCGTGGTATTCATGACGTGGCAGTACGTTTCTCCAAATGCTGTACACCTGTTCCAGGTGACGAGATAGTCGGATTCGTAACCAGAGGACGTGGTATATCCATTCACAGGACTGACTGTGAAAATGTACTCTGTATGGATGAGACTGAGAGAGAACGTCTGATAGAAGCAGAGTGGGTAGATGAGACCGGTGCATCCGACACTGAATTCACTACTGAGATAAATGTATATGCATCCGACAGACAGGGAATCATATTCGATCTGTCCAAGATATTTAAAGAGTCGGATATAACCATAAAGGGAATGAATGCCCGTACATCAAAACAGGGCAAGTCCACCATTACAATTCAGTTTGGTGTTAAGTCCAAAGATGAACTGAACACCCTCATATCTAAAGTTAGAAATGTTGATGGTATCATAGATATAGAAAGAACCCAGGGGTAGTCAGATGGCTGAATTAAAGCTGTTACAAAGGGTCCTCGGACCGGTCATGACAAACTGCTATATCCTGATAGATAAGGATAACAAGGAGGCAGTCATAATTGATCCTGCAGACAGGGCAGATGTGCTGGATAAGCTTCTCAAGGAAGAGGGAGCGGAGCTTAAGTCAATGCTTCTTACGCATGCACATTTTGACCATGTATCTGCAGTGCCAGAGCTTCGAAAGATGTACCCTGATGCAGAGGTTATAATCGGTGAAGGCGACCAGGAGCTGCTGGGGAATGCGATGCTAAATCTGTCAGCAGCGATGGGCGACAGCCCCGTTACATTTGACCCGGACAGAACAGTAAGTGATGGCGAGACCATGGAGGTTCTGGGTCATACAGTGAAATGTATCGAAGTCCCGGGACATACCAAGGGTGGTATGTGCTATTACTTCGAGGATTTAAAAGTCATATTTGATGGCGATACCCTTTTCAGAGGCAGCGTTGGAAGATCTGATTTTCCTACTGGTGATGAAGAGGCTCTACTAAGATCCATATCGGAGAAGCTCTTCAGTCTGCCGGATGATACAGTTGTATTTCCTGGACATAACGAGCAGACAACCATAGCAACAGAGAAAAAATATAATTTCTATTTTTGATTCAGGTGATAAGATGATCTTACTTGTAGAAAACAGTGGGGATTATAATAATGACCTAAGAGCAATGATAGGTGCATTTTTCCCAGGAGAGAAGATAAAAGCAGTGAGCCCGGAAGAGGTTTCCTTGATAGACAGGAAACTTTTTTCGGAGTTTTCTTTTGTTTTTACGGCTCTTTACGGGATCAGAGATGTGGGTGCTGAATACAGCAGGACCACCCGCCTCAGAATAGAGGAAAAGGGACATGTTATCTTCTCTGCTTACGCATATGGCGATTACAAGGATAGAAAGAAATTCAGGAACAGACTTAAGCTTGCATCATACAGGATGCTTTCCTCGTATACAGGAAGGGAACTGCCATGGGGAAGCCTTACCGGAATGCGTCCTTCCAAGATAGCAACCGGTGCATTAAAGGATGGCAAGTTCAAGGATGAGATAATTGATTATTACAAGACCACTTACGATACTTCTGAAGAGAAGGCAGAGCTTAGCTATGATGTGACATGGAAGGAGAAGGGTATACTTGAGACCATCGATCCGGTTTCAGAGTATGCTGTTTATATAGGAATTCCATTCTGTCCTACCAGATGTCTGTATTGTTCTTTTACCGCATATCCTATTCATGAATTTGAAGGCGTGGTTGATGATTATCTGAAGACTCTGGAGCAGGAACTGCAGTATATATCATTCCTGAACAGATACAGAAGGCTGACAGCTATATATATCGGTGGCGGAACACCTACAGCCATTTCAGAAGAACATCTGCACACATTGCTGGATATCGTAAAGAATACATTTGACTTGACGGAATTAAGAGAGTATACCGTAGAGGCAGGCAGGCCTGACAGTATTACGCCTGAGAAGCTGTCACTCATGAAGAGATATGGCGTGACCAGAATAAGTATAAATCCACAGACCATGAATGCGGCAGCCCTCAGAAAGATTGGAAGGGCACATACGCCTAACGATACAAGAGCTGCTTTCAAGATGGCCAGAGATGCAGGATTTAACAACATAAATATGGATATAATAGCAGGACTTCCTGGAGAGAGACTTTCAGATATGAAGTACACTCTGGAAGAGATCAGGAAGATGGGGCCGGAATCCCTTACTGTACACAGCCTTGCTATCAAGAGAACTGCAGAACTGAATATGAATCTGGATGAGTTCAAGGGTGAGATCAATCAGGATATGGAGGCCATGATATCCTACGCCTATAAGACTGCAGATGAAATGGGCCTCAAACCTTACTATCTGTACAGACAGAAGAACATCGCCGGCAACCTGGAGAATACCGGATATTCCAAGCCGGGCCTTGAGTGTCTCTATAATATAGTGATGATCGAGGAGAAGATGGACGTGTTTGCGGCGGGAGCCGGAACAGTAACAAGGCTTATAAGCCTGGACAATAATGAGGTCACCAGAATTGATAGAGTCGAAAACGTTAAGAACGTTTACGAATATATAACAAGAATAGATGAAATGCTGGAAAGAAAGTCAGCAGGTGTGGATTCTAGATTTTTAAAATAAAAATGAAATTATTTTAACGGTAGTATGGAGGAAAAATAATTGGCAATGAAGAAGAAGCCTGTTACAGGTATGAAGGATATACTTCCAAGGGAGATGGAGATAAGGGATTATGCCATTGGCCTTATTAAGGATACATATAAGACTTATGGTTTTACCTCTGTTGAGACTCCTGCAGTTGAGCATATCGAAAACCTGAGCAGTAATCAGGGTGGAGAAAATGAGAAGCTTATATTTAAAATTCTGAAGAGGGGCGACAAGCTTACATCGGCAGTTGGTAAGCTGGCTGATGGTTCCGGTGATGGAGAGAATGCAGTCCCTGATGCAGGAATATTAACAGATAGTGGACTCCGCTATGATCTGACACTTCCTCTGTCCAGGTATTATTCAAATAACGCAAATGATCTCCCAAGCCCATTTAAGGCGCTTCAGATGGGAAATGTATGGCGTGCCGACAGACCACAGCGTGGCCGTTTCCGCCAGTTCATGCAATGCGATATAGACATATTGGGTGAGCCTGGAATAATTGCAGAGATTGAGCTTATACTTGCAACAACAACACTCCTTGGAAAGCTTGATTTTAAGAATTTTACTATCAGAATAAATGACAGACGTATACTTAAAGCTATGGCTGCATACAGCGGCTTTGAAGAAAGCCAGTATGATACGGTATTCATAATACTCGACAAGATGGATAAGATCGGTCTTGAAGGAGTAAAGGAAGAACTCATCAAAGAAGGTTATGATGAGGCTGTAGTGGAGAAGTATCTGGGCTTATATGCACGCCTTGTAGGAGAAGAAGGAGAAAATGCTCCGGCCGTTTCCAACGACGACAAGGCTAAGATCAGCATAGAAAATATCAGATCCATCAAGGAAGAACTGGGTGACTTCCTTGATGGAGATGTTGCTGAGAATCTCTCAACTATCATTTCGAGCGTAGAGGGTGCAAAGGGTGCAGACTTCGGCATCAGCTTTGATCCAACCCTGGTTCGTGGTATGTCCTATTACACAGGACCTATATTTGAGATATCTATGGATGAGTACGGCGGCTCAGTCGGTGGTGGTGGAAGATATGATGAAATGATCGGAAAATTCACAGGCCAGCCTACACCCGCTGTTGGTTTCTCTATCGGATTTGAGAGAATCGTAATGCTTCTTCTTGAAAACAATTTCCAGGTTCCTGGAAGTGGTTCAAAGAAGGCGTATCTGGTAGAGAAGAACATGCCTGCAGATAAGATGCAGAAGATAATGGCACTGGCTAAAGAGGAACGCGAGGCCGGCACCATCATAAATGTATCTATCATGAAGAAGAACAAGAAGTTCCAGAAAGAGAAGATGCAGGAAGAGGGTTACACAGAATTCGTAGAATTCTTCGCAGACCGCGACTTTTAAGAAATTGGGACGAGATTGATGCCCAAAATGTAAACAAAAACGGAGGAAACATAGATGCAGTCTAGAACGCATACTTGCGGTGAATTAAGAAAAGAAAATGTCGGCGAGAAGGTAACTATCGTCGGCTGGATGGAAAATGTAAGAGAGGTTGGTGGAAGTCTTGCCTTTGTTGTAATGCGAGATTTCTACGGTATTACTCAGGTGGTTGTTGAAACAGAGGAAATGATGTCTGTTATCAAGCCCCTCAACAAGGAATCTACTCTCAAGGTAACTGGTACAGTCAGAGAGAGAAGCAGCATAAATAATAAGATTCCTACAGGAGAGATAGAGATCGTTCCGGAATCCATAGAGGTTCTTGGTAAGAGCTATCATGCAGAGCTTCCATTTGAGATAAACCATTCGAGAGAGGCTGACGAGACTTTCCGTCTTAAGTATCGTTATCTGGATCTTCGTAATCCTGAGGTTAAGAACAATATCGTGATGAGATGTAATGTTGTTGCAGCTCTTAGATCTGCAATGATCGCCCACGATTTTCTTGAGATAACAACACCTATCCTTACAGCTTCATCACCTGAAGGAGCTAGAGATTATCTGGTACCTGCAAGAAAGCATCCAGGTAAGTTCTATGCACTGCCACAGGCGCCACAGCAGTTCAAGCAGCTGCTTATGACTGCAGGCTTTGACAGATATTTCCAGATTGCACCTTGCTTCAGAGATGAGGATGCAAGAGGCGACCGTTCACCTGGAGAGTTCTACCAGCTGGATATGGAAATGGCATTTGCATCTAAAGATGATGTATTTGAAATAATCGAGGATGTACTCCCTCCAATTTTTGCTAAATATGGAAAATATAATATTGCGTCTGAAGCACCTTTTACCAGGATTCCATATCTTCAGGCAATGGATGAATTCGGAACAGATAAGCCGGACCTTCGTATTGACCTGAGAGTAAAGGATGTAACAGAGGAACTGGCAGACTGCGGCTTCGATCCATTTAAGGATAATGTCATTAAGGCAGTACCTGTTTCAGACTGCAAGCTTACAAGAAAGCAGATCGATAAGATCTGTGCTGATATAGAAGTACAGGCAGGCGCAAAGGCTTATTGGTTCAAATGTGACGAAAGCGGTGCAATCGCTGGTGGAATCGCTAAGTTCGTTAATGCTGATCCAGCAGTTGCTGAGAAGATTACTGAGAAACTCGGACTTACTCCAAATACACTGGTGGTAGTTGGAGCCGGCAAGAAGACTCTTGCTCAGAAGATATCCGGTGTTGCAGTGAAGATGCTTGGTGCAGCCTGCGAAGGACATATGGATAAGGAAAGATATGAATTCTGCTGGATTATTGACTTCCCTATGTATGAGATCGGAGAGGAGTCAGGACTTCTGGAGTTCTGCCACAATCCATTCTCCATGCCTATAGGCGGCAAGGAAATCCTTGAGAAGGCAGAGGCAGGCGAGGTTGATCCTCTCAGCATCATGGCTGATCAGTACGACCTGGTATGTAACGGAATTGAGCTTTCATCAGGAGCTGTCAGAAATCACAATCCTGAGATCATGGTCAAGGCATTTGAAATGGTTCGCCTTGGTGAGGAAGAGGTTAAGGCTAAATTCCCAGCTATGTACAATGCATTTACTTATGGTGCACCTCCACATGCAGGTATCGCACCTGGTGTAGATAGAATGATAATGCTTCTGGCTGGAGAAGAATCAATCCGCGAGATCATTGCATTCCCTATGAACAAGAATGCACAGGATATAATGATGGATGCTCCATCAGCAGTTGAGCAGAGCCAGCTGGATGAGCTTCATATAGAGATAAAGGCTGTAGAAGAACCTAAGGAAGCTACAGAAGAGTAGATTAGATTCGCCATAAAAGGAAACGATATGAATAATGTTGTAGTAGCTGTCATTATGGCAGTGGCTGGAGCAATCGTTTATCTGTTCCTGGATGTACTTATACGTCGACTTATAGCACGTATTCGTTCAAGGGAAGATTACGATGAGGATGTCGATAACACTATGACCAAGGCTGAGAAGAAAAAGGCTGAGGAGATGAAGGTTGTCGAAGCCGAGAAGAAGAAAGCCGGTTTTAAAGATGCAAAAAATGACAACCCAGTGAGATTCTGGGCGGTCATCATAATAGGAGTTCTGCTTAGTGCTTTTACAGGATTCTGGTTCGGTTTTGATCTTAAGACTGTTCTATATTTCCTGTTCTTTGGACTCATAGTTACTATTGCATTTGTGGACTTAGATACCATGGAGATTCCACCGGAACTGAATTATATAATTCTGGGTCTTGGAATCATTGCCATATGGATAGTGCCGGAGATCACGATAGTTGAGAGAATAATCGGAGCCCTATGTGTCAGCGGTTTCATGCTGATCCTTACGCTTATTATAAGAGGAGCTTTCGGCTTCGGAGATATCAAAATGATGTTTGCAGCCGGATTCCTGTTGGGATGGAAGATGACTCTGGCAGGTTTCCTTATCGGTGTATTTGTAGGAGCAGCGGCAGGAATCATTGTTATTGCCAGCAAGAAGAAATCGGGGAAAGAACATTTACCATTCGGACCTTCACTATGCGTGGGCATGATAATTTCTGTATTTGTTGGAATGAATATATTTAACTGGTATGCGGACCTTATAAGGAGCGCTATGCCAAGCAGATATTAATATCAGATTCGAGGATAGAATGAGATTAGATATAGTATATGAAGATGACTACATGATAGCATGTGTTAAGCCTTATGGCATGTCATCTCAACCGGACAAAACGAATAATGCTGATCTTCTGACAGAAGTAACACAGTACCTATATGACAGGTCGGATTCGGATGAGGAGCCTTATGTGGCTATCATTAATCGCCTTGACCGACCGGTTTCAGGAATTGTCCTTTTTGCGAAGGATATGGATACTGCAGCGAAGCTGACAGACATGCTGAAGGATGGTGAGATCACCAAGTATTACCAGGCGGTAGTATGGGGTCTCATGAAAGAACCGGAGGGCATTCTGGAAGACTATATATTACATGACAAGAAGAAAAATGTATCTAAGATCGTTCCTAAGGGAACGAAGGGTGCAAAGCCTGCCAAGCTGGGCTATGAGGTTCTTGATGAGCTCGACACAGATGAGGGTACTATTTCTTACCTCCTGGTTGAACTTATGACAGGCCGTCATCATCAGATCAGATGTCAGATGGCAGCGAATAAAACACCTATCTGGGGAGACAGGAAGTATGGACGACCCGCAGGGGGTAAGGCTAACAAAGAGATAGGACTTTATTCCACCAGAATAGAATTCACCCATCCGATCACAGGTGAAGAAATAGTTCTGCACCGTGAACCGGAGGGCAAAGCATTTGACATTATGGACCAGATGGATTGGTAAAAGAAAAGGAAAAGAGGATAAATAAATGGCAGATAAGAAAGTTGAGGCAATTACTTCTATGGAGGAAGATTTTGCCCAGTGGTATACAGACGTAGTTGTAAAGGCAGAACTTACAGGATATACAAGCGTTAAGGGCTTTATGGTACTTAAGCCTTCAGGTTATGCAATCTGGGAGCTGATCCAGAGCCAGCTCGATAAGAGATTCAAGGAAACAGGTGTTGAAAATGTATATCTTCCAATGCTGATCCCAGAGGGACTTCTTCAGAAGGAGAAGGATCACGTAGAGGGATTTGCACCAGAAGTTGCATGGGTTACTCATGGCGGACTTAATGAGCTTCAGGAGAAGCTGTGTGTAAGACCTACATCAGAAACACTTTTCTGTGATTTCTATCAGAAGGACATTACATCATATAGAGACCTTCCAAAGGTATATAATCAGTGGTGCTCAGTTGTAAGATGGGAGAAGGAGACAAGACCTTTCCTCAGATCAAGAGAGTTCCTGTGGCAGGAAGGCCATACAGCTCATGCTACAGCTGAAGAGGCTGAAGAGAGAACTATCCAGATGTTAAATGTATATGCTGATTTCTGTGAAGAGGTTCTTGCTATTCCTGTAGTAAAGGGACAGAAGACTGAGAAGGAGAAGTTCGCAGGAGCAGTATCTACATACACCATCGAAGCACTTATGCATGATGGTAAGGCACTGCAGTCTGGTACAAGCCACAACTTCGGTGATGGCTTCGCACAGGCTTTCGGCGTTCAGTATACAGATAAGGATAATCAGTTAAAGTATGTACATCAGACATCATGGGGAGTAACAACAAGACTTATCGGAGCTATCATCATGGTTCATGGTGATGACAATGGTCTCAAGCTTCCACCAAGAGTTGCTCCAACTCAGGTTATGATCGTGCCTATCCAGCAGAAGAAGGAAGGCGTACTTGAGAAGGCTGAGGAAATCAGGGAATCTCTCTCTAAGGTTGCAAGAGTAAAGGTTGATGAGACTGACAAGTCCCCAGGATTCAAGTTCGCTGAATGTGAAATGAGAGGTATACCTGTAAGAGTTGAGATAGGACCTCGTGATATAGAGAATAATCAGTGTGTAGTAGTAAGACGTGATACAGGCGACAAGCAGCAGGTATCTCTCGATGGGCTTGATAATTATATAGCAGAGCTTCTGGATACTATTCAGAAGGATATGCTTGAAGTTGCAAGAAATCACAGAGATACACATACATACACAGCTGCTACATGGGATGAATTCGTAGATACAGTAAATAACAAGCCTGGTTTCATTAAGGCTATGTGGTGTGGCGAGACAGAGTGTGAAGAGAATATCAAGGCTCAGACAGGTGCCACAACCAGATGTATGCCATTTGAGCAGGAGCATATAGCAGACACATGTGTATGCTGTGGAAAGCCTGCAAAGAAGATGGTTTATTTCGGAAGGGCTTATTAAACCGATTATATAAAGATGATAAATAGGGAAACTATGAAGATCGAACTGCCTCAAAATGTGGCATATATCATAGAACAACTGAATAATGCAGGCTATGAGGCAAGTGCTGTAGGTGGATGCGTCAGAGATAGTATCCTGGGAAGAGAACCGAACGACTGGGATATTACAACCTCGGCTACGCCCCAGGAAGTAAAGAAGGTATTTAAGAGAACCTTCGATACCGGAATCCAGCATGGAACCATTACAGTTCTGCTGAAGGGTGAGGGCTACGAGGTGACGACCTACAGGATCGATGGCGAGTACACAGATCACAGAAGACCGGATGAAGTACATTTCACAAGGGAACTTGCTGAGGATCTGCTGAGAAGAGATTTCACTATAAATGCCATGGCTTACAATGAGAAGGATGGACTTATAGATCTCTACGGCGGTGTTCAGGATCTGAATGACGGCATTATAAAATGTGTGGGCAATCCTGATGACAGGTTCAATGAGGATGCTCTGAGGATCATGAGAGCGGTGAGATTTGCGGCTCAGCTGGGCTTCGATATAGATGAAGATACCTGGAATGCTGCGAAGAACCATGCGGGAGAGCTTCGGGATATATCTGCTGAACGTATTGAGACAGAGCTGACGAAGCTTCTGGTATCAGATCATCCTGAGAAGCTTATAGATATGTATGAGCTGGGGATAACGGCGGTGATCCTGCCGGAGTTTGACCTCATGATGCAGACGGAGCAGAATTCCAAGTATCATATATATGACGTTGGCCGTCATACTGTAGAGGTTATAAAGAACGTAAGACCTGATAAGGTTATGAGATACAGTGCGTTGCTTCATGATTCGGGAAAGCCGGCTTGTAAGACCACAGATGAAGATGGCATTGACCATTTCAAGGGCCACAATGTTGTCAGTGAAGAGATTGCCGTGAAGGTTCTGAAGAGACTGAGAATGGATAATGATACTATCCGCGATGTCAAGACGCTGGTTTACTGGCATGATTACGGAATCGATGGCAATATAAAGCTCACCACTGTCAGGAAGATGCTGAGCAAGATGGGCGAGAGTTATTTCGATGATCTGATTGAGCTTAAGCGTGCAGATAATAAGGGACAGAGCGATTACAATTCGGAGATTAATCGCGAGAGAATCGATACATTTATAAAGTATCATAATGAGATCATGGAGAATCAGGATGCTCTTACGATCAAGGATCTGAAGATCACAGGTAAGGATCTGATCGATGCCGGGATCAAACCGGGACCGGACATGGGCAGGATATTGAAGATACTTCTGGAAATAGTGCTGAATGAACCGGAACATAATGACCATGAATGGTTATTGGATAAGGCTATGAAGCTACAGGAAAAATAGTATTATGATCGATCACGTTTTAAAAAATAGGATAGATACAGCTTACAGGCTGGCAGATACAGCAGGCAGAGCTCTGCCTGATTTTAATGCACAGAACAACATGTCACTGAGGGATATGCTTAAATATAATTTCCTTCAGTACATAGGATTTCTGTTTGAGACTGATGGAACAGATGGAAGAAGCGAGCTGGAGTTCATAAAGGATTACATTGGAATGACTATGGACATCAGCCAGTTCATGAATTTCAAGTATGGGAAATGCATGGACAAGGATTTCATAAATACTCCACCTAAGGCACTGTTCTATCTGGCTAAGTATGATATGTCTGTGGGCATTGTTAAGGCCCAGGACGGAAAGAATCTGTCCAAGACGGTTGTGGATCTGTTCAAGGATCTGGGTACTGCTTTTGTGGCAGTTAATGGAGAAACTATTACAGAGGTTGCAAACCTGTCCAATTACAGCCTCATGCTGGATAATTTCCTGAAAGAATATGGACTGTATTTCGGAAATCCAGGAAGTGTAGCTAGTAATAAGACTGGAAATACCGGTGACGGCGCTGCCAAGGTGGAGGTAAGCGCTACTAAGGCTGCTGTTAATTCCAGTACCGAATCTGATCAGCAGGAGGAGACTCTGGATCAACTGATGGAGGAACTCAATTCACTGGTTGGACTTAAGTCAGTTAAGCAGGATCTGACGAATCTGATAAATCTGGTCAAGGTGAGAAAGCTCCGTGAAGAGAGAGGCATGAAACAGCCTGATATAACTCTTCATCTGGTATTCTCTGGTAATCCGGGTACAGGTAAAACTACTGTTGCAAGATTGTTGGCAAAGATTTATAAGGCCCTTGGTGTTGTAAGTCAGGGACAGCTGGTAGAGGTTGACAGATCGAAGCTTGTAGCGGGATATGTTGGACAGACTGCAGCTATGACTGCGGAGGTTGTTAAGAGTGCTCTGGGTGGAATTCTCTTCATAGATGAGGCTTATACACTCATTAAGGTGGGCGACGAGAAGGACTTCGGACAGGAAGCTGTTGATACTCTGCTCAAACTTATGGAAGATAATCGCGATGACCTGATCGTCATTGTAGCGGGATATACTGATAAGATGGAGGAGTTTGTTAATTCCAATCCTGGACTTAAGTCCAGATTTAATAAATACATCTTCTTCAGTGATTACACAGGTAAGGAACTGACTGATATATTTAAATCTATGTGCAAGAAGCAGGAGTACGTGCCTGACAAGGAAGCTCTTGAGTATGTTAAGGAATATCTGAATAAGAGAGCTAAGGCACATGAAGAGAACTTCGCTAATGCCAGAGAGGTCAGAAACTATATCGAGCGCTGCATAGAGAGACAGGCTTCGAGAATAGTAGATATAGACGACATCAGTGATGAAGAGCTGAGAACACTACGTATTGAGGATGTGACGGAATAAGACATGACAACAGAGAAGAAGGCTGGAGATGTGGCATATAAGAAGCATGGAATGTCTCGTCGGGATATGCTGACCAAGACACCAATCCCCCAGCTTATAATTAAATTATCGATACCAACTATAATCAGCATGCTGGTAACCGCATTTTATAATTCGGCTGATACGTATTTTGTAGGCAAGATATCCACTGAGGCAACAGCAGCAGTGGGTCTTGTTTTTTCTGTAATGGCGATCATTCAGGCCTGCGGATTCTTCTGTGGACATGGATCGGGTAATTATCTGTCCAGAATGCTGGGAGCCGGTAAGAAGGAAGAAGCAAATTGCATGGCATCCACAGGCTTTGCCATAGCAATGATACTGGGTGTTCTGGTTGCCGTCATCGGAAATGTATTTGCTCCGACATTATGTGGATGGATAGGTGCGGACAGCAGCACCATGGCTGATACAGAGATATACATGAGGATAATACTCATGGGTGCGCCCCTTATGATGTGCCAGTTTGTTATCAACAACCAGCTGAGATTTCAGGGCAGTGCCATGTATGCCATGGTTGGCCTTATGTGTGGAGCGGTGATAAATGTAGCGCTGGATCCGCTGCTCATACTTGTATTTAAACTGGGTGTAGCCGGTGCGGCGATTGCCACAGTTTCCGGTCAGTTCATAAGCTTCGTGGTTCTTCTCATAGGAAGTACAAGAGGCGAGAATATCAGATTACATTTGAAAAATGTACATATTAATGGACATTATTTACTTGAGATAATAAATGGTGGAGCACCATCTCTATTCAGACAGGGACTGGCGGCTCTGTCTACACTGCTTCTGAACAGATATGCAGGAATATATGGTGGCACTGCTGCCATAGCCGGTATGACCATCGTAACAAGAGTTATGATGATGACGATCTCGGCACTTATAGGCTTCGGTCAGGGCTATCAGCCTGTCTGTTCATTTAACTATGGAGCAGGTCTTAAGAAGAGGGTCAGAGAAGGTTTTTACTTCTGCGTAAGATGGGGAGCTATATTCCTGTTTGTGCTGGCAGTACTATGTTTTATATTTGCCCCTGACATAATCAGGTGGTTCAGAAATGATCCCGCTGTTGTGGAGGTAGGTGCATTTGCACTGAGATGTCAGTCCTGTGTACTTCCAGTTAACGCTGTGCTTATCATGGGAAATATGATGCTCCAGTCTATGGGTAAAGGACTGAAAGCAACCATTACTTCTTCGGCTCGAAATGGTATTTTCTTCGTGCCGCTCATCATCATTCTTCCTATGTTTCTGGGGCTTACGGGAGTAGAGATAACACAGACATGTTCAGATGTTCTGTCACTCCTTATAACAGTTCCTTTCGTAGCCACAGAACTTGTGAAGCTTAGGGGTGATGATGGAAGTGCAGACAATATAAATAAAGACAATAAAAGTTAGGCGTGATATAATCAAGAAAGTTGATGAAAAACGTTCGAAAATGTTGGGAAACGTTCGGTTTTAATAAGCAAGTTGCCATAACCCGAACGCAAAAAAACAAAAGAACGCAAAAATAATAAACGCAAAAGTGGCTGAAGAGCAAGAAACAAGATAATGGAGAAGTAAAGGGCTGACAAGCATTAAGGGGGCGTAAAATGAAATTCAGACCATGTATAGATATTCATGAGGGTAAAGTTAAGCAGATAGTTGGTGGAACTCTGGACGACGAACTGGGGGCTGAAACTAATTTCATAGCAGAGCAGGATTCCAGTTTCTTCGGCAGACTTTATAGAAACTGCAACATGCCCGGAGGACATATAATCCTTCTGGACAAGGCAGGATCACCGGGGTATATAGAGGATGTCAGAGCGGCAGAGCTTGCCATAAAGGAATATCCTGGTGGATTTATGATCGGCGGCGGTGTTACATCTGAAAACGCTGCAGATTTTATTGCTTTGGGAGTTTCTCATGTTATAGTGACAACATATCTGTTCAAGGATGGCTATATTAATTATGAGAGACTTGAGAAGCTGGTGAATCTGGTGGGTAAAGAGCATCTGGTACTTGATCTGTCCTGCAGGAAGAAGGAAGATGGCAACTATTATGTTGTGACTGACAGATGGCAGAAATACACCGACACAGTGGTATGTCATGAGACTCTGAATCAGTTAAAACAGTACTGTGATGAATATCTTATTCATGCCGTTGATGTTGAAGGTAAGAGAAATGGAGTTGAGAGGGATCTGATAGAGATACTCGGAACATGGGAGAACAATATTCCTGTTACCTATGCCGGTGGAATATCAAGCTTTGAAGATCTGGACATGATCTATGAACTTGGAAAAAATAAGATTGATGTAACCATCGGAAGCGCTCTTTCAATCTTCGGTGGAGACATGGACTTTAAAGAGGTAGTCCTCTATATGGAGAACAGGAAATAAGTAACGAATGTACATTGTATTTTGGAGGTATATATGAGATACAAAAGATATATAGCATCTGTTCTTGCTGTTGGTTTACTACTCTCTGCAGTGGGCTGTGGAAACAAAAGTGAAGAAACTACAGCAGAAGCAGTAACAGAGGCAGTGACCGAGGCATCCCAGACTGATACTAGTTCGGCGGCTTCAGGCAAATATGCTGTAGGCGATAAGGTTGATAAGGGTCCCGCAGCTGCAGAGGACAGCTTCTCTGCTGACGCTTCTGATGGAGAAGAGGATACTGGTGTTCAGACCGGGGATGTGGTAGTTGATATCAACTTCGATGATGGCGACATAGATGGGTTCGTCACCTACACAAACGGTGGTGAATGCGAGATATCAAATGCAGATGGCGAGCTGGCCGTAAATGTTAAGAAATGCGGAAGCCTTGACTATGCAAACCAGATCTATTGGGATGGTTTTGCTCTCAGCCAGGGTGCAGTATATACATACAGCTTTGACGTACATAGTGATATAGACAGAAAGGTGGAGTACAGATTACAGCTTAACGGCGGCGATTACCACGCTTATACCGGAGAGTATATAGACGTTACTTCAGAACCTTCACACATAGAGGTAGAATTTGAGATGACAGAGGATTCAGATCCTGCTCCACGTGTTGTATTCAACATGGGCAAGATGGAAGATATGTCAGCTGATCCAGGTGAGCATAATATCTACTTCGATAACATTAAACTTGAAGTTAAGGACGCAACAAATGCACAGGTTGTTCGCGGCCTTCCTATATACAACAATGTGGCTATAAATCAGATAGGTTATGCACCTGCAGATGAGAAGACCACATTTGTTAAGAGCAAGGAATTAACAGATTTCTATGTATGTGATGCTTCCTCACAGGAGGTCGTATACGCTGGAACTCTTTCAGAATCCCAGCCGGACGTGGCTTCAGGCGAATTCATTCAGCAGGGTGATTTCAGCGACTTCAGCGAAGAAGGCACATTTTACATTTATACCGAAGAGGGCACATCCTATCCATTTGCTATAGGAGAGGGCCTTTATAGTGAAATGTACAAGGACGTGGTGCTTATGCTCTATAAGCAGCGTTGTGGTACTGAAACAGATGCATCTATAGCAGAGGATTTTGCTCATCCTGTATGTCATGACACAGAGGCTACAGTTTATGGTACATCCCAGAAGAAGGATGTAAATGGCGGCTGGCATGATGCAGGTGATTATGGCCGTTATACAGTTTCAACTGCAAAGACTATAGCGGATCTCATACTTGCTTATGAGGACTGCGGAGTAGATGCAGATGATATGGGTATTCCTGAAAGCGGAAATGGTACTCCTGATCTGCTTGATGAAGCTAGATTCGGTCTTGACTGGATGATGAAGATGCAGGATGAATCTACTGGCGGAGTATATCATAAGGTTACCTGTCTTGCTTTCCCTGAAAGTGTTATGCCTCAGGACGAGACTGACGAGCTGATACTGTCACCTATATCTGATGCTGCAACAGGAGACTTCGCGGCAGTTATGGCAAAGGCATCCCGCGTATACAAGGATATAGATCCTGAATTCTCAGAGAAGGCTTATGCAGCTGCTGAGAAGGCATGGGATTATCTGAGTGCAAAGGTTGAGGATGACAGTCTTAAGGGATTTACTAATCCTGAAGATGTTGAAACAGGTGAATATCCTGACGGAAAACTTTCTGATGAAGTATACTGGGCTGCTTCAGAGCTCTATATCTCAGGAAGAGACGACCTGAAGGATGTGATAGACGCGCAGCTTGCAGATACAACTCTTAAGCAGGGACTTGGCTGGGCAGATATCGGACTCTATGCAAGCTATGATCTTGCAAATTCTGATACAGACCTGAAGGACAAGGGCAAAGAAATAATAGTAGCTGCTGCTGATGGAGTAGTTGAGAGTACAGCGAAGGATCAGTACTTCATGGCTCTGAAGGATAACTATCCATGGGGCAGTAACATGACTGTTGCCAACAATGGAGAGCTTCTCTACATGGCATACAATCTTACAGAAGATGATTCCTATAAGAAGCTTGCCAAGAGACAGCTGGATTATCTTATGGGTGCAAATGTAGTAGGTTACTGCTATGTGACAGGCTTCGGAACCATGTATCCACAGGATCCACACCACAGACCATCAGAAGCTGTAGGTAAGGCTATGTCCGGAATGCTGGTAGGTGGACCTAACAATGGATTAAATGATTCTTATGCGAAGGCACTTCTGGGTGAAGAAGCTGCTGCAGCCTGCTATGCAGATAACGTACAGAGTTATTCAACTAATGAGATAACCATTTACTGGAATTCACCACTGATATATGTGCTTTCAGCCAACCAGTAAAATGTACTGCAATGATCAAGATCCATAAAAGGTTATAAGCTTAAAAATAATTTGAACGACGATAGCAATGAATTCAGAAGGCGCTAAGAACAACAAAATAAAGTCTTTAATTCACAGTAACTGGTCATGGCTTCTTGCCATGACCATTACTGCTGTTTTTATGCTTGCTATTATGATCGTAGGACATATCAGACCCTTCGGCGGGAATTCATTTACTATGGTGGACAGCATGCATCAGTACGTTCCATTTTACAGTGAATTTCAGTACAAGCTGAAGCATTTCGGAAATCTGGAGTACACATGGAATATAGGACTGGGTCAGTCATTCCTGCCTCTGATGCTGTATTATATGGCATCTCCTTTTAATCTGTTTCTGTTCTTTGTAAGGCAGAAGGATGTAATATCTGTTATGTGCGTTCTTACGGCTCTCAAGATCATACTGTCAGCCGGAACCTTCGGCTTCTTCCTTACAAGAAATAGAGATAAATTAGTAAACAATGGACTTATAACAGCTTTTGCTGTTGCCTATGCATTAAATAATTACATATGTGGATACATGTGGAATCTCATGTGGCTGGACACCATAATGATCCTGCCAATCGTAATCCTGGGATACGAGAAGTTCATGAAGGGCGAGTCGCCTGCTATGTACATATTGGCGCTGTTCTATGCCCTGTACTGTAACTACTATATCGCATTTATGGTATGTATCTTCTTATGTCTCTGGTTCCTGGCCGGAAGTCATGAGAACTTCAAGAAGTTCATAACAGATGGCCTTAAATTCTCCGGCGCCAGCATTCTGGCTGCAATGATGTCAGCATTCTCGCTGATGGTTTCATATCTGGGCATCATGAGAACCTCTACTGCAGGAAGAGGCCTTCCGGAACATAAATGGTATGGACCATTCACAGACATCTTAAAGAAACATTTCTTCTTATCTGAACCTGTTACCATGAATAATTATGATGGTGATGCTAATCTCTATTGCGGAATCTTCGCAATTGTTCTTCTGATGTTCTTCATTTTTTCAGACAGGATCAAGATCATAGAGAAAATCAGGAAAGTATTATTACTTGGAGTATTTGTTGTCAGCATGAATGAAAGCATAATGAATTTCGTGTGGCATGGCTTCCATGATCAGTATGGAATACCAAACAGATTCTCATTCCTGTACATTTTCACCCTGCTCTTTATAGGCTATGAGACAGTTGTAAGACTTAAGGAACAGAAGGTATATCAGGTGGTACTGGCCTCAATCCTTGCGCTGGGAGTATTCCCTGCCATATATTTTACTGCGCCGATAGAAGGTGACGTTCCGGCCTATGCCATGCTCATTACAAGTGAAATGCTGGTTATCATATACTGCGCACTTTCAATAATGAGAGCCAGAGACCTGATAACATTTAAGACAGTTTCCATAGTTATGGCCATCGTAATGATCCTTGAGATCACCACCAATGCTTCCTTCGGATTTGCACAGAATGGATTTGCAGATGCGGCTTACTATTCAGAGGGGCTGGCTGAGATCGAGGAGGCGAGAGCCGACCTTCAGAAATATAAGAAGCTGAACGATACCGGATATTACAGAGAAGAGCTTGTAACCGGTAAAATGTTAAATGAGAATACCTATCATAATCTCAGGAGCATCGGAACCTTCTGCTCCACTGTACCTGGTGACACAGTAGATACCATGGCCAGATTAGGCTTCTACACCGGCGCAAATGAGTACCTCTACAAGGGTAACACGCCTATGACAAATGACATATTCGGCGTCAGATATATCTACACTGTTGAGGGTAATTATAATAATTATGCCCTGGATTATGACCTTGTCTACGATAAGGAAGATGTGAAAATATATGAGAATAAATCTGCACTCCCACCAGCCTATGCCGTAAACAGCAGCATAATGGAGTGGGATCCAAGTAATTACAATGCAGAAGCAAACCTGAATGATATGGCAGAGCTCATGAATGAAACACCTTATATCTATGAGAACATGCTGGCATATTATCTGGTGAACGGTGAAGGCTGCAAGGCTCAGATGAGCGAAGACAACCCGAACCTTCTGACGTATAAGGATGGAACCGGTGACACGATCTCCATTACTATTAACTTCAATCCACCGGATGATGGCAGGTATTTCATCAACATCCGTGGAAATGCCATGAAGAATATAGATTATTACAAGAATGGTGAGCGTCAGGCCTCCGGAAGATATTTCACTCAGATGATAGATCTTGGTGAACTGAGTATAGAGGATGACGTGAAGCTCGTAATGCAGTTCGGCGAGAATTACAGCCGTAGCGGTTCACTCAATGTATATCTGTCACGGCTGGACCAGGAGCATCTGAATGAATTCAGGCAGAAGCTGGATGAGAACAAGATGCAGGTGACATATGCCGGAGATACCAGGATAGAAGGAACTATAGACGTGGCTCCAGGTGAAATGTTATTCACCACCATTCCATACAGCGATGGTTGGAAGATATATGACAACGGAGAAGAGGTTGAAACCGAAACTATCATGAATAGTTTCCTGGGAGCAAGACTTGTTCCGGGAAGGCATAATATCGTAATGAAATACAGAACTCCGGGACTTGTTCCGGCGTGGATAGTAACGATATTGGGATGGAGTACATTTGCCCTGATCCTAATTCTTGGCAGGCGTAAGGATAAGCCTTCCGAGGAAGATGCTGAGGAAGAAAATAATGATGAAACAGAGGCTTCCGAAGTAGAAAATCAGGTTGAATGAAAACTTTATATGCATTATAATCAGAATAGTTATTTTCAAATGTATTGAGGAGAGTTTTTATGGACAAGTTAAAGAATATGGAACCGAAAAAACTGGCCATTCTGACTGCGGCCATCGTTTTGGTTCTAGGGGTAGTGGGTGCTATACTCAGTTCTAAATCGCCTGTGATAGGAATCGTTCTTGTGGTTGCTGCTGCAGGACTTACATTCTTCCTGGTAAGCATGAAGGCAGAGCAGGAGAAGCAGAGCAACAAGACAGATAAGTACAGAAAGCTTTTCAGAAATCTTCCTATCGGATTTGCTCAGGCACGTATCATATCTGATGCAACAGGAGAGGTTGTAGGATATCAGGTTGTAGATGCAAATGATATCTTCGGAACATATTTCAATCTCGACAGAGAAGAGTTCGTAGATAAGATTCTTGGAGACAGCCACATAGAGGTTCTTCAGGATATAAATGCATGGTTTAAGGCTTACAATACATCAGGAACTAAGGAAGGTGACCTGATGGATGTTGAAATCACCATGGAGAAGCTGGGCAAGGTCTTCAATACAGTTATGTATAAGTCAGAGTCTGACCACATCAATATGGTAGTTATTGATGTTACAGAGCAGAAGGAGACAGAGGCTAAGCTTTCAAAGGCTATAGAGGATGCAAATGCTGCATATAAGACTCAGGCTGAGTTCCTTGCAAATATGAGTCATGAGATCAGAACACCTATCAATGGTATCCTGGGTATGATCCAGCTTACACTTATGGCTGATGATCTTCAGGCTGATTACAGAGATAACCTGATCACTGCTAAGAATTGTGCTGACAACCTTCTGAGACTTATCAATGATATCCTTGATATCAGTAAGCTGGAGGCTGGTAAGTATAAGATCAAGGAAGAGATATGTGATATCAAGGCATACATCGAAGAGACTGTTGCCGCACATGTTCCTTCTGCAGATTCTAAGAATATATCACTTGATCTGTCCTTCGGTAACAACATGCCGAAGCTGGTTAAGGCTGATGGCCAGCGTATACAGCAGGTACTTAACTGTCTGCTTTCAAATGCTATCAAGTTCACATCAGATGGTGGTGTAAGAGTTAAGATTGCAGCTATTGATGATTCAGATGATAATATCAGACTTCGTATGGCAGTTGCTGATACAGGTATCGGTATCTCTGATGCCAACATGAGCAAGCTGTTTATAAGATTCTCACAGGTTGATGGTTCAGATACACGTAGATATGGTGGTTCAGGACTTGGACTTGTTATATCAAAGCAGATCACAGAGCTTATGAACGGTACTATCACGGTTCAGAGTAAAGAAGGAATAGGATCAACATTTATCGCAGAGATTCCTCTTAAGGTAGTAAAGGCAGCTGAGGCTGAGGAAGTTAAGGAAGCTGAGGATAAGAAGGATCCAGCTCTGTATTCTATCAACAATGCAAACGGCAAGAATGCACGTATCCTTGTAGCAGAGGATGAGCCTGTTAACCAGCAGGTAATCGGTAAGCTTCTGGGTATGGCCGGCTTCAGCTATGATATAGCTGAGGACGGTGAGAAGCCTGTAGCGCTTTACAAGGAGAAGAATTACGACGCAGCACTGTTCGATGTACAGATGCCTGTAATGGATGGTATCGCTGCTACTCAGGAAATCCGTAAGCTTGAGGCAGAAAACCGCAAGCCAAGACTTCCTATCATCGCTGTTACAGCAAGAGCAATGTTCGGTGATAAGGAACGTATCATGAAGAACCAGCTGGATGATTATATCGCTAAGCCATATAATCTGAACGATGTAGTTGATACACTTAACAAATATATCGACAAGAAGGATGCTGAATAAATACGCAGCTTCCAGGTGATTAAATAAAAAATGCTAATTTTATGATTAGCTATAGTGCACAAACTTTGTTGTGAATTAGAAACAAAACCCTCTTCGGCTGAAGAGGGTTTTTCTTTCCATAAAATGCGTATCAGAAGGTTATGTAAATGAAATGACCTGATGGTGCGCATTTTCTTTTCAGCGTAAAAATTACACTCGCAATATGTACGCTTTTTCCCCCAAAAACACATTTCAAAAGGTGATAACATGAGCTTTACCCAAGGTGAGGAGGCGAGGAAATGAAAGAATACACTGTAGGAATCTGTGACAGCGAAATAAGGTTCGCAAGTGATCTTATGGATCATATCAATTACGGAAGTAATATGAAGGCCGATGCAAGCATGAGCGTTAAAGCGGTGGCATTTTCCAGCATGCAGGCTGTACATGATTACCTGTCTGTAAGTGATCTGGACCTGCTTCTTACGGATGATATGTCTGGATGTGAGTTTACGGATGAGGGATATCAGATCATGGGTATTACCGTTATAAGACTTACTGAGAATAGATATGATTCAGATAATTCACCTTCTTCGCCTGAGATATACAAATATCAGAATGTGAGTGTTATTGAAGAGAGGATACTTCACAGTCTGAAGCCTCGTCTGTATACAGTTCTCCCGTATTGCAGCGCCTGTGTTTATTCTCCACTTGGTCGATGTGGAAAAACAAATTTTGCAAAGGCACTTACGGCTGTATCTGATAATGGCAGGAATCTCTATGTGGGAATGGAAGAATTCTCTAGTGTTGAAGAATTGTGTTCCTCAGATGTCTTATATCTGTTGGTTACAAATTCAGAAAATTTAAAAGAGGAGATACATAGAAGAATCGTATCAGAACCTGGTATCAGTTCACTATATGCATCGGGGGCATATCTGGATATCAGGAGTGTTTTCAGATCTGATATGGAGAGATTCTTAAGTGCCATCATGTCCTTAGAGATGTATAACGGGTATATTTTTGATTTTGGTTCGGCGGTATTAGAGGATATGAGCATACTGGATATCTATGAAGTGATTTATATGCCTATCCTCAAAGACGCCGTATCCAAAAGAAAGATTGAGAATTTCTACAAAGTATTGAAGGTTCAAGGATTAAGGAGAATAAGACGGAAGATAGTTGAGGTGGAGCCGCCGGATGCTGAGTGGTTTTCTCCAGCGATGAAGGGATATGCAGAGGAAGTGATGCGAAATGTCAGAAGAGCGGGATGAAATCAGAAATCAGATTAAAGAAAGAGTCCTCCGCGATATGGATATGTCTGTTGAGATAGTAGATGAGGAAGTTTATAAAGCCATTGACCGGCATCTGCTAATTCCTAATGAGGAACAAAAATTTTCTCTTAGAGAAATGCTTGCCATAAGACAGGATGTATATAACTCCATCAGAAGACTGGATGTACTGTCTTCCCTAATGGATGATGAAGAAGTTACAGAAATCATGATCAACGGGAAGGACAATATATTTGTTGAGAAAAACGGAAGAATCTATAAAACGGACAAGGCTTTCGAAAGTGAGGAGAAGCTTCTGTCAGTAATACAGCATATGGTTTCCGGAGCAAACAGAATGGTAAATGAGAGTTCTCCCATTGCAGATCTGGTGCTGGATGATGGGTCCAGAGTAAATGTGGTTCTAAAAGGAATATCCTGTGATGGCCATATAGTCACCATTAGAAAGTTCCCGAAAAGAATAATGGATATGAAGTGTCTTATTGATTTAGGTGCTATTGATGAAAGTGTTGCAGAGTATCTGAAGCTGCTGGTAGAGGCAGGATACAATATCTTCATTTCAGGTGGAACAGGTGCAGGAAAAACCACATTTCTCAATGCCCTTACAGAATTCATACCGCAGGGAGAACGTGTTATCACAATTGAGGATTCAGCAGAACTCAGAGTTATAGGTGTAGATAATCTAGTGAGACTGGAGGCCAGGAATGTAAATGTCGAGGGTAAGAACGAGATCAGCATCAGAAATCTTATTAAGAGCAGTCTCAGGATGAGGCCGGACAGAATAATTGTGGGCGAGGTCCGTGACGCAGCTGCCATAGACATGTTGCAGGCTATGAATACTGGTCATGATGGCTCACTCTGTACTGGTCATGCTAACTCAGCACATGAGATGCTTCTCAGACTGGAATCCATGGTTCTGGAGGGAGCAGATCTTCCGTTAAAGGCTGTCAGACAGCAGATCACATCTGCTTTAGATATAGTTATTCATTTAGGAAGGTTAAGGGATAATTCCAGGAGAGTATTGGAAATAAGGGAGGTATTGGAAATGAAGGATGACGAGATAATCACCAAAGAGTTGTTCAGATTTAATGAAACAGGCGAAGAGGATGGCAAGGTTTTAGGGTATCTGGAGAAAGTTAGAGACCTGGTAAATGTAAGTAAATTAAAATCTGCAGGCCTTCTGAATGTATATAAGGAATTGGGATGATGAGGCTATTACATGATATTAGAGGAATGCCATTTAAGAATATGCTGGTGCCAGTAATAAAAGGTCTTTTCATCATGGCAGGTGTTGCATGGATTTATTTCGATTCCCTATGGGGATTAATTCCTGGAGCAGTGACTGGTTTTTATGTTTTTGCAGGCGCTGTGGACAGAATGAAAGAACAGATAAAGAGAGAACAGCTGATGGAATTTAAGAATATGATCATCAGCATGCAGGGGGCCCTTGAAGCAGGTAAATCTATGGAACGTGCACTCATAGCAGCAGGGAAGGACATGGAAAGAATGTATGGTCCTGATCTTAGGATTGTTAAGGAGGTTGTTCTGATTGAGAAAAAGCTGGAATTAAAGCAGCCATTTGACTTAGTGATGAGAGAATTTGCAGATCGAATGCAGATAGAGGAAATATCTGATTTTGTGGATGTACTGATCACAGTAAGGAGGACAGGCGGTAATGCAGTAAGAATAATAAAGGATACTGTAGACAGAATCGTAGAAGGCATAGAACTGTCCCAGGAATTAGGTGTAATGGTTGCGGCAAAGCAGTTGGAACAAATGGTCATGACATACATGCCAGCGTTGATCATTCTATTTCTCAGGACAACTAATCCCGGTTTTATCAGTAAGCTATATGGAAATATAGCGGGAATGTTATTTATGACAGTCATGCTGGGGATGAATGTGCTGGCTGATCATATAGGTCGAAAAATAGTGAAGATAATGTAGAGGTGACGAGATGAGGTATATCACAGGCGGTTTGGTAATGATCATAACAATAATAATCCTGATCAGCAGACGTGTCTGCAATGATCATACAGACCGAAGTGTTTTTGGCTCAGCTGGAAGACTTTGCATTAGATATATACCTGAAGAATATAAGGATAGATTCTACAGGTTGTATAGAAAAAACAGAGTGCAGAATCATAAGTTACTGTGTGAAGAAGCTGATGAGGTTTTAAGTAAGCTTATGAGTGAAACCTTACGCTATATATTTTTGGCTTCCGCATTGTTCTTATGTCTGTCATTCATACCAGAAAAGGAGGTGGTGCGAAGCGTTATGCGTCCGGAGTATGGAGAGGGAGTTTCTCATGTTGAGATAGGACTCCTGGATACTGATGATGAAGAGGTTACTAATTATACTTTGGAAGTGCATCCGCGAGAATATACAGATGATGAATTTGATAACCTGGCGAGGGAGACTGAAGAATATATAAGAAATGAATTTATGGGCAGGAATATATCTGCGGATAGTATTACGGAGGATATGAATCTAATGACGAAGAGTCCTGACGGTACCCTGAATATCGTCTGGTCTTCGGATGATCCTCTTGTGATCAATTCTGAAGGAAAAGTTATGAGAGAAGAACTTACAACTGATGAAGTAGTACATTTAACAGCTGTAATAAAAGATACATATCACGAACATAAAACAGAACTCGAAGTGACTGTGTTGAGCCGGGATAAGACAATGACAGATTCTGACAGGGCAAAAGACAAGATACTTAATATTGAGAGGGAGAGCAGGACCAATGGAGAATTTGTCATACCAGACAACATCGGTGAAGTAGAGGTAATAAAGGAAGAAGACAGCGTACAGGATAAGCTCCGCCTTGTTTACTTTCTTGTGATGGTATTAGTCATTGTCATAACTTATCTGAGGATTAATAGAATGAAGGAATCCGGGAACCGGCGCGATGAAGAACTGAAGCTGGACTACTATGGTTTCGTAAATCGCGTGACTCTGTTTATAGGAGCTGGAATGACTATACAGGAATCCTTGAGAACAAGTGTCAAAGGCCACTCCGGACGCCTGAGTGAGGAGGTTGACCTGACACTTAACATGATTGCTTCTGGAGTGCCGGAAACCAAAGCATATCTTCAAATGGGAAGAAGTATAGGTATACAGGAATATATGAGATTCACTTCATTGGTTGCCCAGAACCTGAATTATGGGAATTCTAATCTGATCAAGCTGCTTGATCAGGAGGTCAAACAAAGTTATGTAACAAATAGAGAGAATATAAGGAAGAAGGGAGAACAGGCTTCTGAGAAGCTGATCGTTCCAACGCTTCTTCTGATGATTGTTGTTATTGGGATAATAGTCTACCCCGCTCTTACAGGTATATAACAGAGACATTTTGTCTCAGAAAGGAGCTTAAGGTGAAAAATATCTATTACAATTTACGACTCAGGCTGCAGGAGATTGCGTCGGATAACCGCGGAGTGGCTGCCGTGGAAGTGATTCTTATATTGGTTGTTTTGATTGCGCTGGTCATCATATTTAAGGATCAAGCTATCGCGCTTGTAAATAAGATATGGAGCACCATAAGAGACAACGCCGGAATAGTAACCGGCTGATGTGAAAGGGGAGAATATGAGAAATAAAGGATATATAACGGTCTTTCTGTCATTAGTACTCGTTGCAATGCTGGTGGTGATATATGCAGTTATTGATATATCAGATAGAAGCAACGCTAAAACTAAATCATATGCGGCAGTGAGCAGTGCCTGCTCCGGAGAACTGGCTGCATATAATCGGACGGTATACGACCGTTATCATATTCTCCTGCTTGATAAAAATATGTCAGGTCATGGCGAAGGATGTATGGAACAGAATATAAAGAATAGTCTGGAATACGATCTGGGTGATGAGTATTCAGTTGATAGCGTTGAAATCTCTGGAATGGTTGGAATCATGGATGATGATTTCTCTGAATTTAAAACTCAGATCCGCGACTATATTCCATATGAAGCTGCAGAATTCGGCTTGGATAAACTGATGAATGGAATGAAAGAGAAGGAGGAATCTATTGATAAGGATACTGTAGATGCAATGGATGATGATGTTGATTCCCATAAGACAGATAAGCCAGCTTCAACTGAAGATTCTGCACCGGAAGAAACAACATCAGACGGATCGACTTTAGATGAATCAGAGCCTGTAAAGGATCCGCGAGAGACGGTAAAAACATATGTGGACGCAGGAATAGAACAGCTTATCATACCATCTGATGTTGAAATGAGTGGAAGAACAGCTGAGCTGTCTGAGCTGCCGTCGGAGGGAAAGCCGGGAATATTTCTAGGAAATGTAAATACAGACTTTGATGATTACAATCAGTTGAAATTAGATCTGAGCCCAGAGAAAGGGCTTCTGACTGATCTGGGTGATGACGCCATAGCTATAGCTTATGCAGCAGATAATTTCAGCTGTCTTACTGACAAGAAATATGACGACACATTTTTTAATTTTGAAATGGAATACCTGATAGCAGGTAAGGATACTGATGGAGGCAATTTCAAAACTGTTATAGATGAGATCCTTGCAATAAGGCTTGGGGTAAATCTAGCTTTTCTCGTCACGGATTCAGCCAAGATGGCAGAGCTGGATGGAATAGCAGCTGCACTATGTATAGAATTTCCGCCCGCCCAGCCGGTGGTTAAATATCTGCTTGCCGGTTGTTGGGCATATATAGAAAGTGTGGCAGATTGTTACCTGATTGTTCGCGGCCACAAGATTCCATATACAAAGGATACGACGAACTGGGTAACTGATCTGGAGAGTCTGGGACATCTCGATGATCTGACTCAGGTAAGTGATGATGAGACAGGATTGGGATATAAGGAATATCTTATGCTTCTGCTCATGCTTCACAGGGATACCATTTATTACAGAATGTCGGATCTCATTGAGTTAAATGTTGGTATTCAGGCTCCTGAGCTTAAATTCAAAATGAAGAATGCCATAACTGCATTTGGTGTAAACGTAGATATAGATTATAAAGGCTCCAAGTTCCATATCAATGAAGAGGCCGGTTACTGATATCTGCCGATAAAGCGTCTTCAGTTCAAGGCTCAAAATAAAATACTTTTCATGGCCTCTTCGGAGCATAAGGATTGAAGGCGTTCTACCGGCAGATATGAAAGGGTGTTTATGAAAGATTTATTTATGAATAACAGAGGAAGCGCATCGGTTGAGGCAGCTTTAGTTACTCCTCTGTATATATTTTTAATCTTGTTTTTCATATATGTGTGTCAGGTTTACGCAGTAGAAGGTGTCATATATGAGGGCGCTATTGAGACGGCTGAATACATGGCAGAGTACGCTTATCTTGCAGACAACATAGACACCGCTGAGATGGCCTCTTATCCAATGGTTTATATGAAATTTTCTGAGTATGTAGATGACTCAGACCTCCTGGAAAAATATGTGGTTGGGGGTAAAGCAGGTGTCAGTTTCCTTGGTTCATCTCTGCCGGATGATGAGGGATATATTGACCTGAGGATTAACTATATATTGAAGGTTGAAGTGCCTTTTCTCGGAAGCTTCAAAAGCCTTCATTCAGAACATATAAGGCAGAGAGCTTATCTAGGAATTACAGGAGAAAATGCAGAAGTTGAACAGGGAGAAGTATATGTATACGTTACAGATGGTGGAGAGGTATACCATACCTCCAGAGGCTGTACTTATCTTCTTCCAAGAATAACAGGGACGAGTTACGAAAATGCAGACAGAGCGGGCTACAGACCTTGTGAATACTGCGGAGGTGGAACAGGAGGAAAGGTATATATAACAGAGGAAGGAGAATGCTTCCATAGTTCCAGAAGCTGTTCGAGACTTCGTAGATCAGTCAAAAGAGTAAAGCTGAGTGAAACCAGCCTCCCTGCCTGCTCAAAATGCGGAGGTGGATCATGAAGAATAAAGGATATATGACAATTGAGATGAGTCTTGTACTTCCGGTGATCTTGATAATCATTTTTCTGATGATGATAGGTCTTCTTGCAGCATATGAAAAAGAAACATTACGGGCAAATTCATATGCAGAACTTTATTCGGTACCACTTGGGATCGTGAGAAAAAAGAAGGTGGGCGAATACCTGAATTCTTTGGAGAGAAGAAATGTCTGTGTTTTTGGAGAGTCAGATGTTACCAGCAGCTATACATTTTACAAGGCTACATCTGACGGGGTTATATCAGATAGAACAGGACAGGATCATATAAAGACTAGCCATGAAATGGGCGTAAGGACAAGCAGGCTTAGGAGGTGGCAGTTCTATGACAGTCTCGCAGACGATTAGGGGACAGTATAATTGCCTGGAATTAAGTGGTGTACATTATGCAGGCAGATATGAGAAAGAAATGCTGCTTCAAAATGAGTATACATATCTTCCAAGAAGAATAATAGGAACTGTTAATAATGAGGAAATCATCAGCTACCAGATAGATGGTTATAAAAGCTTGTCAGAAAAATGGAATAGGACCAGTCCGAATTTAATGGATGTGAAGATACTGATAAATGATCTTATCAAATGTATCGAGGAATTAGATGATCATTTGTTATCGGCAGATAAAATAATGCTGGATGACAGATACATTTTTTATGACACATCACGTTCTACGTACCGTTTTCTGTATGCACCATCGGAGGAGAATGATTTTGCATCTGAGATTAAGAAGCTGTTCGAAAGGATAATGCTGGTTTTTGATCACGGCAATAAGGAAGAGGTGGGTGAGCTATATGACATGTACAGCCTGCTTCTTGCGGACAATATGTCTGTTGGAATGTTCTGTGAAAATATACTGAAGCTGGAAGATATGGGAGAGTGTGGAAATGTTGATACGAAGGCTGAGGTAGAGAACATTTATGAAACTTACACGGATGTGAACGTTGGCCAGGAATTACCTGAAGTGAATATAAAGTACGACGGCTATACAGAGCGTATTAAAGAAACATCAGAATTTCTTGATCTGAAATGTAAGCTTATCATAATGGTCTATGTTCTTGCATCCTGTGTGGCCTATGTCTTATTTGGCCAGATGATGATCAGATTCATAGCTATAGCATTGGTCGCAGTTTCCATATATGTGGGATGGGATGTCTATGAACGAAGGATTTCTAAAAAAAAGAAAGAGGGATATGAATTAGTACCATCATCAAAATTCAGAGGATCTGAAAATATAGTTATAGATGAAGGAATTACTACCATTGGACGGAGAGCCGAGAATTGTGATTATTGCATCTCAGAAGAAGAGATAAGCAGAGTTCACGCGGTGATAGAAAAACATGGTGATCAATTAACAGTAACGGATAAAGGTTCAAAAAATGGAACGTACATTAATAACATTCCTGTGATACAGGATCAACCACATAAATTAAATTACGGAGATAAGTTAAGACTTGCAACTCTTGAATATGTGGTGTGTCAAAAATCAAATGGAAAAAGAGGATAGCATATGAGAGATATTGTTTACAGATTTAAGCGGCATATATCTTTTTCTCTGATATGTGCCATTATCATTTCGTTATTTGTGTGGTCGGGTGGAAATGTATATGCTACGGGAAGTAATACACCAGAAGATACGGCGACTACAACTGATGCGGAAGATGAAGATAATACAAAAATTGGTACTGCAACCTTTACGGATGCAAGGAAAGATATAGAAGAATTAGAATTAGAAACGAAAGTTTTAGAGGCATATAAAGCTGGTGAACCTTATAACTATTGTGCCGGTTATGTGTCATATACATTAATTAATCAAGGAAAGAATATTAATTATACTGAATCAGTATATCAGCTGAGCTTGCAGCTTCCTGGAGCAGGCTATACGAAGGTATATGATTCTGGATTTGGAGCTGCTACAGGACAGGGGCTGGCAGATGCTATTTCGAGTGTAGCAAAAAGCGGAGATATAATCCTGTTCTGGGGAGATGACAGTGTTGTAATGAATATGGTTCATTGTGGAATTATGACAGGCTCGAGTACCATTACCTATTTCACAGGAAACCATGGTGTACTTAGGGAAAACTACCCTATTTCATTTTATACAAATCAGACCAGTTCGGTGGATAAGAATGCAAATGGATTTATATTATATAGGGCAAATTCTGAGATCACTCATGATTTTAATATTTCTATTCACAAGACTGCATCAACGGACTATCCGGGATACAGTATGGAAGGCTGTACATATCAGCTTATAGATACAAGTGGAAATGTATACTGTACATTTAACACGGACAGATCAGGATATGTTACTTCTACGTCAAATATAAGTATAGGAAGCGGAAGAATCAGTTCTTCAATGACGGATATATCAGCGGTTTCTCATGATGGCAGAGCATACTACCATTTTAAATATACTAAGAGCAGCGCTGGACCTTTCAGACTGGTGGAAAAGAAGGGCAATAAATATTATAAGCTGAATAGTGATACTGGAAGTCCTTTTATGCTGAACTCTGGAGATTATGTGATATATGACAGTAGCACGGCGCCATCGTTAAAGGAAGAACCTGACAGTTGTGGCCTGAGTATGAAGAAGAAAAGCAGGGGCAGTGCACTTTCTTTTGATGGTATTACGTATGATATATTCTTTACACCTGAGACAACATGGAGTGACTGGAAGACTTTTCTTAGTAGTAATGCAGTCGAGAAGAATAAGATAGGTTCTTTCACTTTAGGAAGTGACGGGTATCCTAAGAGTGCCTCGATAAATAGGAACAGTATTACCTATGATGGGAAACAATATAATGTTACGGCTAATGCATCCTATGATTCTTCAAAGAAGGCAATTGTAGGATTGCCATTTGGAACTTATCTCATCAGGGAATCAAAATCTAATACGAATTATTCAACAAGTGTTGATGTATATGGAGGCAAGATAGGTAGTTCCATATATGCAAAGACGATAATGACTAATACTATAGTGACCATTGGTCTGGAGGATGGTTCAGTTGGAGATTCTCCGACCTCAGGTGGAATCAGTTTGGTAAAGGGTTCCACAGAAACAGGTGCTGGTGGTATTGCCGGAGCTATATATACCATTTATTCGGATTCTGATCTTAAGTCCAAGGTTGGAACTATGAAGACTAATAGTAATGGAATGGCTTCTTACACCGGTCTTTCGCTGGGAACTTATTACGTTAAGGAAACAAAGGCTCCTGCCGGATATTATCCTGATGATAAGGTTTATACTGCGAAACTAGTTAGAACTAAAAATGCATATTATGATGGCGTAAATTATGCTCCTGTTTTTGATGCAGAATACTATTCTGAGAACAACTGGGACCTTAGGGAGAAGTTTGGTACAGATAGTGAAAAGCTGTTGGAACATTTTGTCAATTATGGAATAGATGAAGGAAGAAGAGCATCCAGTAATTTCGACGTTGTTTATTATAAAACAGTAAATAGTGATCTGGCTTCTCTCAGTAATAAGGAAGCTGTGGCGCATTATTTATCCTATGGAATAGGAGAGGGAAGAAGCAGTGCAACATATAAGATCACGCTGACTCCTAAAGCACTTGATAAGCTTGAAAAGGGTATAACATATAACAATACATTTATGCCTCTTATCGTATCAAAGGATGAGCCTCATCGCGCTGAATTCGATCTGCTGAAAACAGATAAGGATAAAACTCCGATGGCATGGGTGAAATTCTCCATCAAGAATACAACTACAGGAGAGATGCATTTCTTCTATACAGATGAGAAGGGTCGATACTCATCTGATGCTATTCCTCATTCAAAGGACACAAATAAAATGGACAAGGAGCAGGTTCAATCGGGTATCTGGTTTGAGAAGAATTCGAAGAATAGTACGACTCCGGTTGATGATAAAAAGGGAGCACTTCCAGCTGGAAACTATGAGATAAAAGAACTTAGATGTGATGCTAATAAAGGAAAGCAGCTGGAGCCTGTGATACATTTCAGAGCAGAGGGTGATAATACCTATGACATAAATAATGGCGAGATTGTAAATGAAGACATGCCTGATATTCATACCACAGCTACATCAGATGCAACTGGAACACATATTTTATCCAAGGATGAGAGACAGACTATCACTGACGCGGTAGAGTATACAAATCTGCGCTCTGATACTGAGTATGTACTTGAAGGTGTACTTATGACCCAGGATGAAGAGGGTAATGAAATTGTATATAAGGATGGCGAAGGAAATGAGTATAGAAGCACTACGGCTTTCAAAACAGAAAAAGAACACGGTCAGTCTGTGTATGATAAAAACGGACTGGTAAATGTAATATTTGAAAATGTCGATATATCTGAACTAAGTGGAAGGAAGCTGGTAGTTTTTGAAAAGCTTTATCTGGGGAACAAAATACCTGAAAATGATGATGAGGCAGAACAGTATGAAGATTATGATGCAGAAGATGAAATGGATATATTCCCAGTAGTTCATGAGGATATAGATGATGAAGGCCAGAGTCTTTACACTACATATATCGGAACCAGTGCCAAGGCGGCCAAAACTGAAATCAATCTGGCGAATGCAGAGGATGAGGTTGAAATTATAGATACTGTAAGATACTCCGGAATAGTTGAGGCAGGAAAGTATATTATCAGAGGAACAGTTATGGATAAGGATACTGGTAAAGAGCTTTCGCAGGATGGAGAGACGGTTACTGCTGAAGCTTCATTTGAACTTAGTCAGGAAGACGTAGAGTCTCAGGAAGAGAGGACCGCAGAGGTTACATTTAACATTGATACTACTCAATTAAAAGGTAAAGATATAGTCTGCTTTGAGAAAATGTATTATGTAGCTGAAAGTGGTGAAGAAATCCTGATAGCAACCCACGAGGACATAGATGACGAAGGACAGACTGTCCATATTCCGGATGGAGGTACCACTCTCACGGGTCCCGAGGGAGAAAAAGAAATTGAGGTGAAGAATAATAATGGTTCAGCTCCGGTAGCATTGGTAGACACGATAAAATATCATATCCTGATTCCTGGAAGGAAATATACGGTTACTGGATATCTGGTTGTTAAGGAGGATAGTACAGGTACATTTAAGAAGGGCGATATATATACTGATGCGGCAGGCAATGAGGTTTATTCTACTGCCGAGTTCACTCCGGAAGAAAAGGATGGAACTATTGAAGTAAGCTTTGCATTCGACGCCGGAAATATTGGCGAGGCAAAACTTGTGGCGTATGAAACAATAAAGTACGCAGATATAGCTGTGATAATTCATCATGATGTAGAAGATGAGGATCAGACAGTACTTATCAAGAAAACTGATGAGCCTGATAAACCTGAAGAGCCAACAAAGCCTGATAATCCAACCAAGGTAAAGGGTGAATACAAGGGCGTTGTAAATGAACTCCGAGATAAACCGAAGACCGGAGATGACATCAATGTAATGGCTATTGCGTTGATCATGATAATATCACTTGCATGTCTTGCAGAGTGCATCTATCTGATGAATGGAAGCGGGCTAATCAAGAGACCAAGAAGTGATAAAAATTCAAAGGTGTAAATAATTCCCAAGTGTGATAGAATATCACTTGATGCGTTTTGTTCTATGCATTACAGATTCTTTTTGATAAGGGAGTTAATACCTGATTATGTATTTTGACAATATTCTGGAAGCGGTTGGACATACACCGCTCATTAAACTAAACAAGATGACAGGATCTGACAGTGCAACTGTACTTGTTAAGATGGAAGCTCTGAATGTGGGCGGATCTATCAAGACGAGAACTGCTCTGAACATGATAAATGCAGCTGAGAAGGAAGGCCTCATTACGAAGGATTCTATAATCGTAGAACCGACTAGTGGAAATCAGGGAATAGGCCTGGCGCTTGTTGGAGCTGTTAAGGGTTACAGGACTATAATCATCATGCCTGATTCTGTAAGCGTTGAGAGAAGAAAACTGGTACGTCACTATGGCGCAGAAGTTCATCTCATTCATGATTCAGGTGATATAGGTAAGTGTATAGATGAATGCTTACAGACTGCACTCAGAATGAAAGAGAAGGATCCGAGAGTTTTTGTTCCTCAACAGTTTGCTAATATTAATAATGTTCTCGCACAGAAGAATTTCACTGCCCAGGAGATAATAGAACAGGTAGATGGACCTGTACATGGTTTCTGTAGTGGTATCGGAACAGGTGGAACTCTTACAGGAATTGGAGAAACACTTAAAGAGAAGTATCCTGATATAGAGATATGGGCTGTAGAACCTGAGAATGCAGCTATCCTTGCAGGTGGTACCATTGGTACTCATATGCAGATGGGTATAGGAGATGGAATCATTCCTGACATACTTAATCAGGAAATATATGATGAGATATACGTTGTGACAGATTCAGAGGCTATAGAGACTTCAAGAAGACTTGCCCGTGAAGAAGGACTCATGGTTGGTATATCAAGTGGTACCAATGTGGCGGCTGCCTTGAAGCTTGCTAAGAAGCTGGGACCTGGCAAGACTGTAGTAACAGTTCTTCCGGATACTGCAGAACGCTATTTCTCAACACCGCTTTTTGGAGAGTGAATTATCTGAATTTAATGTAGGCTGTACCTTCTGATATTGCCTGAAATTGTAGACAAAGTCGGTTGCGAAACACTGTTTTCGCAACCGATTTTTTTGGATCGTTATACCATTGTAAATAATCATCCCTTTTTTCTTCAACGAAGTCAGAAATAATGTCACATTATTTGACGTGTGTGGTAAAATAATGTATCGTTAGTAAAAAGGAGGTGCTCTGTATGAATAAGATAAATAATATTGAATCTTTATTTAAAAAGTATGGATATGATAATCCTATTTTTATAAGTGAATTCGATAATAATACCCAAATGAGACAATACCTTTTAAGAAAGTCAAAAGAAGGAAAAATTAGAAAATATGATAGGGGTATTTATTATTTTCCTTCAACAACATTAATGGGAGAGTCAGAGTTATCTCCATTACAAATATGTATTTCGAAATATATGGGTATACAAGGAGAAAAAGGATACATTTCAGGATTGGGGTTTGAATACAATTTGGGAATTTCTACTCAAGTACCAAATATAATAGAAATAACCACTAATGAAACTTCATCAAAAAAGAGACTTATATCTATAGGAAACCAAAAGATAATATTGAGAAAACCTTATACAACTATTGATAGTAACAATAGTAAATCCTTACAATTGTTGGATTTTATAAACAAATGTAATTCAAGTGAATTACGAAAAAATAAGAATAAGATTAGACTATATATACAAGAAAATAATCTATCTCAAGTTTTATTACGTTATCTGAATGCATATCCATCTACAATTTATAAAAAACTAATTGAAGGGGAAATATATGTATTTGCATCATAATAAAGAATTGTTTCGACAAGTGATAATAAAGACGTCTAATAAAACAGGAATATCTGAGGCAATTATAGAAAAGGACTATTATGTCACACTTTTTTTACAGGAATTGAGCAAAAACTGTCCTAATGTGGTATTTAAAGGAGGAACATCTTTATCGAAATGCTATCATGCAATAAATCGTTTTTCAGAAGATATTGATTTGAATTTTGACAATCAATACAGTAAACCTACCGAGTCTATGCGAAGATTTTTTGGGAAAGCCATCGTTTTAACTGGAGATATACTTGGGTTAGAACCTGTAAACTTTCAAAAAGAAAAACTACCGTATAAAAAGGATTATATGAAGTTAGAATATAAGTATCCTACTATTTTTCCTGCTTTATATCTAAAACCAAATATTTTAATTGAAACATCTGTACGTTCGCCATCTTTTCCTATAAAAGAATGCGAGGTCACATCGGTAATAGGGGATTATTTGAGATTAGAAAACAGAAATGATATACGTGATATATCGGGATTAAATAGTTTTATAATAAAAACACAATCGTTAGAACGTACATTTACTGATAAAATATTTGCTGTTGCAGATTTCTATGAAAATAATGAAACAGAACGATTATCAAGACATATGTACGACCTCTATAAAATGAGAAACTTTGTAAATTTATCCACAATAGAATATATGCAGCTTTTTTCAGACGTTCTACTTGTTAGACAATTACAACCTAATAATCTTTCTGCTCAATTGAATAAAAATATGATTCAAGATTTAATACAAGTTATAAACCTGGATTATTATAGAGAAGATTATAACAATGTCACATCAAAGATTATTTATGATAATGTTCCGTATGAATTAGTTAAGAAAAACTTATCAAATTTAGTTTCTGAAATAAATGAGTTAAAGATATATGAGAAAGCTAAAGAACATCAAATAATGATAAATGAAATAGTAGATGATATTTCGGCATATATAAAAACATATAATTCAAGTATTAAATCATGTGGACTTAATGGCAATCTTCAAGATACCCTTAATATAGAACAACACAAAGCATCGCTGATATCTGTTTTGAAACGAAGAATAAAAACGTCTGTACTTACTGATCAGGATTTACAGCAGATATTATACCTAACTAAGCCAGATGACAGACAGTTTTTAGATAAATATAAGATACAATTAATTGATTTGGACGATTTAAACAGAAAAAGCCGACATGGTTAGTCGGCTTTTTCTATAGTCTTTGACCGTACCTTTTGGTTCGGTCTATTTTAGAATAGATACGTAGAATCATTCAGGTATTCTGCCAGTCCGTCATGATCGGAATCCTGCTTGGTTATTATGGATGCAAAGGACTTGGCCAGGTCTGATCCGGTGCACATGGCGATACCGGTTCCTGCAGCTGCTATCATATCTGCATCGTTGTCTGCATCTCCTGCAGCGATGGAACGCTCTATCGGAAGATCCAGGTATTTACACAGGAACTTGAGAGCATCTCCCTTTCCGGTATTGGATGGTACTACTTCCAGATAGTAATCTGAAGAATACATGGTTTTAAGCACATCTCCAAATTCTCTCTTAAGGATTTCTCTGAATCTCTCAAGATTATCTCTTCCTGTCAGGTCTATAGCCAGCATCTTACATGATGGCTTCGACATCTCTGCTTCTGG
>JAEEGL010512430.1_pt1 | contig 44702 bp, 28 predicted proteins | sample 9134231 | NCBI WGS metagenome assembly JAEEGL01 (sample SAMN16246548, study PRJNA631951) | gut metagenome | biome: gut microbiome; feature: rumen; material: fiber-attached | host: Bos | place: Iran: Karaj | collected 2018-10 | reverse complement strand
CACTCCGCGGCTGCCCTTGTCGATGATTCCGCAGCGGTGGGTCTTGGCGGCCAGCGAACGGTCGGAATTCCAGGCGCGGCCGTCGTTCGCGTATTCCTCCCCGTTTTCAAACACCTTCAAATCACGGATATAGCGTGAGCCTAGGTTGTCGATGGGGATATACCATTCGGTGCCTCCGGTGATGTTGACGTTCCACCACTGGGCCACCACGGCGTTGCCGTTGCGATGCAGATAGACCTCAGTCTCTATGCTGTGAATATCCGTCGCGTGGGCGGCCGCCGCGCCGAGGAGCAGGGCCGCAAGGATTGTGAAAAATCTATTCATAGTAGACGAAAGGACGGTAGATTACGGTGACCTTCTCGCAGGGTCCTTTGACGGGGTTCCTTTCAGAGAGGTAGGGACCAGGGTTGTAGGCGCAATACATAAATGTATGTAGGGGAGCTATTTACAGCGGGCTTTGAAGTAGTCGATGGTCATCTGGGGCCATTCGGCGGGGATGTCGTGCTGGAGCTCAGGGTAGAAATGGATTTCCTTGTCGGTGCTCTTAAGGTTGTAGAAGGGCGCCAGGTTGGTGTGGGGCGGGCAGGTGCCGTCCTGCAGGCAGGCGCTGGCCATCACCGAGCAGGTCCCGGGGATGAGCGTGGCGAGGTTCTTCGTGTCGAAGTAGGACAGGAAGGCATACATCTGCTCGTCGGTCATCGAGCCCTTCTTGCTCTTGGCGGTGTTGGCCGGCCAGGAGACTATCCTGAAATAGTCCGGGAAGTCACCCAGGAAGGCCACGTTGGGGGCGATGGCGGTGAAAGGATAATCGCTCAGGGCAGCGGCTGCATATGAGAACGCTCCGCCCTGGCTGGACCCCTCGCCGAAGAGGTGGGTCATATCGCTGGAAGGCTGCTCCGCCATAAAGCGGACGGCCTGGACGCAGTCCATAAAGGCTCCGCGGTAGTAGTAGCTGTCCCGGTCTCCGAAGTTAGCTCCAAACCAGTCTCCATATATATTCTTGAAGTCCTCTTCTATGCCGTCCGAGCGCTGGTCGGCCTTGCGGTTGTTGATCATCTGGCCGCGGGTGGAAAGGAAGAAATGGCAGAAGGCGGGGTCTCCCCAGGGAAGGCTGATGTGCGAAGGCGAAGAGTCATATCCGAAGAAATGGATGATGACGGGAAGCTTGCTGCCGCCGGTGGGGGTGAGCCAGTAGCCGCGGACAACCACGGGGTCGCCGTCGGGGCCGTCCGGGACGGAATTCATTTCCACGAAATATGTCGCCTGGCCGCCGCTCTCAGCCACCTTGACGGTCTTTGCATTCATATCGATATCCGCCAGCTGCTTTTTGGCCGCAGCCCAAAACTCCTCAAAATCAGGCTGGAAGTCGGGCTCGGAAACTATCTGGGACGGGTTGACGCCGAAGAAATAGTTCCGGGCGACCCTCTTGCCCACGACGATGGAAGCCTTGTAGAAACCGGGGTCAAGGTCTTCCGTGGCATTGATCACGAGGGTCTTGCTGCCACGGGCCGGAATCTCCTCGCTGAGGGTCAGGGTCTGCTTGAGGGAAGAGCCTATGTCGGTATATATCTTCACCGTAGCATCCGCCGTCACGGCAACTGCGTTGGGGTTTTCCACCTTGACGGTGAAGTAGGGCTTGCTGTCATATATCCAGTCCTCGGTGACGGGGACTTCGAGGACGAATTTCTCCAGTTTGACCTCCGCGGAGGGCTCTTCGGAAGGGTTGCCCGACGGGTCCTTGGAAGGCTCTTCGGCCGGGCCGGCGCCTTTACAGCCCAGGGCCAGGGCTGCAAGAAGGAATACGATAGAGAGTTTCCTGGTCATAGAGTGTATCAGTTATTTGAAGTAATCAGTTGGCCGGGATGATGTCGATGGTCAGGCCGGCGGCAGAGCGCAGCCTGTCGGCGATGGAGGAGGCTTCCGCGGCGGAAGGGATGGGGCCGAGGAGGTAGAAGACGGAGCCGCCGGAGGTGGAGCGCTGGAGGTCGGCTGATGAGGCGGCGCGAATGGCCTCCAAGGTGCTGGAATCCAGCGAGTTGCCAGAATCCGGATGGATGCGCAGGACAAAGCTGCGGGCAAGGGTGGCTTCGGCGGCACGGGCCTCGGAAAGGCTGACGCGGGCGCCTCCCACGTAGGCGGCGATGAACGCCTTCTTGAAGCCGGCTTTCCGCACTACGGGAAGAGCGGCGAGCGCTTCGTCGTAGGTGTGGAAGAGTCCGGCGGAGTAGGTATATTTCCCGGCTGAAACAGTCTCGAAGACAGGGCTCAGACCGTGCAGCCCGGCTTCATCCAGGGCGGTGGTCATCACACTCATCTGTACCTGATACACAACACCTTGCGGCAACGCCACATCTTTGTACAGACGTCCCTGAGGGAGCACCGCGAAAGTGAAGTCAAAGACCGGCTCGGGGTCGCGGACGACCATCTCCAGGGGCTCGCCGGGAGCGCGGCGCGTGAAGTCGAAAGCAGAGGCGGAAGACTGGGACGGCAGCAGGCTCGGGTCGGGAGTCTCGCCGTTCATCACCAGATCTATCTCGATTTCCTGCAGTTCCTGCGAGCGCAGGGCCAGCTGCTCCTCCATTCCGGGGAGCTCCTGCTCGCGGCGAAGGATGTCCTTGACAAGGATACGGTGCGACACGCCGGAAGCGCCGGCAAGCTTGGCGCGGGAAGTCTCTATGGCCTGGCCAAAGGCGGCTATGGAATCCTGCAAGGTCTTGATTTCCTGGAGCTTGGACACATATTCCCTCATCCCGGGGCTCAGCGAAGCGGAGGCCTTAGCCTTGGGCATATCCAGAAGGCCTTTCAGCCGGGCGGGGTCGTAGATGCCCTTGCGCACCGGAGTCGCCTCATACTCAACGACATACACATAGACGCTGCCGGAGGGGCATTCCCGGTTCGAGGCAAACATAGAGTAGCGGCCGTCGGGGGTGTTCAGGAACAGGAAATCGTCATATGGCGAAGAATACGGGAAACCCATATTGACCGGCTCTCCCCAGCATTTCTTGCGTTCGTCCCAGTGGCAGACATATATGTCATATCCGCCCATCCCATACAGGCCGTCCGAGCTGAAATACAGAGTCTTTCCGCCGTCGGCCAGGATAGGGAAAACTTCGTTGCCGGAACTGGTCAGGCTTTCGGAAAGCAGCTGCGGAGCCGACCACGCCTGCGAGTCATTCTCGGTTATGTAGATGTCACCTTTGGCGGCGAAAATGATGCGCCCTTCGTCGATTGCTGACTGGGGGATATAGACGGGCGAGAAGGCGGCTGATTCCTCTGGGCCCGTCCCGGCGAGGGGGTCGCCTGACACTCCAAGTGCCGACGCCAATCCTTCCGGGAGAGGTCTCCAGGAGGCGGGCTCCAGCGGATAGTAGAGATAGAAGTCGCTCAATGACAGGAGCTTGCGCGCGACCACCTTGGGGGTGGAGCAATAGTCCGTCATACTGTCACCGTTGCGTGCGAGCGCCAGCGCCTCGGCGACCAGGCGCTGCTGCTGGGGCTCCGCCGCCAGGGACATCGCCTCCTCGCAGGTGCGGACCGCGTCGGAGAACCTGTAGTCCCGGCGCTGGGTCTCAGCCTTGCGCAGCATCTCCTGCAGCATCACCGTCCGGTAGTCCAGCGCCACGCTGTCCTGGCTTTCCGTCCGGTAGTCAAACGCCACGCTGTTCTGCGGGCTGGCAAAGCCTGCCCCGGCGGCCCCGACGGGGGCTGCCAGCAGGAGAACGGCGATTAGGAATCTGTTTATCACACTGCGAATTTAGCAAACACTCGCCGCTTTTCCAAATCGTCCGGCAAATTCCCAGTCTCAGCCCCAGGCAGTGAGGCGGGCCTGGACTACTTCGTTGGCTCCATATGGAGGGTGACGATGGTGGAGGAGCCGAAGCGGGCGCGGAGGCGGCGTTCGATGTCGGAGGTGCGCTCGTGGGCTTCCCGAAGGGTCATCGAGCCGTCCAGGCGGATGTGGGCTTCGATGGCGATGCGCGAGCCGATGCGGCGGGTGCGGAGGTTGTGGGGCTGGGAGACGCCCGGGGAGGAGGCGATGATAGAAAGTATCTCAGCCTCAGTGGATTCCGGGAGGGATTCGTCGGTGAGTTCGCCCAGGCTGGGACGCATTATGTCCACCGCTACCTTCAGCAGCATAGCACCCACAATCACCGACGCGATGGGGTCGAGGACGGTCCAGCGGCCGCCGATGAATATGGCGCCGGCGATGCCGAGGGCGGCACCGATCGAGGAGAGGGCGTCGCTGCGGTGGTGCCAGGCATTGGCCGTCAGCGCGGAGGAATCCAGGGAACGGCCGCGGCGGATGGTATATTGGAACATCGCTTCCTTGATGACTATCGACGCGATGGCCACCCAGAAGGCTATCATTCCCGGGGCCGGAAGCTCCTCGCCCTGCAGCCAGGAGGCGAATTTCAGTGAGCCGGACACTATGATGCCGATGGCCGCGCCCACCAGGGCCAGGCTTATCAGCAGCGAAGCGAGGGTCTCGAACTTGCCGTGGCCGTAGTCGTGCGACTTATCCTGCGGCTTGCCGCTGATGCCGACGAAAACCAGCACCACTATATCCGTCAGGAAATCCGACAGCGAGTGGACGGCATCCGCCATAATGGCCGAACTGTGTCCGAGCACCCCTGCCAGGAATTTGATGCACACCAGCACCACGTTCCCGACGCTCCCCACAAGGGTAATCCGGTATATCTGCTTCTCGCGATTCATATTTTATATGCGAATATAGCAAAAAGTTCTGCAAGAGGGTAGAAGGTGGAAGGAAAAGTTGGGATTGTGGAAGGGTTTGATTATTTTTGCCGTGTATGAAAGAGATATATTTCGCCGGAGGATGCTTCTGGGGCGTGGAGCATTTCTTCAAGGGAGTGGACGGTGTTGCCGAGGCCGCTCCCGGATATGCCAACGGTTCGCTGGACAGCCCGTCATATGAGCAGGTGTATACCGATGCCACCGGCCACGCCGAGACGGTCCGCGTGCGGTATAACCCCGACCGCGTGAGCCTGCAAACCCTCGTGCGCCTGTTCTTTACGATTATCGATCCCCTGTCCCTCAACCGCCAGGGCCACGACGAAGGGACGCGTTACAGGACTGGGATATATTACACCGGCGAGGAAGACCTCCCTGTGCTTAAGGAGTGCTTCGAAGAGCTTTCCGGGAAGCTGGGCTGCGCGCCAGTCACCGAACTGCTGCCGCTGAAGAGCTTCTGGCCCGCGGAAGAGCGGCATCAGGACTACCTTGGGAAGAACCCGGGCGGCTACTGCCATATCCCGCTGAAGACCTTCCGCTATCTGCGCCTCTATCAGGACCTTGCGCTCCTGCTGGGCGACGAGCCTGACCCCATCGCCCGTATGGCGAACGCCGCCGCCCTGATCCACTCGCGTATGCACTTCCTATGGACCGGATTCTATCTGGTGAGGGACAATGAGCTGGTGCTGGGGCCGTTCCAGGGCCCCGAGGCGTGCTTCAGAATCGCTTATGGCAGAGGAGTTTGCGGCACGGCGTGGGCCCAGCGGCGCACGATAGTCGTGCCCGACGTGGAGCAGTTCCCGGGGCACATCGCCTGCAGCTCCGACTCACGCAGCGAAATCGTCGTCCCGCTGTGGCGGAGGGCAGCAGATTCTCACGCCCCTTCGGGGCTCAGAATGACAGAGGGAGAATGCCCTGTCGGGGTGCTGGACATTGACAGCGCCGAAAAAGGCACCTTCGACGACACCGACGCCACCTGGCTGGAGCTCATCGCAGCCGTAATCTGACCTCAAAAAAAGGCCTACTTGATGTAGGCCTCTATAAGTCTGAACATCAGGTCGTTAAGTTTTTCGACCTGATATTCGCCGACGGTCGGCGTGAGGTGGCTGCCGCCTATGCCGCTGTCGTCGGTAAGGAAGACATAGGTGCCGCCGGTTACGATGGCGAAGTCACGGCACATAAACTCGGTGGTCTTGTCGCCGGTGGAGGCGAGCACCGGGATGAGGCGGATGCCCTTGGCTGAGAAATCACGGATGGATTCCTGCAGGCTCTTTATGACGTCTGGGCGGTCGCCGTGGGCGGGAGCGTCGAGAACCAGGAAAGCCAGCCTGGCGCGGGCGTCAGCATTCCAGGAAAGATTCTTCAGCGCAACCTCAAGCGCGGCGTGGACGGCCTCCGGGAGGTCTCCGCCGCCGTTGGCATATTGTTCCTGGATATATCCTATCGTGGAAGAGGGGGTGCCGAAGGGGCTGAAACGGGTGATGTAGTCATCGCCTTCGTCGCGGTAGAACACTGCGCCTGTGCTGATTTCCACATTGGTGTTGCTCTCCCGGACCCTCTCCAGTATGGACATCAGGTCCTGCTTGAGGAAGCGTATCTCGTCGGTCATCGAGCCGGTCGCGTCCACTATGAAAGCGATCTCGGCCTTGGACTCGGGGGCCTTGGAGGGGGATATGACATATTCATTGAGGGCGACGGCCTCGGCGGAGAATGTCGTCACCACCGCGGGCTGCTCCTGGACGGCACCGTCGATGCGGACGGACAGCCCCTCGGCGCTTGTCTCCTGGCCCTTGGGGGTGAAGAGGTCGAGCCAGAGCTCGGCGCGGCCTTCGTTGGAAGTGCGGGCGGACCAGAGAACGGTCTCACCGCGAAGAAGCTCCACGGGGACATTGACCGCGGGTGCACCGGCGGCATCCTTCACCAGGACTGCAACGCGGCGGGAAGTGTTGAAGCCCCAGGAATAGGCCATCGAGGCATAGTCGGGAACGGCCTGGGCGGGGTCTTCGGCCTCCTTGGGCTCACGTGTCATAATGTTGGACCAGAAGTCCCAGTGGTCGAGGTCGCACCATTCACCGGCGGTCAGAAGGCCGGAAGCGGCATTGCCGTTGCCGGAACCGTCACCGCCTTCGGGCGCGCCATCCGTTCCTTCATAATAGGCGCCGGGAACTGCGGCATCCATATAATCTCCCTTAAGGGCTCCGCTCTTCGAACAGGCGGCAAGGGCAAGCAGCGCGAAGCTGTATATAAATATCTTTTTCATATGAAGCGGGATTATCAACATATATATGATGAATTTCCCGGCCAAAACGTTGCGTGCGCCCCTGCAAATTCCTACCTTGAATACAAGAACGGAGTGATGTACTCCCCTGAAGGCTTTAGAATCAGCCTCCCGTCTTCCATAACTTCCTCAATGGCAGTGATATACATCTTCCGGGGCCCGACGGCAGAAGCCGAAGCGTGGGCGTGGAAAACAAGCCTCAGCCGCCCCTCCTTGTCACGGAATATGCTGCTGTGCCCAGTGCCATACAGGCCCCCCGGCCTCTTCAGGACGGGATTGCCGGAATATTTGGTCCAAGGGCCCAGCGGAGAAGGCGCAGTGGCAAGTCCTATGGCATAATCCTGGGACCTGAAGTCGTTGGCGGAGTAAGTCATATAGTAGGTGTCCCCTATCCGAAGGACGGTGGGTCCTTCCGCTACGCGGCCAAGGACAAGTTCCCAGGGCTCCGAGGCCCATATGCACCGCGTCTGCTCCCCTACCCTTGTCATATCGTCGGAAAGGACGGCCACCCTGATTTCATTGCCTTTGCCCAGCCCCCATCTGACCCAGTACATATAGACCGTCCCGTCCTGGTCGATGAAGAGGGTGTTGTCTATTCCGTTGGGATCGTCTGTCATAACTCCCTGGCCATAAGGCTTGTACGGACCGGCTATATCGTCGGCCACGGCTATGCACGGCCTTTCCTGGGCCGAGTACAGAAGGAAGTATCGGCCTCCCAGGCGGTACACCTCGGGAGCCCAGAACCATTTGTCACCGAATGAGTCTTCACGGTGCAACGCAAAGCCGTCCCTGGCCTTTCCGCTCACTTGCTCCCAGTGCTCAAGGTCAGTGGAACAGTAGCAGCGGAAACCGTCATTGGACTCAGTCCCGAAGGCATAGTACGTGTCCCCTTCGAGATAGATGAAAGGGTCCGCCAGGTTCATCTGACCGACCAGGCGGCACTGGGGCTCATCCTGCAAAACCGCAGCGGCCCGGGGACAATCTCCCCAGGCCGTAAGGGTACCAAGCAGCAGCGGCAGAAGCACCATCTACTTCATTTTCTGCTTGCGGCAGAACACGGCCGCATAGTAGAAGATCACGGCAAATGCGATGGCCGGGACTATATAGGCCAGGGCTATGCTTCCGGACTGGTCGGACAGGATGCCTTCGATCTGAGTCAGCACGCTGGCTCCTGCGATGGCCATCACCATTCCGGAACCGCCCAGCTTGGTGTCTTCGCCAAGTCCCTGGCAGCCAAGACCATAGATGGTCGGGAACATCAGGGAGAGGCAGCCGCTGATGCACATCAGGCAGTACACGCCGAAGAAGCCGTTACCGAACACGGTGCCAAGGCAGAAGGCCACGCCGAGGCCTGCCATAATGGAGAGCAGGCGGCGGGGGCTGACCCATTTCATCAGCCAGGTGCAGACGAATCGCATTATCACGAAGAGCACCAGGGACATGATGTAATATGTGGCACCGGCCTGTTCTGCCGTACGGGGCAGAAGGGCGTCAAGGCCGATTGCGTCGCACACGTTATAGAAACCTGCCGCGATAGGCTCCACTCCGCGGAGGGCTCCGATAATCTCCTCCGAGGAGGCGCCGGGGCCAAGCGAGGCTATGACATCGTCGAAATGCAGGTTCTGCATCGCGTAACGGATGGTGTAGGACCAGACGGCTATCTGGGCGCCGATGTCAAAGAACTGGGCGACGACTCCCCAGACATAGTTCTTGTTCTTAAGGAGGCGCCTGCCGGATTCCTTCAGGTTCATCGGACCGCCTTCCTCCTTTAGGTTGGGCATCTTCGTAAGGAAGATGGCCAGGAGGATGGCCAGCATAACCACGCCAAGGACTATGTATGTGGTAGTCACGGCATTGAGCTCGCCCATCTGGATGGCGGCCAGCTCGCTTTCGCTGAGCTCAGCCCTGGCCGAAGCCGTGAGGACGTTGAGCTGGGAGAGGATGAATATCTGGGATATCACCACTCCGGTTATGGCACCGAAAGGATTGAAGGACTGGGCGAAGTTCAGGCGGCGTGTGGCGGTGTCCTCAGGTCCGAGGGCAAGCACGTAGGAGTTCGTCGCAGTCTCCAGGATGGACAGGCCGGCAAAGAGCACCAGTATCGCCCCGAGGAACATCAGGTAGCCGACGGTGTTGTTGGCAACGGCCACCTTGGAGGCGGGGTAGAACAGGAAAGTGCCCAGGGAATACAGTGCAAGGCCGAGCATGACACCGGACTTGTAGGAATAGCGCTTGATGAATATGGCGCCGGGGATGGCGAAGCATCCATATCCGAGCAGGTAGCAGACGACCTGTATCCAGGCGGTCTTCGAATCGGACAGGCTCATTATCCTCTTGAATGCAGCCAACATCGTGTCTGTCAGGTTGTTGGGAACAGCCCAGGCAAAGAACAGGAAGGTCAGCAGGATAAAGGGCCAGATTATCCCTTTGGGGACGAGTCTTGATTTTTCAGCCATTGCACACTATTTTGATTGGAACACACTTGCAATCTTGTCCAGGCTCACTCCGAAGACCTGCTCGACGATAGCGGAAAGCTTTGCAGGGTCTCCCTGGATGTGGATGGTGTACTGGACGTGGGTGAGGCTCTCACCGGGGGCCAGGGCGGCGCCGGGAGAGGAAGTCTCTATCTCATAGAAAGGACCCTGGACATAGCCCGTCTCGGTGGGACCGTCGTTGTAGGAATTGATCACGTCGCCGCCGAAAGGATTCTCCTGGGGGCCCCACTGGCCGTTGACATAGTCGACCTCGCCCGCGGGAACGGTGTATTTCAGGATATTCAGCACGCCCTGGGCGGAATCGTAGCTTCCGCATATGTCCTTGGCGCTGCCGGCGGGAAGACCTATCTTGGAACGGTACTCGCCGTCAATCTTGAAATAGAACATTCCGTCTTCGTAGACCAGGCGCTCGGCGGGGACCTTGCCGAAGTATTCGTCGTTTATCCTGCGTCCCTCGAAGGAAGCGTTGCAGGGGATGAATACGGTGGTCGTAGGGGTTGGATTGAAGGTGCCCAGCAGCCACACGGAAGGCATTCCCGTCTGCTTGGTCCAGGCTGATTCACCCTTGTTGGTGAGTGTGTTTTCCGTCTTGTAGGCCAGGGATTTAAGTCCCTTGGGGATATCTACTCCGAGCAGGCCCTTCAGCTCGTCCGCCCCGACGAGGGCGACGGTGCGGGTGACGCCGATGCGGAAGGCGTTGTCGGATGCGTTGACGGCATCGAACTCCTTGGCCAGCACCACCTTTGCAGGAGTCTGCTCCACTACGTCATAGGCGTCAGTGTCAATGTATGAGGGAACCTTCCAGTTCTCGTAGACCTGCTCGTCCCCCTTGCGGAAATACCAGGAGAACGGACCGCCTTCGGGACCTATCCAGAAGCGCTCTTCACCGCCGAAAGGGTTGAACTGGGGACTGACCTTACCCGCGTCGATGAAGCGGTAGTTGGTCCAACCATAGCTTGTACCTTCGTTACCGTCCGTAGTGGAAGTCTGGATACGGCCCTGCCACGCAGGGATCACCATCACCTTCGATTGACCGTCCACAAGTTCCACGATGCCTATGCCGTGCTTGGCGAAATAGGCAACGTCATAACCATAAGTTCCCATCTTGTAATCCTTGTTGTTACAGCCGGCGAAGCAGCAAAGGGCGGCTCCGAGGGCAATTAGTTTAAATACTTTTTCCATTTTTAAGCAGTTCATTTCATCTGACCCAATTTGCCTCCGGGGTGGCATCTGTGATATTTCTCCTTGTCCCAGTCCTTCTCCACCTGAAGAAGGACGCTCAGGGCCTGGAGGGCAATCATTTCGGCGTTGACCGAATTGCGGGGTGCACGGCCCAGCGGGCCGCCCTCTTCGCTGACCCCTGCAAGAATTGTGCTTTCGGAATGCTCTGACAGCCAGCTCCTTGGATTGCCCGTCACCGCTATCACCTTGCATCCGTTTTCGTGGATGGCGTTCACCGTGGCCATCAGCTCAGCGGTCTCGCCGGAGTTCGATATGGCAATCACCACATCGCCTGCGACCAGCTGTCCGCAGGAACCGTGAACAGCCTCGGTGCCGTGCAGGAAATAGGCCGGATTGCCGGTCGAGGACAGCAGGGATGCGACATATGCCGCCACGTGGGCCGGCTTTCCGATGCCGGTGACGTGTATCCTTCCGCCGGCAGCCTGGGATGCAAGGATGATTTCCGCCGCTTCGCAGCAGGCTCCAAGGTCGAAGCCGTCTATGTAGGCAGCGGCGCTTTCCTTTGCCTTGCCCAGGAACTTCTCTGTAGCTTCAATGCTCTTACTCTGTATCATTTCAATTTGTTTAATAGTTCGTTGCAGCCGCGTTCCTTCAGCAGTTCCTTGACCTTTTCCAGGGTTGGAAGTGAAGGAATCGCTCCGAATCCGCAGACCGTTAAGGCGGCGGTGTGCACGGCAAGCGAGATGGATTCGTCGATGGAAAGTCCCGACACATACCCGGCGCAGAAGGCTCCGACAAACGAGTCTCCGGCAGCGGTGGGGTCTTTCACGTCGGTCATCCTGACGCAGGGGACGTGGATGACGCCATCGGGCGCACACAGGGCCGCACCATCGTCGCCAAGGGTGATGATCACGTTGGGGACTCCCTTGCCCATAAGGACGGAAGCCGCCTGCCTGAGCGCATCATCGCAGAGTCTTCCCTGAGCGTCTGTCTTAACGCCGGACAGGAGGGAAGCCTCGGTCTCGTTGGGGGAGATGAATGTCACCTTGGAGAGCAGCCCGTTCGACAGGGGGGCTGCAGGGGCCGTGTTCAGCATCACGGGCACGCCGGCGGCCTTTGCAATCCCGGCCACATATTCTATGGTCTGCATATCGATTTCAAGCTGCATTATCACCATATCGTAGCCACCTATCTCCGCCTCGAGCCACTGCATATCGGCGGGCTTCAGGTCGAAATTCGCTCCCGGGACCACGATTATGCTGTTCTGGACCCCGGCTCCGCCCGTCTGGATGCGGATGTGACCGATGCCTGAAGGGTGCTCGTGGCTGATTTTCACGTGGCGGGTGTCCACCCCTGAAGAATTCAGGGCCTGGAGCATAATCTGTCCGTAGACGTCGTCTCCGACGCATCCGGCCATATGGGTTTCCACCCCGAGCCTTGCAGCCTGGACTGCCTGATTGGCGCCCTTGCCTCCGGGAGCGGTCTTGAATGATGTTCCGATGACGGTTTCGCCCATAGCGGGTACCCTGTCGGCCGTTGCGACAAGGTCCATTATGAAACTTCCGACAACCAGGATTTTGGGTTTGCTATCCATACTCTTGTATCGATTATTCTGTTGCTGCATCTCCCGCAGTCTGTGTCGTCCATCCCAGATTCTGCACGAGAAGGTGCTTGTTGTTCTTGTCCACCTCCGCCTGAGGGATGGGGAAGAAATAGTGCTTGGGGGATTCGAACACCCTGTTCTCGACGAAGATCCTCTTGTAGAATGCGGGATCCTGCTGGGAGGTGCCCTCCCATATGTTCATCGAGTGGATGGGACCGCCTTCACCGCTTACGGTTTTCCATCGGCGCACGTCGAACCAGCGATGGACTTCGAAAGCCAGCTCAATGCGGCGCTCGTGATGGATCTTTTCGCGCATCTGGTCCTTGGTAAGGCCGGCATCCAGGCCGGGCAGGGCCGCACGGGTGCGGATGGCGTCGACATATTTATACACGTCGGCGTCGGGGCCGGAGTATTCGTTGAGGGCTTCGGCATAGTTCAGGTATATCTCGCCAAGGCGGATATATACCCAGACCTGCTGGGGTGTGTACTGCCAGGGGATGTGCGTGGGATAATGGAATTTCTTCATAAGATATCCCGTCTTGCAATAGTCCGAGCCCGCGTTGTTCTTGCCGTCTATTCCGGTGAACCAGAATTCGTTGACGTGCGGGGCCGTCCAGTTGCTGGCACGCGAAGTCTTCCATATTCCGCCGGCGAAATTGATCGAGGCGTAGAAGCGGGGCTCGCGGTGGGAATACATCTTCGACACGCCGACTTCCCAACGGCCTGACTTCGAGTCGGTTGTGAATCCGGTTTCCACATATCCCGAGGCGGTGTTGATGACGGGGGTCAGTCCGTTGTCGGTGTATCCCGTTATGGGAGTGGAGCCGTCTTCCATCTGGTAGGCGTCAACCATTTCCTGGGTAGGGTCGAATATGGAATAGCAGCCGAACGACGTGGGGTCGCTGCAGTTCAGCCAGTGGTCGGTGGTGCCGTTGTTCCTGCCCCACAGGACTTCCTTGTTCCAGTTGTCGTTGAAGATGTCCTGGTAGTTCTTCACGGGGTCGGCGGGGAGGCTCAGGTCATAGAGCCCGTGGCCGGCTGCCTCGGCGGCAATGATGCAGGCCTTGGCGGCATCAGCGGCAACTTTCCACTTCTCGGCATCGTAGGTCTGGGAGATGAGGTTGGCTCCTGTCAGGGGGTCCTTGAGCTCTGCAAGGTCCGGATTGCCGTTGTACAGGGGGGAAGCGACATAGAGCAGCACACGGCTCTTCAGGGCAAGGGCAGCAATCCTGGTGGCCCTGGCGTAGTCTTCATTCGCCCAGGAGTCCTTGTCCGCCAGATATTCGGCCGCCCTGTCGCAGTCATCTGAGATGAATTTGGCGACATCGTCCGCCGGAGAGCGGGTGATGGACGCAATGTCCTCATTGATGTCCAGGACGTGGTCGATGACGGGGATGGGACCATAGGCGCGGAATATCATAAAGTGGTAGAATGCGCGCAGGAAATAGGACTCGCCTTTCATCCACCTTATTTCATCCGCTGTAGCATCCTTGCACTTGTCGACGTTCTCGATAACCATATTGGCCTTGCGGATCGCCTCGTACATCGTGTTCCAGATGTGTGCGACAAAGCCGTCTATCGGAGCCCAGGCGCCGTTGTTCATCGCGTGGGTGACGTGGCCGCCGAATGCAATCTCCATTTCATCGCAGGCGCCGGTGAAGTTGTTGTCCCAGGCCATATCGGCGTGGAATGGCAGATAGGAATATGCATTCGCAAGGAAAGCCCTGGTCTGCAGACGGTTGGTGAACACATCGTCAAGGGTGAGGTTCTCGTCCGGGGACATATCCAGGAATTTCTCGCAGGAAAGCGCGCAGGCAAGAATCACTGATGCTGAAAGAATGTATAGTATCTTTTTCATAATTCTCCTCCTTATCTTTAGAATCCGACTTCAATGCCTATGGTCGCGGCCAGCTGGGTAGGGTAGGTGCTGGCTCCCAGGTGGTTCGACTCGGGATCCACCATACCCTTCAGGCCGTCGAAGCACAGAAGGTTGTTGCCGTTAAGGAAGAAACGCAGCTTGTCGAGTCCAAGCCTGGATGTAATCTTCCCGGGGAGAGAGTAGCCCAGTTCCGCAGTCTTCAGCTTGAGGAATGAAGAATCGTGCAGATAGAGGGTATTGATCTGGAAGTTGTTGGCCGAGGTGCCGTTGTGCACGACCGGGTAGAGGGCGCCGGAGTTGTCGGCTCCAGGGATGAAACGGTGGTCGTAGTATTCACGATAGATGTTGTAGCCGGGATAGTCCAGCTGGAAGGGCCACATACCGGCGGCGTCCAGGAGGATGGTCGCGTGGGCTGCGCCAGTAAAGTTGACCGACAGGTCTATGCCTTTCCAGGCCAGGGTGAACCCGAATCCATACATCATCTCCGGTTCACGCGCATAGCCGATGAACACGCGGTCGTAGGGGTTGATCACGCCGTCCTTGTTGATATCCTCGTATTTGATGTCACCCACCGTGTAGGTGCCGAGTTCCTGCTTGGGGCTGTTGTCTATTTCCTCCTGGCTCTGGAAAAGGCCGAGGGCTATATATCCCAGGGGGATGCCTATGGACTTGCCGCGCGTATTCTGGTAGCTCCACAGGGCCGGCGCCGTGTCGTCTTCGATGACGGTGTTGTGGGCGTAGGTCATATTTGCCCGGACCTGGTAGTAGAGCCCATATGACGTGGTGTTGGTGAACTCGATGTTGGCATCGAAGCCGGTGTTGTCCATTATGCCTATGTTGGAAAGGGCCAACTGGCTGGAAGCCAGACCGATAGTGCTGGGCACCGAGCCTCTTTCCAGGAGGATGTTGGTCCTGTGCTCATAGAAATAGTCTCCGGAGATGCGCAGCTTGCGGTCGAAGAGTTCCATATCCAGACCCACGTCGGCTTTGTTCGAGACTTCCCACGAAGCCAGGGGAGAACCCATCCTGGCTTCGGACATTCCTCCTATCCCGTGTGCCTGGTCAAGGCTGAATGTGTAGCCGCCCGCGTTCTTGTTGATGGTGGACATATAGAAGAAGCGTTGGGCATTGAGGGCGTCGTTGCCGACCTTGCCATATGAACCCCTGATTTTCAGGTGGTTGAACCAGTCGACGTGCCACCATTTCTCCTCAGTGGGGACCCAACCTGCGGACACTGCGGGGAAGAAACCGTAGCGGTGACCGGGGGCGAAGTTCTCAGAACCGTTGTAGCCGGCGTTGACTTCGAACAGGTAGCGCTGCTTGTAGTTGTAGGCGATACGGCCGGCGAAGCCCTGGCGGCGGTAAGGAAGCTGTGCGGTGGAGTTTCCGGCGGTGAGGTCGGAGTAGTCGCGAAGGTTCGCCATCAGGAGGGCGGACACGCCGTGACCGGCGAAAACGCGGTTGTAGTTGATGCGGGCGTCGGCGTAGTAGGACCGGTTGGAGACGTTGTAGGCCAGGTAGTAGCCCATTGTGCCTTCTTCCTGAATCACATTGTAGCGGTCTTCACCGGTGATGGGGTCGGAGCCGAGGTATTTCTTCAGCTCGGGCTGTTTGCGGCGGGTCGCCTCGACGCTGTAATAGTGGTCATATGCGAAGTTGCCCTCAAGCGTCAGGCCGGGGGTTATGAGAGTCCCGAGGTCCCACTTGGCGCCGAAGGTGCCCTGGGTCGTGGAGCGGAACTGCTTGGAGAAACCGTTGTTGGTGGTCAGCACGTAGGGGCTGTTCTTCTCATATGAGGTGTTGGACGAACCAAACGAACCGTCGGGGTTGCGGATGGGATATGTGATGGGGTTCACCACCTTGAGAGACCAGAATATGTCAGCCGCAGGTGTGCCCGGATAGGTCCTGTTCTCGATTATTTCCGCAAGGCCCAGGGAGAGGGTGAAGTTCTTGGTGATGTTCACGTCCACGTTGGCGCGGAAGTTATACCTCTGGGACAGGGAGTTGGTGCGGTACTCATAGGTCGGGTCTTCCTTGAAAAGGCCGCTCTGGGAGGAGAAACCGGCGCTGACGTAGTAGCGGACTATTTCGTTGCCGCCGCTCACGGAAATGGTGTTGATGGTCTGGAAGGCGTTCTTCTTCAGCACGGAATCCGTCCAGTCCACGCTGGGATAGTTGAAGGGGTCGGAACCGTCTTTGAAGAGTTCTATCTCCTCGTCGGACCAGGGCATTGCTACGCCACCGGTCTGGCAGGCTTCATTCATAAGGTTCGCGAACTCCCAGCCCTTGATGTAGTTGGGGAAGCGGAGGCCGTGAAGCAGGGTGGATTCCGTCCTGAACGAGACGCGGGGCTTTCCGGTGGAGCCTTTCTTGGTGTTGATGAGGATGACGCCGTTAGCTCCGCGCATACCGTAAACGGCTGTGGCAGAGGCGTCTTTAAGGATGGAGAAGGACTCTATCTCATCGGTGTTGATAAGGTTGATGTCCCTCTCAATGCCGTCCACCAGGACAAGGGGGCTGGAGTTCAGCCAGGTTCCTGCTCCGCGGATGAGGAGGGTGGCTCCGTCATAGCCGGGCTCGCCCGAGCGCTGGCGGGAGATGAGGCCCGGGACAGCGCCGCCAAGGGCGTTGGCAAGGGTCGGGGTCGTGGCCTTGCCCACGATCTCGGTACTTACCGTGGTGAGGGCTCCGGTCACTGTCGCTTTCTTCTGGGTACCGTAACCGATGACGACCGCATCCTGAAGGGATTCGGCATCGGTTTCAAGGAGAACGTCAATGGCGGTGCGCTCCTTAATCAGGACTTCCTGGGTCTTATAGCCTATGGCCGAGACCACAAGGACACCTTTGGAGTCATTGACCTTGATGAGGTAGGAGCCGTCAAGGTCTGTCAGGGTGCCCACGTTGGAGGCCTTGAGCATAACTCCGGCTCCGATGACAGGCTCACCGGTCTGGGCGTCCTTGACAACGCCGCTGACGGTGATGGACTTTTTCCCCTGGGCATACGCGCTCAAGGGCAACGCAAGCATTACCAGGGCGAGGAGTGACAATAATTTATTTGACATAATCAGGTGTAAATAAGGGCTTTTGTATTACACTAAATCGTTATAGCAAAAAGTTAAAATAATATGCTCCTCCAGGAGCAAACATCATCTGTTCAATGCGGTTGCTGCAAATATATGTACTTTCTTTTGTAAAAACAAGGAAATTGCTAAAACAATTGAGCTATTTTAGTTTTCCCTGAATCAGGTATGTGTTGTAGGCATTCCACGCAGACATTATGAAGTAGATGTCATCACCCCCCTTGAGGCACTGGGGATGGATGAAACTGCCGTAGGGACGCCAGAATGACCTGCCGTCGGTGAGCACCTGCGGCTCGCTCCAGGGACCAATGATATTATCCGCGTAGCGCATTGTTATCTGGTCGTTGCGCTGCTCGTTAAGGTAGAGGAGCACCCATTTGCGGTGCTGGGGGAACCAGGCGAAAGAGAGTTCGCCGCTGAAGTCGTCGAATATGGGGACGGCGGCAGCTTCCTTGTCCCTCAGCCAGCCCAGGCCGCTCCAGTACTCATATTCATCCTGGTGTTCCATCCTGTCTTCGGCCACCCTCGCCAGGCAGGGCTTGGAGGAACGGCCGGTGACGGTCCCTATTATGTAGACATATCCGCCGTGGTTGAACATACCCACCTGGCCGAAGTTGCTCCTGGAAGCGAAGCTGATGTCCCGGACGCGGCTCCACGACCTTGCTCCGTCGGTGGATTTGTAGTAGCTTGAGAAGTTGGAGACCCAGCCATACCAGGTCCTGATGTTCATATAGTGGATATAGTCGGCTCCGCCGGCGTGGACTGCCGCGGTGGGGATGGACGTGTAGTCGCTGTTGCCGTCGGTGGTGTGGGCGCTGTAGCATATCTCCCTGGCACGGCCGAGGTTGTCGGTGACGGCTCCCGTTATCTTCAGGCCATCGGCAAGGACGGTGTCCTCGGACAGCAGGAGGACATTGCCCCTCCAGTTGGAGCCTCCGGGATTGGGTTTTACGAGGTTGGGGACGAAGTCGCCGCCGAAGGTGTCACCGAAAATCATACCGAACTTGCCGGGGGATATTTCCCAGGTTATACCCAGGTCAGTGCCTCCGACGTCGAAACGGGTGTGGGTGTTGTTGAACACCTCATATGCCACCGCCGGCAGGCCGTCGTGGCCGTTGTCCTCCTTCCCGGTGACGCGGGAAACGACGCGGAAGTCGCTGAATGTCAGAGGGGTAAACTCCTTTCCTGCGGAATTGTCCACTATCAGTTCGCTCACGGGGCCCTTGCGGCCGTCCTTGCCGACAAGCTGGAAGGCCAACCTCACCTGCGCGGGATCGTCGGGGTGGAGCGCATACTGATAGATGAACTTTTCGGAGAGGATGCCCACTCCGTATTTATTCTCCTCGGCCCCGTTGCTTCCATACCTCGTGACGACAAGGGAAGAACTGCTCTGAAGCCCAAGGAAAGTTACCTCAACTTCACAGAGACCCTGTTCGTCCGGGGTAATGGTGGTCTGGGAGAATATGACCTTGAGCCCAGGATTTTCGTTACCGGGGGCAGGCTCACCGGCACTTTTGCAGCCGGCAAGCACAAGGGCAACGAGAAATAGTTTGGCCAGGTTCATCATAAACCTTTGATGTCCAAAGACATAAGATATGTGTTATAGGGCAGCCACATTGACATTATGAAGTAGAGCTTCCCGCCCTCCCGCTTGGACAGGGGGTGGATGAACGAGCCATAAAGCTGGGCATATTGCCGTCCGGAAGCAACCGTTATGGGGTCGCTCCAGGGGCCGGTTATCCTGTCGGCGTAGCGCATCGTTATCTCATAGCGCGGTCCGTTGAAATACAATATGACCCACTTGTCGAATTCGGGCAGATACTCCACCGACAGTTCGCCGGCCAGGTCGTCTATCAGCGTCGTGGCTTCCTTTTCCTTGCCCTTTTTCCAGTCGGCTCCGTTCCAGAATTCATACTCGGCCTGGCTTTCTATGCCGGACTCCGGGACCCTTGCGAGCCTGGGCTTGGAAGTCCTGCCGGACTGGGTGCCGACCACGTAGACATAGCCGTCACCTATGTTGCAGAAGCCCACCTGGCCGAAGTAGCTCTCACCGCCCCAGTTGATGCCGGAAACCCTGTCCCAGGTGCCTCCGCCGTCGGTGGAACGGTACATCCCGGAATAGTTGGTCACCCAGCCGTCCCAGGTCCTGAGATTGAAATAGTGGACATAGTCACGGCCATTGGCGTGGACGGCTGATGTGGGAATGGAGGTGTAGTCGCCGGTGCCGTTGGTGACGTGGGCACTGCGGACGATCTCACGGGCGTTGCCCCACTGGTCGGTGGCCGCGCCGGAAATCCTGAGGCCGTCTTCGAGGTCGGTGTCATCAGAATAAAGGAGGACGTTGCTGCGCCAGGAGCCGCCGTTGGGGCCGGGGGCGCTGAAATTCGGGCTGAAATCCTTGCCGTAGGTGTCGCCGAAAAAGAGGCCGTAGTAGCCGGAGGATATCTCCCACACTATGCCCAGGTCCGTGCCGCCGACATTGTACTTGACGTCGGTTGCATTGTTGACGGTGTTTCGCACAGCAGGGAGGCCGTTGTGGCCGTTATTCTCCTTGCCGGTCACGCGGGACAGGACACGGAGGTTGGACACGAGCAGCCTGCTGTATTTGGGGCCCGACCCGTCCTTCTTGTTTTCGACATATGCGACAGCCGTTTCGCTCGTGGTATCGTCATTGCCGACCAGGGTGAAACGGAAACTGAAGGACTCGTCGTCGGTGGGGAGCATCGTGTAGTTGTAGGTGTATTCCTTGCGGAGCACCCTGGGGTAATAGTTGATGCTCTGGGTGCCGGCGGAGTTGACCTTCTCTATGGTCATATACTTGGTCTGCTCCAGGCCGCTGATGGTGAGGTCTATGGCGAGTTTGCCGTCCACGGGACGGACGGTCTGCTCCAACGGGGTCACTTCCAGCGGCTCAAGAGGCTTGGGTGGCTCCTGAGGGGCTTTCTGGCAGGTCGCAAAGAATAGGGCTGCCAGGATGTACAACACGGCTGACTTTCTGATTTTCATCTGATTCTGTTAATGCGTTTAATAACTTTGGAGGGTTTGGCCGGGTCTATTCCGAAATAGTAGACCGCTCCCTGGCGGAAAGGCTCCACCAGTTCGAAGTTCTCGAAGGCGACGCCTCCGGGAATCTTCTTGAATATGGCCCAGTAGGTGTAGCGGGAGTTGACCACCGCTTCCATTGCCGGGTCCGGACGGGGGGAATACCAGTACTGGGTCGCAGGGCGGCCGTTGTATTTCCAGCCCGGGGACGTGCCTTCCTCAAACTGGGCTGCGGCATAGTCGGCCTCTGTCTCGGTGGGCTCGGCAAGGACCCAGGCGCCGCCCTTGCGGTCGCGGATCATCTTGTCGAGGGGAGTCCTTTCATAGGGGGTGAACCACTTGTCCGTGTAGTCCGGCCAGAGGTCGGTGGAGAGTTTGGTCACGCCGCCGCCGGCATAGAGGCGGCGAAGGCGCATCTTGTTACCCATCGTGGCGGTGAGGATGAACTTCTCGAGCGGGACCGATTCGAGGGACGCAAACGACTGAAGCTCAAACCGGTAGGGCTCGCCTTCTATGAAGCGCAGGCGCACATAGACGTCCGCTCCGTTGTCGAATTTCTCGCAGAATATCCACACGGTGAGCGTCTGCTTGCCGTCCTCCACCGCGACGGTGCCGCGGGCGGGATGCAGCTTGTCGAACCCGGGCTTCTGCGGGGTGTCGCTGCTTATGAATCGCTTGCCCTGCATATCGTCCAGGGCGCTGTGCTCCAGTTCCGAATAGCCGCGGCGATGGGTCGGCGCGTCTATCGGCTCCATCGCTATGTAATTGATAATATCAAACTTGCGACGGGGATTGCCTTCGTCCATAAGGTAGGGGCACAGGATATACATAAGGCCTCTGGGGCGGCCAGGAGGGTTGATGCCGACCCGGATACCGTCGGCGAAGCCCCATATGGCTTGCGAAGGAGCATCGGCCGAGGGGCGCACCCAGATGCCGTCCTGGACCGGAGGCTCCAGGACAGTGTCGCCTATCTTGAACTGGGCGAACAAGGCCGTGCTGCAGAAAATGCAGCACAACACCAGGAGGATCTTTCTCATAACTAGTTGACTTCCAGCTCACGCCAGGAAGGGAAGGCAGGGAATTTGCCGTGAGGCTCTGCCTGGTACCAGAACACCGTGGCGGCGATGTCGGAGTGCTGGGCAAGGTAGCGGCCGTCGTGCCTCCAGCCAAGGTCCTGGATGGTCACCTTGAGGTTTTTCTCGAAGCGGACGGGGTCCATTATATGCCAGCGGTACATTCCGAAACGCTCCTGGGAGCGGTAGGTGCCGTCCGGGCGAATGACCTGGCACAGACCGGCATACGGCGTGCAGAACTCGATGAAACGGCCGTTTCGGTCAAAGTTGTAGGAGCCGCAGAAATAGTCTTCGGTGCCGGTGCCGCAGATCGTGGGATACTGCTTGTCGTCGTCTATGAAGAACTTGATTTCGCCTTCACCCCACCAGCCATTGTTGTGCACGCCCCAGGCGAGGTAGATGCCAACATACTGGCCCTTGCCCTTGATTCCGTCAATTACGGTGAAATCCGATGTCTCGTTGTAGGGGGTCCTGCGGAACTGGGCGTGGAAATATGCCGCATCGTCGGGAACCTCGGTGAGGGTGTAGTCTATCTGATAGTAAAGGTTCATAGGGTCCTTGTCGTTGACGTTCTCCATCGTGATCTTGCATTTCTTGCGGAAGGGCATCTGCCAGTAGCAGTTGAATGCGCTGCCGGGGTTGACGCACACGGGCAGGGACACCATCGGTGTGTATTCATTCCAGCCCATACAGAAGAAGTCCGCGATGGGGCATTCCACAGAAGGGGTCGTCTCGTCGTCCCAATAGATGCGGATTATCGTCCAGCGCCACACTCCGGTGGGGGTCATCCAGATATGCTGGATGGCGCCGGGGCCTTCCATTTCGGCTATAGTGACGGTCTCGCCGGAGTTGATGGTGATGAAGGGATTGACCTTCCAGGTCTTGCCGAGGTCGCGGGCAGCCCAGGAGGCGTTGTTGACGTTGCGGGTGTTGGGGAGTGCGGGCTCGGCCATTCCGCCCTTGCCTTTCTCGCCGGTGAAATTCTCCGGGGAGATGGAGCGGGTCTTGGCATCGGAGAGCCTGGAGAGATTACCCAGATTCATATCAAGGCCGTTGAACTTCTGGGCATAGGAACCTGTTACCGCCAAAAACACGGCGACAACTGAGAGAATGATACTTTTTTTCATATTGTTAAACGATTGTATTTCATTTTGCCTTCAACACGGAAAAATCCCCGCTTGCAAAGTTGCTAAATTAATTTAGCTTTTGCAATAGGGGCTCTAAAATATCGTAAAAAAATTTTCTCTCTAACGCACAGGCATCCCGAAAATCTCTCTCAGACGGGAGGAGTCATATTTGGCCCTGCGGTCGAAGTAGAAGATTCCGTTCTGTTCCTGCTGGACGTCGGTAAGCTGGGTGTAGCAGAATCCCCAGACGCTGTCGCTCAGGTCGATAAGGGCACGGACCTGGCCTTCGAGGCGGGCATAGAACTCTTCCTTGGTCTGCGGGGCTGAACCATATCCCCAGGCGCCGTCTTCGGGAGGATTCACCTCCATACAGCGGATTCCTCCGAACTCGTCCACGATGTATGGGGCGGTGCCGTCATATTCGGGGAAATTGGAAGGAGAATCCAGCTCGGGGCGGTTGAAGCCCACGTTGCCGCGGTACAGAAGCTGGCGCTCGCCCTCGTAGAGGAACATCTTCCCGTCGTTCCAGATGATTTCCTTGAGCCGGGCAGGGTCCTGCTCATAATGGTGGACGGCCCATATGTCGGTTTTCACGATGACTCCTCCGCTGACCGTGTTCACGGGACGGGTGGGGTCGAGGCTCTTGGTTATGTCGTAGACGTCGGATATGAACCTGGGATACTGCACGTTGTCGGGCCAGAACTCCTCGTTGAAAGGAGTCCAGGTGACTATTGAAGGATGGTTTGCATCGCGAAGGACGATGTTGGTCCATTCGCTCAGGTAGTTGCGGGCGGCGACGGGGTCATTGCAGTCCAGGCCCCAGCTGGGGCACTCGCCCCAGGTCAGATAGCCCAGCTTGTCAGCCCAATAATGGAAACGCTCCTCGAACACTTTCTGATGCAGGCGGGCACCGTTGAATCCCACTTCCATAGACATCTCTATGTCGCGGCGGAGGGCTTCGTCGGAAGGTGCGGTCCATATGCCGTCGGGGTAGAATCCCTGGTCGAGGACAAGACGCTGGTAGAAGGGCTCGTTGTTGAGATAGATACGGTTCCCGTCGATGTGGATCTTCCTCATTCCGAAATAGGATTTCACCTTGTCGACCACCTTTCCTTCGGCGTCAAGTACCTCAAAGACAACATCATAGAGGAATGGGGCCGAGGGGCTCCACAGCTTGGCCTTCTTGATGGGGAGGGTGAAAACGGAGCCGTCGGCGGCGGGACCGCTCTGCCTGGCCACCACCTTGGCGCCGTCATATACCATTATATTAAGGGAGACAGCAGAGGGCTTGCGGAACCAGGTCTGGAAGCTGACTGCGGAACGGTCGATGTCGGTCGTCGTCCTCACGCGGGCGAGGCCACGGCGCGCGACGGCTTCCATCCAGACAGTCTGCCATATGCCGGTCGTGCGGGTGTACATACACTCGAAGTTGCCGGCCCTCAGGGACTGCTTGCCTGCCGTCTGGCGTTTGGAACGAAGGTCGCTCGTGGCGTTGACAACCAGGGTGTGGGTGCTGCCGGCAGTGACAAAGCCCGTGATGTCCACGCTGAAGGAATCGGACCCTCCGAAGTGCCTGGTGACGAAACGGCCGTCGATGTAAACCTCTGAGCAGTAATACACTGCGCCGAAATTGAGAAGGACGTCACGGCCGGCCCAGTCGGCAGGGACAGATATCTCCCTCTTATACCAGATGCTGGGGATGAACTCCTTATATTCCACGCCCGAGAGCTTGCTTTCCGGGGCAAAGGGCACGGTTATCTTGCCGTCCGAGAAACTGCCCGAGGCAAGCCCCCGGTCCCAGCCGGTGCTGGCGGGGTCCAGGGCATAATCCCACTGCCCGTTGAGGTTTATCCAACTTGTCCTTTCGAACTGCGGACGGGGATACTCCGCCCTCGGCAGCGCCTTTGCGCCTATGCTGGTGGTCAGGACCGCGAAGGTGACCAGAAGGGTTGAAAAAAGTCTCATATGCTTTCTTTTGATGCTTTTCAGAATTTTGGCTTATAATCTTCGCCCAGGGGCTTTCCTCCCTCGAAATACGGCCAGCCGTCACGGTCCCAGAATATGCGCTGGAGGAAGGTGTAGCGGGCTTTCGAACCGGTCGAGGCGTCGTGGCAGTGGTAGAACATATAGTCCTGGCCGCGCTGGTCGGTGAATATCTCGCCGTTGTGGCCGGGGCCGTAATAATTGTCTCCTTCGAGGCTTGTAAGAATCTCGCTGGCATAGCCATCGAGCATCTTATTCCCCTCTTTATCAACGAATTGACCCTCGAGGCTGGGACTGCGGCCAACTTTCACGCGGTAGGAAGAGTTGCCGTAGTTGCCCGAGCTGACGAACAGGTACCAGTAGCCGTCGTGACGGTGGAGGTAGGAGCCTTCGAACACTTTTGCGCGGGTCTTGTCCTGCGCATATGTGAGGCCGGCCACCTTAATATAACTCGCACCGGGGGCGAGGCTGCATCCGTCCGCAGAGAGCAGCACGCGGTGGATGCTCCCAATGCTGCCGAAAAAGAGCCAGAGCCTGGAAGTCTGCTCGTCGAACACCACTTCCGGGTCGATGGTGTCCTGGATTCCGGTTTTTTTGCTGTGGGTGATCATTCCCACCCATTCAAAGGGTCCGGACACCGATTCGGAAGAGAATGCGGCGATTCCGCAGTCGGAGGCGGAGTTGTAGCAGGTGAGGTAGAGCATCCATTTCTCCCCCACCTTCACCACATCTGGAGCCCAGAAATTAGAACCGTTCTCCTTTGCCTTCTCGCGGGCCGCTATGGTAAGGGGCGTTCCGTTCACTTTGTACCAGGAAACCATATCCTTGCTCGCGAACATCGAGCCTATCCCCGTTGCAACCGTGTAGAAACGGTTGCCGTCATACCAGACGGTGGGGTCGGGCCAGTCATAGCGGAGCACCGGGTTCTGGTATTTCGCAATCACCTCAGAGGAAGGGTCTTCCGCCTGCGGCTCCTGGGCTTCCCGACTCCCCTCCTGGGCCTGCGGGTCTTCTGCCGGCTGCGGGATGCGGCTGTTGTCCTTGCAGGAACAGGCAAGCAGGCAGAAGGCGACGGAAATTTCCAGGACGAGGGCTGTAAATAGTACTTTTTTCATATCGAAATGCAGTTTGTTGCCTTTATGGTTCCAAAGATAATAATTTATTCACTATCTTTGTGCTAAATCGTGTTAATAGTATGAAAAAAAGATTATTCTTCACCTCCGTTTTCGCGGTCACGGCCCTGACCTGCACTGTGTCATTCGCCTCCTGCACCGAGAAAGGCGAGAAAGGAGGACAAACCGTCGTCGTCACACCGCCTGAAGAGTCCAATGCCCAGGTTACGATAGGCACCCTCCTGGAAGAGATGTTGGACCGCGACGCCGTGGCCCGCTATCCCCAGCCGGAATACCGTTCCGCCTCGTTCAGCAGTTATGACCGCAATTCCACCAAAGGAGACTGGTTCGCCAATGGCGACAACAACTGGTTCCTGCGCCACGAAACCATCTCCAACAGGCAGGAATTCGTAATGTTCGACGCCGACGGCCCGGGAGCCGTAACGCGCTGGTGGATGACATTCGCAGGCGTGAAAGGAGGCCAGGGCTACCTGAGGGTATATATAGACGCCAACCCGGAACCGGTCATCGCAGGAACCCCTTTCCAGATTCTCAGCGGCCAGAAGATCGCCATATCCCCCCTGGCGAGTTCCATTTCGCAGCTGACCCCCGTGGAGCAGCGCGGGCATAATCTTTTCTACCCCATCCCCTACAGCAAGCACTGCAAAATCACCTACTGCTCCTATAATCTGCATCCCGACGGCGATATGCATATCACAAGCGACGAGTGCATCTACTACAACGTCGAATACCGCACATATGCCCCCGGGACCACGGTGGAATCCTATTCGGAAAATGCTGCGAAAAAATATGCAGATGCTGCACAAAACGCAGCAAAAACCCTCAGCAAGACGGGAACCATATCCTGCCAGAGGGAGAAAAAACTCGACTGCAGCCTTGAGCCGGGGCAGGATCTCGAGGTGAAACTCGAGGGCCCGGCAGCCATCCGCGAGATTGCCCTCAAGCTGGATGCCGCCGATATGGACCAGGCCCTCAGGTCGACCGTCCTGGAGATTTCTTTCGACGGCCTCAGCACCGTTTTCATCCCCGTGGGAGAGTTCTTCGGGATAGGGTATCAGCCCCTGTACACGAATATGTGGTATGTGGACGCCAATGCCCGCAGCGCGATGACCGCCCGCTGGGTGATGCCGTTCAGCCGCGAAGCGACGCTGAGGATCATCAACTACGGCAAGCAGAAGGTAAGCCTGAGCAATGCCCGCGTAGGCTGCTCGGACTGGAATTTTGACGACAGGTCGATGTATTTCCACGCAGTGTGGAAGCTGTATCCAGGGCTCGACACCCGCAAGAATCCCGTCACCGGGGAGCCCTGCGAGCATTATGACCTGAACTTTGTCACCCTTGAAGGCAAAGGCGTGTATATGGGCGACTCGATGAGCCTGTTCGACATCTCCTCGGGATGGTGGGGAGAAGGCGACGAGAAGGTCTATATCGACTCCGACACCTTCCCTTCATTCTTCGGAACCGGCACCGAAGACTATTACGGATATGCCTGGTGCCACCCCAATACCATTGTGGATCACCCGTTTACGTCCCAGCCTTCAGGAGCGGGGAACCTCGCGCCCGGCTACACTTTCAATTCACGGCACCGCGTCCTGGACCGCATAGCCTTCAGCAGGAAGCTTGTCTTCGATATGGAGCTCTGGCACTGGAACAAGTCGACGATGGACCTGGGCATATCCAACTATTTCTATATGCTCCCGGGCGGAAAAGTCGCCGGAGAGCGCGACCTTGCCGGCGTAGTCTCAAAGACCGTCCTGTCCCCCTTCGAGTTCGTCGACCTGACGCAGGAGCTGATGGACATCGAGGCGGAATATATGAAGGTGGAACGTATGACCGGCGGCAACTATGAAGCCCAGAGCGCGTTCGGCGAGCACTGGAGCAACGGCATGCAGGCTTTCTGGAGCAATGCTCCCGCTGGCTCCGAGCTGACGCTATCGTTCGAGAGCCCGTACCAGGGGGACTACTCCCTGAAGATGCTGTATGCCTTCTCGTGGGATTACGGCACGTTCGACATATGGTTCAATGACACCCCCATCGAGACGGGCCGCGACCTTTACGACGCCAACCTCCACACAGCGTGGACCGAATATGGCACCGTCCCGGTCGTCACCGGCAAGAACACGATAAGGGTCAAGGCCAAAGCGCCACATCCTGGCATCCAGAACTGCTTCTTCGGCCTGGACAGGGTTGTCCTTCAGAAGTAAGTCAAAAGGGGCAGCGGTCAGTCCGCTGCCCCTTTTACGAAAGGTTTAGGTTTGGATTATTCTTCTTCGGTCTTCTGGGTAATCCAGCCGAGGTTCTGGACAAGATAGCCCTTCTGGTTCTTGTCGATTTCCGTCTGGCTGATGGGGAAGAAGTAATGCTTGGGTGCCTGGAACACGCGGTCCTCAATCTTGATCCTCTGATAGAAATCAGTGTCCTGGAGGTGGGTTCCGGCATAGATATTCATCGAGTAAACCGGCTGGCACTCAGACTTTTCCGCATCAAGCCAGCGGCGCACGTCGAAGAAGCGGTGGGTCTCGAAAGCAAGCTCGATACGGCGCTCGTGCTTGATCTTCTCGCGCATCTCCTCCTGGGAGAGGCCGGCGGGAAGGTTCGGCAGGCCTGCACGGTTGCGGATGGCGTTGATTGCATCGTAGCACTCGGAGGTGGGGCCGCTGTACTCATTGACGGCTTCGGCGAGGTTGAGGTAGATTTCACCGAGGCGGATGTAGACCCACTGCTGGTTGGGGGTATATTTCCCGGGGATACGGTCCGGGGTCACGAGTTTCCTCATAAGGTAGCCGGTCTTGCAATAGTCGGAACCTGCATTGTTCCTTCCGTCGACGCCGGTGGACCAGAATTCCAGATAGTGGGGATCGTTGGCATTGTAGTTAGGGGCGTTCCATTTCCATTTCGCGCCGCAGAAGCTGATGGAGGCGTAGAAACGCGGCTCACGGTTGACATACATATTGCACACCCCGGCCGGCCAGCGGTCAAGGCCGGAGTCGTCGGCTGTCGCCACGAATCCGTCGTCCTTGTAATTGGCTGCAGGATTGACGATTGCCTTGAGCACTTCCACGTCAGAGCCGTTTATCTTTATCGTCTCCTTGTTGTAGCCTATGATAGGAGCCACACCTTCGGCAGTCTCGTAGGCGTCGACCTGGTTCTGGGTGGGGTCGAGGATGGAGAAGCAGTTGAAGGAGATGGGGTCCGCGCAGTTGAGCCAGTGCTCATAGGTGCCTATGTTCTTTGCCCAGAGGATTTCGTCGTTCCACACATCCAGGAAGATGTTCTGGTAGTTCTTGACGGGATTTGTCGGATATTTGTTGTAAAGGGCCCTTCCGGCAGCCTTGCAAGCGTCGATGCACTCCCTGGCTGCGTCAGCTGCACGTTTCCACTTATCGGCATCGTAGGTCTGGCTGATAAGGTTCGCTCCGGTGACCGGATCGACCAGGTCGGCCTGCTGGGTGTTGCCGTTATAAAGCGGGGACGCGGCATAAAGGAGGATACGGGACATAAGGCCATATGCGGAAAGCCTGGTGGCACGGCCGGTGTCGGAATCGACCCATTTGTCTATCTCGCCGTGGGATCCGTGGATGTCATTCAGCAGTTCGATGCACTTTTTGCAGTCGTTGACCATAAACTCCACGCATTCCTCCACGGAAGAGCGGCGGATGCTGAGAAGGTCTTCCGCAGGGTCATAGCAGTGGTCGGCAAGGATGATCGGACCGTGGGTCCTGAATGCGAGGAAGTGGAAATATGCCCTCAGGAAATAGGCTTCGCCCTTCCAGTGGCGTTTCTCCTCATCCGTCGCAGGGGAACCGTCGACCCTTTCAAGGAACATATTGGTCTTGCGCAGGGCCATATAGGACTCCTCCCAGACCTGGGTCTTTGAAATCGTGGTGGGGTTCCAGGCGCCGCTGTTGATGTTGTGGCCATAGGCGCCGCCGTAAGCGCACTCCATCTCGTCGCAGCCGGCTACGAAAGGATCCCTCCAGGCGCCTCCGTCATCGGCCATATTGGCCTCTGTCGGGATCCAGGAATAGACGTGGGAAAGGAACTTCTGGGTGTATTCCCTGTTGGCGAAAATATCGTCTACAGTGAGGTTTTCTTCCGGACTCTTGTCCAGGAAATCTTCGCAGGCGGTGAAGGCCAGTGCGGCTGAAAGTATTGCAGAAAGGATATATATTTTACGCATAATGCTCTGTTTTATAGGTTAGAATCCAAGCTGCACCCCGATGGTCATCGCCCTCTGTGTAGGATAGGCGGGGTTGCCCAGATGGCCGAATTCAGGATCTATTATCTTGATTTTGTCGAGGCTGAAGATGTTGTTTCCGTTGATGAAAAGACGCAGGCTCTCGGCGTGTATCTTGCTGCAGACCTTCTTGCTGAAATTGTAGCCAAGCTCGGCGGTCTTGAGTTTCAGGTATGATGCGTCGCGCATATACAGGGAGTTGACCGTGAAGTTGTTGGTGCTCTTGTCGGCGTGTGCTACGGGGTACTTCGCACCAGTGTTGTCCGCTCCGGGGATGAAACGGTTGTCGTAGTACTCGTGGTAGATGTTGTAGGAAGGATAGGCAAGTGCGAACGGCCACATTCCGTTGCTGTCGAGCAGGATGTTGGTGTTGCCGGCTCCAGTGAAGTTGAGGGTGAGGTCGAATCCCTTGTAGGCGAAGGTCATTCCGAAGCCGTACATAATCTCGGGGACACGTCCATAGCCGATGAAACTGTAGTCATATGCATTGATGACGTTGTCGTTGTTAAGGTCGGCATACCTGATGTCACCTACGCCGTAGCCTTCGTCAAGATCCTGCTTGGGGGCGTTGTCAACTTCTTCCTGGGTCTGGAAAAGACCTATTGCAGTGAGGCCGTAAATAAGGCCTGTGGAGCGTCCGCGGGTGTCCTGGTAGGACCAGGTGTGGTAGACGGTGTCGTCCTCGATGATCTTGTTGCGGGCGAAGGTCATATTCGCACGGAGGCTGTAGTAGAACCCGCCCGGGGTGGTATCGGTGAACTCGATGTTGGCATCGAATCCGCGGTTTTCCATTATACCGATATTCGCCCACGGCGTGTCACCCCACTGGGCTCCGAGGATGTTGGGAATCTGGGCCCTCTTGATGAGGATCTTGTCGCGGTACTCGTAGAAGTAGTCGGCGCTGAGCTTGAGCTTGCCCTTGAACATTTCCAGGTCGAAACCGACGTCCGTCTTGCGGGAAACTTCCCAGGTAGCCTTGGGAGAACCCATCGAGAGTTCGGCAGTTCCTCCGGTCGCAATCATATCCCTGCCGAGCAGGTAGGAGTTCGCCTTCATATTGACCGTAGACATATAGTAGAAGCGCTCCGCGGAGTTGGCGTCGTTTCCGACAAGACCATATGAACCCCTGATTTTCAGATGGTTCACGGGGTTGTTCTCGCCCCAGAATTTCTCCCTGGAGGGCACCCAGCCGGCAGAGACGGCCGGGAAGAAACCGTAACGCAGGCCCTTGGCGAAGTTCTCGGAGCCGTTGTAGCCGAAGTTGAACTCAACCAGATAACGCATATCGTAGGAATAATTGATACGTCCGGCGAGTCCCTGGCGGCGGTGAGGAAGACGGGCCGTAGAGTTGCCGGCGGTCAGGTCGACATAGTCCCAGCGGTTGAACATTGCAAGCGCTCCGACGGAGTGCTTGTTGAACGTCCGGTTGTAGTTGAGCCTTACGTCATAATAGATCGCCCTGTTCGATGCCTGGGAGAAGCTGAAGGACATAGGCTGTTCCTCCAGGATGATATTGTATTTCGCTTCACCGGTGACGGAGTCGTAGCCGAGGAACTGCTTGGTGTCGGGCACCTTGCGGCGGAATGCCTCGTTGTAGTTGTAGTAGTCGAACGACAGGTTGGCATTCAGGGACAGGCCGGAGGTTATGAGCGAGCCCAGGTCCCAGTTCAGGCTGGCGTTCGCCTGGGTCGTCACGCGGAACTGGTCCGCATAGCCGTTGTTCGTGGCAAGACTCCAGGGCGACCTCTGCTCATAGGAGGTTGCACGGCCTCCGAGGGAGCCGTCGGGGTTCCTCACGGGATATGCCAGCGGAGAGGTGAGTTTCAGAGAGTTGAATATGTCTCCGGCTGCAGTTCCAGGGTAGATCCTGTGCTCCATAATCTCGGAAAGTCCCAGCGCGAGGGAGATGTCCTTGGTGACGTTGATGTCGACATTGGAGCGGAAGTAGTAGCGCTGGGAGAGGGAGTTCGTCCTGTAGTCGTAGGTCGGATCTTCCTTCAACAGACCGCTCTGGGACGAGAAACCGAAGTTCACATAGTAGCGCACGATTTCGTTACCTCCGGAAATCGAAAGGTTGTTCATCGTCTGGAACGAGTTCTTCTTGAGGATCATATCCGTCCAGTTGTTGTTCGGATACATATAAGGGTCGGAACCGTCCCGGAATGTCTCGATTTCCTCGTCGGACCAGGGGACGACCTTCCCGTCCCTGGCGCTTGCCTCATTCATAAGGGTGGCGAATTCCGCCGCATTGATGAAGTTGTCGAAGCGCAGTCCGTGGAGGTTGGTCGCCTCCATCCTCAGGGTGATCTTGGGCTTGCCCATACTGCCTTTACGGGTGTTGATAAGGATGACGCCGTTGGCGCCGCGCATACCGTAAACAGCCGTGGCAGAGGCATCTTTGAGGACTGAGAATGATTCTATATCGCTGGCATCCACCAGGTTGATGTCACGCTGGACTCCGTCCACCAGAACAAGCGGTGCGGAGGAAAGCCAGGTTCCAAGGCCGCGGATGAGCAGGGTCGCTCCGTCATATCCCGGTTCGCCGCTGGTCTGGCGGGAAACCAGGCCGGGGACGACACCGCCGAGGGCGTTGGACAGGTTCGGGGTCGCCTGGTGCTGGAGCTTCTTGGCGTCCACCGTGGTGAGGGCTCCGGTGACGGTCGCCTTCTTCTGCGTACCGTAGCCGATGACGACCGCATCTTCAAGGGATTCGGCATCCACGTCGAGATAGATGTCGACGACGCTGCGCCTGGCGACTTTGATCACCTGCTCCTTGTAGCCGATAGTGAATGTGACGATCTCACAGTCGGGATCGTTCACGCCAAGGACATAGTAGCCTGTGGCGTCGGTGATGGTTCCGATGTTGGAGGCTTTCTGCATAACTGCCACTCCTTCAAGCGGTTCCTTGGTGCCCGCATCATAGACGTGTCCCGTGACGGTCACCGTCTTTTTACCGCCGTTCTGGGCTGCCATCGTCAGGCAACAGGCAAGAGCCAGCAGGACGGACGAAACTTTTCCAATTCTAATCATATAAACAAGTGTTTGTTTTTTCGCACTGACAAGATTTTCGACAAAGATATGTAATCGTTTTAGCAAAAACAAAGAAAAAGGATAATAAATCTATTTTCATATCGAAAAACATAAAAAATGAGCCCGCCGAGGTTTCAAAACTCCCCCGAAAAGCGGGAATCAGACTATATTTTGCCTTTTTTTGCCACATTTTGCTAAAATGATTTTGCAATATGGTTTTGATTCTATATATTTGCGGAAAATTGAAAATAAATAATAATAGGTCAATAACATCACATTTTAACACCCAAAACAAATGAAAACAAGAACTATCTTAATCCTTGCGGCGATTGCTATCCCGCTGGTCTCTTGTAACAAAGAAAAAGTCAATCCGACTCCCGCCGGACCTGACTATCAGGAGATCACCTTCAAAGCGAAAGCAGCTGCCATCGAAGGCGTAGACCTGGGCTTCAAAACAGGCGATGCCCTCTCCATCTTCGACGGCAAGGCCAACCAGAAATTCACTGCAACAAGTGCAACTGAATTCAAAGGAACTGCAAATGCAAAGGCCGAAGCATTCTACGCCCTGTATCCCTACAATGCGGAATACAAGCGCACTTCCGGCAAGGTGCCCGTAACGATTCCTTCCGCCCAGGCTCCCGAGGCCGGGAAGGTTGCCGCCGGCGCCAACTACCAGGTCGCATATGCCACATCGGCAACGGAAGAGCTGAAGTTCACCTTCGCGCCCGCCCTGCTGAAACTGAACGTCGCGACGGATAAGACCATTGTCTCCATAACCGTCCAGGCTGACGGCGAAGAGACCCTCACCGGCTCCTGCAACGTCGAACTCTCCGCCACTCCCAAGTGCGAGAAGCTCAGCGAAGGACTTGGCAAGGTCACCATCACCGGCTCAGACATCAAGGGCGCCTACTACGCCAGCGTCTTCCCCGGAAAGGTGTCCGGATTCACCGTGTCGTTCACCGCTTCCGATGACTTCCACGCAGAGGCCAAGGTGGCCGGTGCCGAACTCACCAGCGGCGCAGTCGCAGACCTGGGCACATTCAACACTCTGAACTGGATGGAGCCTGTCAACCCCAACCCCACAAATGTTGCAGGCGCTGTCCTTATGAAGGCTTCCTTCGATGTGGCTGATTTCAATATGGTCGGCGACGGCGGTTTCGAGGATTATCCCCGCGACACCTGGAAGTGGCCCAATGACAATGTCGAAGCCACTCTCATAGACGGATATAATTCCCCGAAAGCCCTCCATATGGTGAGGCCCAATGATGATGGAGGAAAGATGACCAACCTCGAGCAGGGAATGGTATGGACTAAAGTCCAGGCTGAGGGAGACATCAAGTGGATAATGGAATTCGATGCACGCGTGTCAAAGGACAGCAACAAGGACTTCTACTCCGGATTCGGATTCTTTGACGCATTAGGCGTCTGGTGGAAGGAAGTCAACGGACGTCCGGGTTCTCCGGCAGACGTTGTTGAGAACGGAAGGTTCTTCCACAACGACGAACAGTGGCATCACTATGTTCTCGAAGATACCAACTACCCCTCTCAGGCCTGGGGAACCGTCCACGTCGGTATGTGGGGCAATCCCAATAACAACCCCTGCTGGTCGGAATATGACAACGTGATTGTATATCCTCAAGGTTATGACATCAAGGGCACCTCGACTGAGCCCAAATCCGCAACCGTCCTCGGCGCCATCACCAACGCCACCTACGACCAGGTCGACGGTCTTGGCAAAGTCGTTGCCTGGATGGACACTGACGGCAAGGTCAAGTTCGCATTCTCCGATGTGGTCATAAACGGCACCACGGTCCCCACCGCAATAGCTGAGACCCAGTCCACCGACCCTACATCAATCCAGATCAGCAAGTTCCTCAAGAGCGAAGGAACCTTCTCCGAGATTATCCCCGTGGAAGGAGACGCTACTTCAGTTGTCCCGGATGACGTATTCATCCTCGGCGGCAAGACATACCTGCACTATTATGGTATGTATGAGCTCGATCCCAATTTCACCCTCAACTGGAAAACCGACAAGTCCGGTTTCGCTGTCTCCGAAGACAACGGCAAGACCTGGACAGCCGCTCCCAACACCTGGGCTCCCAGTGCCTGGGCCAACAATAACGACGGCAAGTTCTCCAACGCTACGTTCGTGAACCACGACGGTTACACCTATATGATAGGTTCTCACGCAGGCCGCGACAACTGGCTCTGGGGCAAGTCCTATGCAGGCCGCGTAGCCGACGGCAAGGACCTCACCGATCCCAAGGCATATGAGTATTATGCTAACCCCGGTTGGGTTGACGGCGCCACCGACGGTGAATGGGCGATCCAGTTCATCGAGCACATCCTCCAGGGCGACCGCGGAACCTATGAGATCATCTGGAATCCCAAGTTCGAGGTCTACCAGCTGTTCTACCGCGCAGATGCCGCCCAGGGTGTCGTCTACCGCGACTCCAAGGGCCCTGACGCAGAAGGCCATTGGCTCTGGTCCGGTCCCAAGCTCCTCACCAAGGATGAAGATACCGGTGTCATCGGAGCCATCTCCGTCCTCAAGGTTGAAGATGACGGTTCTGTGATCTTTGTCGGTTCCCTCATTTAGCACCTCTTAAAGTTGCGCAGGCGCACACGCGTCTGCGCAACTTTTTTTTCTTTATGCACATCGTACGTAAACTACTGATAGCATTAACTTTAGTCCTTGCAGCGCTTTCGTGCAAACGGGAAGAGATGGCTGGAGGAGGGAATCCTTCTGCAAGGCCCTATAATTTCGCAAAGCTGATGGACGCCGTCCAAAGCGGACTCTGGTATGAGAAAGCCCAGGACTGCGGAGATTACCTTGCGGTTTTTTTCGACGGGGGGACCGTCGTCAACGTCCCCTTCGACGAGGTCAAGACAATAGATGGCAACATCTTCGACGAGCCTACGATAGCCCGTAACAGGGAAGGCACCCGATGGCTCAACAACCTTGTCGACACAGGCCTTTTCGTTGAAACGGCCGCGGATAGTGAATCATATCCTATCTGCCTTTGGTATGACATCAATTGTATAAAAATATATCTTTGCAACGGTTCCGTGATAGCCCGCGGGTGCGACCCGAAAAGGGTTTTCAGGACGTTCTCATTCCTTGCCAGCGACAACCGCGTCCTTTCCGAAGACATAGTCTGCACCATCAATGAACTGGAAATCAGCGGGGAACGGCCGAATTTCTACCAGAGCCTCCGCCTCAAGCCGCATTTCGAGTGCACTGCAGCGAAAATAACGGTAGGCGGCGAACCGCAGGTCAGCGGAGAGACGGTGCAGGATTTCTCCGTGCCGGTAGTCTATGACATCGAACTCTATGACGGCACGGCCGTCTCCTACACCGTCACGCTGAAAAGCACAGGGGATTTCCCGGCGGTCTATATCAACACCGACGGCGGCCGGCCCGTAAACGACAAGATAAACTACATTCCGGGCACAATCCGGGTGGAAGACCCCCTGAAGGAACACTCTTCAGTAACGACGTTCCGCTCAAGGATGAAGATAAAGGGACGCGGCAACTCCACCTGGTCGTTCTTCCCCAAGAAACCCTACCGCGTCAAGTTGGAAGAGAAATCAAAGGTGCTCGGAATGAAGGGCGACAAGGACTGGATACTACTTGCCAACTACAACGACAAGTCCCTCCTGCGCAACGCCGTCGCATTCGAGCTCTCCCGCATATGCGGCTTCTCCTGGACCCCGGTATTCTATCCTGTCGACCTCTATTTCAACGACCAGTATGTGGGAGTGTACGAGTTCGGCGAGCATAAGGAAGTGGGCAAGAGCAAAGTGAACATAGACCCCGACGCTGGAGATGTCTATCTCGAACTCGAGTGCTATCCCGACGAGCCCTACAATTTCTGGACATCGATGTCCGTCCCCCTCACCTACAAGGAGCCCGAGATTCCCAGCAAGGAGGTGCGCGAGGAGGTCGAGGGATTCTTCGATGAGTTTGAAAAGGCCCTGCAGGGCGTCAATTTCACCAATCCCACCCTGGGATATGCCGCATACATCGACATCAAGTCCTTCGTGGACAACTATATAATCCAGGAACTTACGAAAAACTACGACGGCAATCTCCACAAGAGCACCTTCTTCTCAAAGAAGAAAGGAGGCAAACTGGAGTTCTGCCACGTGTGGGATTTCGACCTTTCGCTGGGCAACTGCAACTTCTTCGGAGGAGTGCCGGGCGGTAACGGCCCTGAAGGCTTCTACGTGAAGGACTACGGATTCCAGGGATATGGCTGGGGATGGTACTACCGCCTCTTCCAGGACCCTGCGTTCCGCACCAAGGTGAAGAACCGCTGGAACGAGCTCAAGCCCAAGTTTGAAAAGATACCGGAATTCATCGACCGGAGGGCGGCCTACCTCGAGAAGCCCGCCTACAGGAATTTCCAGAGATGGAAGATACTGGGCACGAACGTGTGGTCACAGGTGGAGGTTTTCGGCAGCTACCCCAGGGAAATCGACTATCTGAAGGACTTCTACACCAAGCGCCTCCAGTGGCTTGACAAAGAGATAAACAAATGGTAATCCTATGAGAAGAATTCTTTCCTCAGTGCTGGTTTTCTGCGTCTTAGCAGTTTCCCTCGCCGCACACGAGTACAACGGGTCATACACGGACCACGAGCTTGACCACATCGCATTCCCTGTCGGGGGAATCGGCACCGGCATGTTCTGCTTCGAAGGGACCGGAGCTATTTCCAATATGTCGCTCCGCCATTATCCCCAGCTTTTCCACGAGCCCTGCACCTTTGCGGCCATCTGCGTGAAAGGCCTTGAGGATAAGACCAAGGTCCTCGAAGCCAATGTCCCGGACTACAAGAAATTCGGCCGGCTGGAAGGCGGTATGGGAGTAGGAGGCACGACCTGGGGCCTCCCCCGCTTTGACAACGGGAGATTCTCCTCGCAGTTCCCTTTCGCCACCCTTGAGCTCTGGGACAAGGACCTTCCCCTTAATGTGTCCATCACGGTCTGGAATCCCTTCATTCCGGGCGACGAGGATGCCTCAGGCCTCCCCGTGGCAGGATTTGAATATACTTTCACCAACACTTCCGGCCAGACCCTGGAGGCCATATTCTCCTTCAACACAAGGAATTTCGTCTTCACTTCGCACGATGCCCTTTCCTGCGTGGAGAGGATGAAGAACGGCTTCGTCCTCCGCCAGGACCCCACCGAGAGGAACCCCGAGTGGGAGGGACGCTTTGCAATCTACACCGACGACGACGCCACCCAGTGCGACTACTGCTGGTTCCGCGGAGGATGGTTCGACCCCCTCACGATGGCCTGGAACAAAGCCTCCAGCGGGAAGATAGTCCCGGGCGGCACCGGTGACGGCGCTCCCGGCGGTTCGTTGTATGTCCCGCTGAATCTTAAGCCCGGCGAGAGCAAGACGGTAAGGCTCCGCATGGCCTGGTACTTCCCCACCTCTTTCCACCGCATAGGCCCCGAGCCCAACTGCAAGGAAGATTACGGCTCCTGCTACAACCCTGACAATTTCAAGGACCTCCCCCAGCGCTATGAGCCCTATTACAGCCGCCGTTTCAAGAACCTGGAAGAAGTGGCCGAATACTGGAACGCCAACTACGACACCCTGAAGGATGCCAGCCGTAAGTTCTCCGAGACATTCTTCGACAGCACCCTGCCTCCGGAAGTCATCGAGGCCGTGAGCGCCAACCTTACGATACTCAAATCCACGACCGTGATGCGCCAGCACGACGGCAAATTCTGGGTCTGGGAAGGCAGCGGCGACAACTGGGGCAGCTGCCACGGCTCCTGCGAGCACGTATGGAACTACGCCCAGGCTGTGCCCCACCTGTTCCCTCGTCTGGAACGCTCCCTGAGGGAGACCGAATACTACATCGACCAGAACACCGAGGGCCACCAGGCATTCCGTGCCAATCTTCCCATACGTCCCCTGCGCCACGACTTCCACGCCGCTGCCGACGGCCAGCTGGGAGGCATAATCAAGGCCTACCGCGAGTGGCGCATCAGCGGCGACAACAAGTGGATTTCGGATATGTTCCCACAGATCAGGCAGAGCATTGACTACTGCATCCGCACCTGGGATCCCCGTCACGTCGGAGCCCTGGAGGAACCTCATCACAACACCTACGACATCGAGTTCTGGGGCCCTGACGGAATGTGCACCAGCATATACACCTCCGCCCTCAACTGCTTCGTCAAGATGGCAAAGGACCTGAAGGCCCTGAAGAAGAAGGAGATAAAGTTCTACGAAGACCTCCTCGCCAGGAGCGTGGCATATATGGAGACCGAGCTGTGGAATGGAGAGTACTTCTACCAGAAGGTGCAGTGGGAAGGGCTGAATGCCCCCTCGCCTATGGAAGTCCAGTCTTTCCAGAGCACCTATAGCCCTGAGGCTCAGAAGATTCTGCTTCAGGAAGGCCCTAAGTACCAGTATGGCAAGGGATGCATCTCGGACGGTGTCCTGGGATGTTTCCTGACGACCTTCGCCGGCCTTGACGAACCCCTTGACCACGAAAAGGTCAGGAGCCACCTGCTCTCGGTCTACAGATACAACCTCAAGCACGACCTGCGCGACCACTCCAACCCCCAGCGTCCGGGATATGCCCTCGGCAAGGACGGAGGACTTCTCCTGTGCTCCTGGCCCTATGGCGAAAAGCCCAACCTGCCCTTCGTCTACAGCGACGAGGTCTGGACCGGCATCGAATACCAGGTCGCAGCCCATCTCATCGCCGAAGGCTGTGTCGAAGAAGGACTTGACATCGTGCGCACCTGCCGTAACCGTTATGACGGAACTCTGCGCAACCCTTACAATGAGTATGAGTGCGGTTCCTGGTATGGACGCGCCCTTTCGAGCTATGCCCTGCTGGAAGCCCTGACAGGTGCAAGGTATGACGCCGTCGAGAAGACCCTCTACATCAGCTCGAAGGTAGGTGACAGCTTCCGTTCATTCCTTTCCACCGAGACAGGCTACGGAACCGTCGGCCTGCGGGGCGGCGTGCCGTTCATTGAAACCGTTCAGGGCAGTATCGTCGTGGACAAGTTCGTCGTGGACGGAAAAGTCTATAAGAATAAGGGCGGAAAATAGCGCAGGCGACACTTAAATGGCTGTTCAATATGCAATTATTTTTCCATTTATTTGTAAATTTGCAATATGATTAGGAAGAATAACGCGTCTTTGAAGGATGTAGCTGCAGCGGCAGGCGTTTCTACATCCCTTGTGTCCTTTGTCCTCAATGGCAAACAGAAACAGTACCGGGTCAACAAGGATGTTGCTGAACGGGTCAAGAGAATCGCCAAAGAGCTGAACTATAAGCCCAACGGACTGGCAAAGAGCCTTCGCAACGGCTCCACCAAAACCATAGGTGTGATTGTCTCCGACATCTCCAACCAGTTCTTCGCCGACATCGCCCGCCATATCGAATCCGCAACCGAGGAAAAAGGGTATATGGCCCTTTTCGCCAGCTCCGACGAAAATGCGGGGAATATGGAAAAACAGGTGGAAAGGATGCTTTCCAAGGAGGTGGACGGGCTTATCCTGGTCCCCTGCAACGGTTCGAAGGACACCATAGAAGTCCTCTCGGAAAGGAACGTCCCGTTCGTCCTGCTGGACCGTCATATACCCGGCCTAAAATCAAACTATGTCACCCTGGACAATTTCAAGGCCGGATATGATGCCACGATGCACCTCCTCCAGCAGGGATATTCCAAAATCTCGATGGTAAGCTACAAGGGAGACCTCGTCAACATCTACGGCCGCGAGAATGGCTACCGCCAGGCTATGCGGGATGCAAACCTCGAGGAAGAAATCTCCATCTTCCAGGTCCCTATGGAGGACACCGCCCGCCACTGCCGCAAGGCGGTGCACAACATCGTCGAAAAAGGTTCCGACGCCCTGCTTTGCGCGACCAATGCCATCACCATCCATTGCCTGAGGCATATCAAAGACAGCAATATAATCATCCCTGACGACCTTGCCCTCGTGGGCTTCGACGGCGGCAGCGTGTTCGATTTCTTCTATGCTCCGCTTACATATTTCGACCAGCCCCTTGAACTGATGGCCCGCAAGAGCGTCGACGTCCTGGTCGAGATGCTGGAATCAGGACAAAGCATGATGCAGCAGATAGAAATTGCCGGCAAGCTGATTGTCCGTGAATCTTCCGCCAGGAAAAAGCAAAAGAAATGACTCTTAAATCCCCCTACAGCACCCTGACGGGGCGGATCAGCTGGGGGATCCAGCCTTTGACGGCTGTCTTTTTAATGTTGTCGCGACCGTTTATGGACCAGGCTAATGCTTCTACGGTACTGAGATAGTTGTCGTTGGCCGAGGAGCTCCAGTAGAGGGTTTCATCTGAGGATGTCTTCGGGATGATGATGGCATTGCCGTTGACCCTGCTGACCACCTCGATGGCGTCGGCATAAGGGTAGTCATATATGTCACACTCGGCGAACAGCGCTGCAAAATCTGCGGAAGTCGGCACTCTCCAGGTGCCTCCGAGCGTGACGGCCGCCACGTCCCAGCTTTCGCCGAAGGCATTGTTTCCGTCCTTCATCCATTTGCTGAGTCCTGTGTAGACAGCTTCCTCCTGATAGTGGGCGATCTTATGGTTAAGGAGGTCCTGCTCATAGCCGGGGAAATCATCGGGCAGCAGGTCCGGATGCCATTTGCTGCGGTCATATATATCCTCAACCATACCCCAGCAATACTTGTCTCCAAGCTTAGTGGGGCTGGTGGCGCCGAGGTTCATATTGGCCCAGTCCTTCTTGATGCTGAGGCCCAGGTCGACGGAGCGCATCTTGAAGTCCCTGGTGGTGATGGACTCCGCGGCGGATTCGTAGTTTATGCCCTGGACGGTGCCGGAGATGTTCAGGATGTATTTTGTGTTCCATTTCAGGCCGTGGAGGCGGGCGGTGAACTTGCCGGAGCCGTCCGGCTCGATGCGCACCTTATCGCCCCCTCCGGAACTCCCGTCAGCCTTGTAGTTCAGCCAGAATTCCTTGGTCAGCGACGCCTGGGAGTCGACGGTTATCTTGCCGGAAAGTTCCATAGTGGTCTCGGCGACCTTGTTGGACTGCAGCTGGAATGACACGTCGGCGGTCCTTGTCTTGAAGGAGCGGGTGTCGCTGTATATTGGCACGTCATCAACCTCTACGCAGAGCAGGTAATGATAGGTCTTGCCATATCCCAATCCAGTGAGGGTATGGCTGAAGGAGGCTGCGCCGTCACTGAGTTTCTCTATGGTGGCGTCGCGCTTGGTGCCGCCGGATATGAGGCCGTCCCGGGTGTCCTCCTCCCCGGAATACAGGAAATAGGCCTTGATGTCCATATCTTCGTAATTTTCAGCGCTCAGGCGGCCCTTGATGGTGGCCTTGTATTCCGACACCTCCTCGGCGGCCAATGCGCTCACTTTCATAGTACCGGTCTGAAAATTCTGGGTCACACCATATTCCACTTTGTCACCGATTATGGAATAGGCCCTGTAAGAGTACGACGTTAAGCTCTTGAGACCGGTAGCGGAGACGGTGAAGCGCGAGTCGCTGTCAATGCTGGTGGCTTTCAGGCGGGTGCTGTTATCGAGGGTCGGCTCATAGTACTGGGATACGATGATGCCGGCCTCGACTCCGGAAAGGGAGGTACGGGGATAGAGACCACCCGACAGTTGCGCTCCGGTAGGGGATATGCCGTCGGCATAGAGGGTGACCACAACAGGCTCCGGCTCCTGGGCCGCAGGGCCATATACGGGACGGACGCTCAGCCCGTGGAATCGGGTCCAATAGGAAACTGACAGGTCACCATCGTAATCTTTGGCCAGGCAATAAGCCTGGTTCTGGCCTTCAGCAGCTGCAAGGGTGGACGTCCAGTAATATAATTCTTCGTCTTCGGTGTTCTCGTCATTGTAGTTTAAGCCGGCAGCGGGAAGGAATATGGATTCTCCTGTGGATAAGCACTTTACCTCAAATCCGCCATCGCGGGGAGTCCAGTCGTAGCCGCTTCCCAGAAGGGCTTCCATCTCTTCCCTGGTGGGAAGGCGCCAGCCTTCGCCGAGGGCGGCGCTGGCAGGGTCATCCTGAGGGTCAAGCACAATATTGCAGTCTATCTCACCCACTATCCAGTCCGTGTTGTATTTGAATATGTTGAACCAGGTGTTGTTGGCCTGGACCTGGGCGCCCCATTTGTAGGTGTCGACGGAATAGTAGTCCTTGACGGTGGTCTCGCCCCAGGCCAGGTATGCGCCGGGCTCCTCAGGGGAGGTTGCTCCCAGGTTGCAGGAGGCCCACTTGACGGCCATTCCCATATCCACCAGCTTCATCGCAGGCTCGTCCGGGACCTCGAAATCGGGGTCATCGCTCACCTGGTCCTCAGGGATGGTCGGAGGGGTGTAGTCGGAAGGACTCCCGGAAGGGTCTTCGGGACCGGCAGAAGGATCCTGGGGACCGGCCGAAGGGTCGCGGGATTCGGTGTTGTCGCCGGGATTATTGATTTCCTGTGGTTTCTTGCAATAGGAAAGTGTAAGCAATGCGGCCAGCAGGAGGATTAAATACTTTTTCATAGTGGCAGGTTATTTATACTTTGTTGCAAATATACATATTTTCCATCCTTACTTCAAATACATAATAGTATGTATTCCAGATGCTTTCAGGCGCAGGTGGTGTAGGGATTGCCGCAGAGCCAGTTGGTTTCGATCCAACCGGTGCCGTAGGGGGTCTTGACCTTGACCCATTCACCGTCGGGGGACATGTCCATGGGACGGACAGTGACGTCGGACTTGGTGATGGTGCCGACTACCGGGGAGTCGGCGGAGGGCTCCTTATGGAGCTGGAGCTTCTGGCCGGCGTAGTTGCGGGTGCTCATCGCGATGACGGACCAGTGGATCCAGCCGCCCTCGCTGATGTCGAGGCCGTCGATGGTGTAGCCCAGGATCTGCCACCAGCCATTGGTGGGGTTATACACCTCCGGGGTGTTGCCGCCGGGGCCATCGTCTTCCGGGCCGTAATCTTCCTCATCCTCCAGCTGGGGGCGGGGGTCGCCGAGGCGGCCGACGATCTTGCCGCCGGGGGTGGCGCGGATGTTGGTCTTGCCGGAGGGGTCAGGATCGTCCACCCAGACGCTGATGGCATGGGGAGCGACTTTCTTCAGGACGCGGGTGCCGTCGTCAAGGATGGATATGGTGTCGCTCTGACGGTATTCCATCTCCACCTCGATGTCACGACCAAGGCCGCCGAGCTTGAAGTTATAGATGAAACTGTAGTTCATCCCCTCGGGCTCGCGGAGGCGCTGCATCTTGTCGGGGCCCACCGAGAAATAGTAGATGTGCGCGACGGTGTCCTCGGAGAAGTTTATTATCTTGACAACGAATATCCTGTCGCCGGAAGGGAGCATCCACAGGCGGGCCTCCATCTCGGCGAAATCCTTCTGCTTGAGCTGCACGCGGGCATAATCGTCGCCGCGGTAACGGTGCTCGATGGGCAGGGCGTCGCTCCCTCGGATGGCGGCCGTCAGGGAGTTGTCCGCGAACTTGTCGCAGAAGGCATCCAGGCAGCCCTGGAAGTCGGAGGACTCAAGGGCATAAACCCCTTTCGAGCCTTCCTGGGCCATAATGTGGGCTATCTTCCAGACAGAAGTCTGGGCGAGGGCGGCAGTGCTCCAGAGCAGCGCGGCCAGAACGAGGATCTTTTTCATAGCGTTATCAGGTTTTTCTTTATGGCATAAAGCACAAGTTCGACGGTGTTGTTGATGCCGAGCTTGCGGAATATGTTGTTCTTGATGGTCACCACGGTGAGGTACTTGATTCCCAGGCTCGAGGCTAT
>JAEEGL013658319.1_pt1 | contig 44710 bp, 73 predicted proteins | sample 9134231 | NCBI WGS metagenome assembly JAEEGL01 (sample SAMN16246548, study PRJNA631951) | gut metagenome | biome: gut microbiome; feature: rumen; material: fiber-attached | host: Bos | place: Iran: Karaj | collected 2018-10 | reverse complement strand
TTTATCAAGGTGGTCAAGCCATCACTGGCACTATAACCAGTAACCCCTTTTGCCTCTAACTTGTCGACCAGCAGCTGCTTTCTTGAAATATATGTCTCGGACAATGTCATAGCAGCATATCCTCCTCAATGTTGCCTATCAATGAGTCGGCATACTCCTTTAGCACCATACCTTGCTTTGCAGACAATGGCTTTGAGCTGTCATTGGTTGTCAAGTTGTCAACCACATCAGACCTCTTCAAATATGCACTGTCTAAAGCTTCCTTTATTTCAGCACATATGGTGTCATAAATTGAAGTCATAGCTCCACCTCCCTATTTTTGTTGGGGGTTTATTGCATTAGCCAATGCTGTTGCAAAATTTCCTATTTCTGTCTGAACATCACCAATATTGAGCCAAGTATTTTTGACACTATCAGCAATTTGGTTGCTGCCGACACCCCCTGCCTTAATGCTAAAGGTATTATTACTTAACTGCAATGTATTGTTATCAGCTGCATAGGTGCTCCCCCCTATGTCGCTTACAAGGATATAGATATGTTCGTCGGTTGCAGCCCCACTATGAGCATTAACAACAAAGTCAAGGTACTGGTCTCCGACCTTGTAACCTATCACTGGTACATTGGCAACAGTGCAGGTCTTGACCTCCCCACTCTTTACAAGGAAATCAAGAGGAATGTTGATTTTTGCCCCAACCTGCAAACCCCCCTGCTTAATAACATAGGTCTTTGCATAGCCAGTTTCAGCAGTTGCTTGTTCCTCAACAGTAATTGCCTTTGACTCTATGCTTTCCTTTGTTAACTTTTCAGTTGGGTAATGGGCATCGGTGGGTGTGCTGCTCCAAGAGGAAACCTTGTTTGAGCTTTCCTCCTTGCCACTTATGTCTTGGTGGCTGGTAATAAAACCTTGACTATTAACCCAATTTTTTGTGGCTTTAACAGTGGGGTAGCTGACATTGTCAGTCGAAAAATCCCCATCAATGTCATTCTTTTTGTTCTGTTGCTTATTCTCATATACACTATTCATTGCCTCTGCAATTTCTTGTGCCTCTATGCTGTAATCATTGCTCATATTGACTATTCTCCATATGTCCTTATATTATAAGTTATTAAATTCAGTGCCTGTTTTACATTAACCCCAATCATACCCTCTGCCTGTTCAGAGGTAACTGTGTCCTCCAACCTTGACACAATCCAAGTATACACATCTTTGGTGTCGTCCTCATAGCTGGTAATGTTGTCGCTGAACCCTGTGTCTATTAGTCGAACCTGCAAGGTGTTGGTGGTTATTCTTTCGTCAGTTTCCAAATCATAGCCCACAAGCAAGAATTGAAAACCCCTCTCTTCTACAAACCTTTGGGGGACTGCAATGCTGTTGTCAGCTTCCAAGAAAAAGTCATAGTGGTCTTTGCCAAGAATAAACTGTATGTGCTTCTCGTACTCCCCCCACTTATGACTTAACTTGAATTTTAACCTCAAGTAATTATATGTTTTATTGACAAGGTAATTGTCATTTTCACATTTATTCCTTACCTGCGAGAGCTCCTGCTCGTCAACATTAAATCGTAATGTTTTCATTAAAACCCCCCTCATTAATAGTGCCAAATGCAAGTTCCGATTGCTGACCTGCTACTTGACCAGCTTACCCCAAACTTGCCCCCAATATTTCCAGCACTGTCTACATATAAAGTCCCCACTTGGTTAAAAGCTCCTCCCACTTGGCTGCTGGGTCTGTATGCACTTGGAATGACCCCACTATGCCAAGAATAAAAGGTGTCAGCAGAGGCACTGCTGAAACTTCTAACATACCTTAACTCGCACATTTTTATGCTGGTGTTAACATATAAAGTGGCATAGCTAACCCCAATGCTGACAGTAGTCCATCTGTTAGGAGAGGTAATGCTGCCAAGAACCTGCACTATCTGATTGAGGATTTCAGACAGCCCCACTGCTTGAATACCAGTGGTAACATCAACAAATGTCCCCCCAATCTGACTATATTCAAGGTTGTTTATCCTGCTGTCAACATCACCAATGTCACCATCAACACGAGCAACGATGGTGTCCACCTCGTCCTCTGTGTAAAACCATTGTTTCAGCCAAGTAACAATGTCCTTTAATATTTGGCTCATTAATACCCTCCTATTTAGCTTATGGTATTAAATACAATGCAGCCCTCATTGGTTTCTCCCTTGTCAATTAAGGTTATGGTAACACCAAGTGCCTCTGTTTTTTCAGCTTTGTTCTGATTAATTACATAACCTTGATGAGCTGACAATGAATGCCCATTTGTATTTGTGGACTGGTTAAGGTTGTCAATAATTTTGTTGTGCCCATAGTTGCTGCCTGTTCCGACCCCATAGGTTGTCGCTGAAGAGCTGTGGCTTGATGGGTTGAAGCTGGAAGGCTTGTCTGTTATGTCATTCCAGCTGACACTCAACCCCCCTCCACTTATTTCTCCAATTTTCTCCCAAGAATAACTGGCTGGTGTGGTTGATGTGTCCTTAACTGTCACATATTCCTTGAAGTTATTGTCCCCACTTCCACTGATAGCAACGAGGTACAGCTTTCCCATTGTATTCTCTGATGCTGTGGGCAATGTTGTAACCACCACAACCCAGTCCACATCAACCAATGTTCCCATCTTTGTATTTATTGCAGCATTGATGTCGGACTGTGTGCTGCTTGAAGTTAACCCTGTTGAGATATTGGTGTAGGTGTTTGCAGCTGTGTCGGTTATCTGACCAGCCCCTCCACTCTTGTCTGCCTTTCCATTGACTGTTGTTGTCAATGCACTTACAGTTGAGGAGTCTGCCTTATTATTTATTTGTGTCTGCAACCCTCCTGTAATTGTGTCTACCTCGCTTTCTGTGTAAAACCATTGTTTCAGCCAAGTAACAATGTCCTTCATTACTGATGCCATTTTTCTGTATTACCTCTCTGTTTATTTTTTTAATTTGTCTTGACCAATTCAGCTACGATTTTTAGGTAGCCATTGCTCATTGTATCCATTTCCAAGCTGATGTCAAGGTCTGTGTCAACATTCCTCTCCTTTCCAATAGTGCCGAGTACAATGGGGTTGTAAATGCTATTATTAACAAACCCAATAATAACCTTGTCCCCAAGCTCTACATTGACCCCATTCATTACAGGAACATTTGTATGCTCAAGGTCGGTGTCCTCCTCCATTACACCTGCCAGTGCCCCATCAATTTTTGTTATTGTACCATACTTCTCATTGGTAATATCAGCTGTATTGTCAGTTGCTCTTAATAGGTTCTCATATAACCCAGTCATTGCCCCCTCCTAAAAGTGCCACATTCCTCTTATATTAATATTCTTTGAACCAGTGGAGGTTGATTGTACTGTAAGAGAGGTGTATACTGGGTCAGCTGGGGTTGGTTGATTTGACCTTGCCAATCCTCCAACAATAGTGGCATTGAAACTTGTTAATGGAGTATTCATCTTTGGGGTAATGTCCACAGAATGATTTCTAACACTAACAATGAACCTTACATTATCCACTATATTAACTGGAGATGTGCTTGAGAAGTAGTAATTAATTCTATAATAATGGAAGTCCACCAACCTCATTGCCATATTAACATATATGTCGGCATAATGCCACTCCCCACCTTTATTTGCATCTGTAATATGAACCCAATCGGAAGCCCCTGTAAGAGTTAAATACCTGCTATCGTGGTTGTGGTTGCTGTTACTCTTGGTGTCCACAAGCCCCTTTAACACCAGCCCTTGATTTGCAGAGAGAGGTTTGTTTATTTCAGAAGAGGTCAAGGTGTCTCTAATGTCAATAACATTGACCTTTTCATTTATTCTCTCGTCTAATCCTGTAACATCGCTAATTCCAACAGTTGCCCCATACCTCTCTTGCTGCTTATTTTCCATAACCACCCCAAGACTTTTCAAGGTTGCATTAGTAAAGACCAATTCAATTACTATCTCCTGCAATGTTCTTAACTCGCTTGACTGGTTTTCAATAGCCCCCTTGCTAATGTTTGAAACAATTGTTGCCCCCCCACTTGTTTTAAGGTTCACAACAATTGAGCCAGTGCTCTCCCAAGTTATTGACTTGAATTTTCCAAAGCTATTAAAGTTGGGGTAGAAGCTTAACTTAACAGTGCCACTGCCAGTTAATGTGGAAGTTCCTGTGCTGCTGTCAGTTTCTATGCTTATTCCACTTGGCAGCCCCTCTTTCAAGGTCAATATGCTGACCCCACATTTTCTTGGGCTTGTGGTGTTAACCCAAGTGCTGCTGCTGAACATTCTCGGTGCTTCAATTCCCACTGTCATATCAAAAACATTGCTCAATAAAAGAGCATCATTCAAATTCTCTGCAAATGGTTTGTCCTCGTTTGTAAAATAATCGTCATAAAGTGCCATAACTCTACTATTCTCCTATTATGTCATTTCCACTATAATCCAACAGTTCGTAGCTTATCAAATCAAAAACCATAGTGAAGTCTGTTGACTTAACCTGTACAGCTGTATTGTCCCACACCAGCTTTGCAGTACGAAGTATTGTTTCAAAATCGTATTTATCAATCAAACTCTCGTCAATTTGTTCCTGTATTGAATTGAGTAAGCTCCCATAGTCAATGCTGCTCATAGGTTATACTCCTTGATTTTAATATTCCCCTTTATGCTGATAAACTGCTCCAAGTAGGACAGAAATTCCTTGTCCCATTCATTATATGGAATATTAATAACAGTTATAACCTCTGACCCTACACTTAACCCACTTTCAATGAGCTCGGTGGTTTCATCATTGCCAAAGTCTGTTACAAAATGCAAGGTGTCGTCGTCCTCCCTCTTATGAAGGTTGCTGCTAACTGTGTCCTCTGCAATATAGTTTAAATGGTTTGTGACCTCCAAGTAAAACTCCTCGCTGCTGAACACAATCTCATAATCGTCAAAACCAAAGCATTTTTCAAAATTGATTAGCAAGTCCTCTTTTGTTATTAACCTGCAATTCCTCAAGTATAGGTAAACCCTGTACTCCTCGTCGGTCATTAACCTCTCGCTCTTGGGAAGTGTTGGTCTTGGCAGGTTATAGCTAACCCCCCAAAACCTGTCCAAGCTGGAAGAGTCAGCAGACAGTATGCTAAAATCATTCATAAACTTGGTGCACATTTCAGCCATAAGGTCAAACCCATCACCAAGCAGGTGGTAAACCAAGTACCCCATCGGTGTATGTGTTCCTATGAAATTGCACTTGTCGTCATATTCGTCGACAAGCAAGTCCCCATAAAAGCTGGTGTTGTCGTAGCTCATTTATTCCTCCAGCTCAATGTCCAAGTTGAATTGCAACAGTTTTATCCTGTCCTCAATGCCTGTCAAGTCTATTTGGTATAGCTCGTGGGTTTCCATATTTACAGGTTCAACAACCTCTGTATAACTTCCTCCCTCTTTCTTGACTATCCTGCAAGATGTGACCCCTGTTACCTCATTTTCAATAATCGCTGAAATGCTGCTTGGATTAAACTCAACACCTATGAGTGCAGCTGCATTGAATTGGGTTATCTTTTCAATAATTTTGTCCTTGACCATATCAAGTGTGTAATTAGCCCCAAGCAATACTGCAAAGTAATAGTCAATGCTGCCTGTCCCATTTAATACAGGTGTGGGGTCAGCAAGGTTGTAGCCCATCCTTATTCCAGCAGCATCATACTCTTTCATTTGGAATAGGTCAACAAGGTCTGCCCTTGCCTTTAACATTGTATTGGTCAATGGGTCTTCATAGTCATTGCTTTGGTTATAATCGTTAATGTCCTCTCGAACAACAGTGTCCTCCCAGTCAATTGGGTGAAATGTAATAATAATGTCGGCATCGAGGAGAGTTTGCCCTTTTTCAACCAACACATCGTGTACACTTTCGCAGGTTAAGGAGCAGTTTTCATACCAACCCAATGTTCCAGCTGGTACTTGGTATGGGCTTAACAGTATCCTGTTTCTGTAATCGTCATCTTCCTCAATGTCAGCACCTCCAGTAAATGCCCCATTATTATTGACACCAACGAGAGAGCCCAAGTCTCCAATAACCAGCACAACAGTGTCTGCAAGTACATTTGTATATTGCCCCTCCTGTTCGCATATTACATTTGAAGCTATGCTGACTAAACCACTTTCCAATACCAAGTCCTCTCCATCATTGTCGACAATGAATGAAATTGCATCTTCTGTGCTTACCCTTGTTCCATCAGCAATGACAATGGACTGGCTGGTGTCTGTCCCAAGTCTTGTGAAGGTAACCTCACCTACTGATGGGCTACTCCCATACCTGTGGACTCCTGCCATATCTCCAAAGTTGTCTAAAAACTCCCCCTCTGCTGTATGTATCATAGACATTCTATAATTTGTGTCAATCATTTCCCTGTGCTCCAATATGAACGAAGCCATAACATCAGCAAGGTGGTATGCCTCCGAGCCAATTGTGAAGTCTGTAATTTTTGTCATTCCATCAAGGTGTGCTGAAATATACTTATTAATTATCTCGTCCCTATAATCTGACTTTGTAATACTATCTCCATCAAAAGTAATAAACTCAATGTCCTCTTCAACCATAATGCCCTATACCTCAAATTCTATGTTCAAATCCTCTTCTGTACCATTAACCAGCTCAACCTTTATCATAACAAGCAGCTGCTTGTCAATTGTAAGGTATGGGTTAATTTCCAATATTTCATTTACTCTTGGATTATCAAGTAATGTGTTTTGAATATAAACCTTTAATGCCTCAAGAGTCGGCTCTTCAATGTCCTCTCCCAATATTTCATAGACCTCCGAGCCATACTCTGTGTCAACACTTGGGTAAAATCCCTTTTCAGTTAATATCTGATTTCTAATGCTTTGCTTTGCATTGTTCAGCCCTGCAACCAGCAGCATATCTCCTGTATTTGACACCCCACCAGTTGAGGAATAATCCACTCCATAAATGCTGTCGTCCAATTCCATATTTACTTAACCCCCTCTACTTTTTTCCAGTCAATTGTCCTGTCATTTGCATTGCTGCAATCGTAGTTTTTTGTTCCACAATAATTCCACATATGTCCTTGTTGCACTCCATTTGTGGAGGTGTATGTGCCTTTTTTTATTCCTACCTTTTTTCCTGCACCCTCCCCCATCTTTGCCATTATCCAAGCAAAGTCGCAGCAGTTTGCAGTTTTATTGTTCCAACATTTTTCAGCTGACTTGCTGCCAAACTTGTCCTCATTTTCTGACTTCACTATGTGGTTTCCATACTTCTTGTATTTCCAGCCACCAGTTCCACCTCCTGCTGTAATTTTTAACCATTTGTATATCTTGTCAACAGTGCCAAGTTTCTGTCCTTTAAGTTTGATTTTTTTTGAAATTGGGCTGTTGTCTTTTAATCCAACATTAATGTTTACAGTGCTGCATTTTGCTTGAAGTGGGTTGTCAGATTTCCCACTTATTAATTGACCTTTTTTGTTTTTGAATAAATAGCTGCCATCATAGGTATTATTTAAATGGAATTTACCCTCAATTAAATCAATAGTATATGTCTGACTATCAATATCCTCCTTTATGTTTTCAATATAAAGGTTCTTGCCTTTTGTTTGGGGAAATTCTTGTAGGTCAATATTTATCAAGTCCCCTAATTTTATGTCTTTTAATATGGGAATGACCAAAGACCCCTTATATGTTGTCTTGCTGTCAAGCAGTTTCTTGGCTTTGGTCAATGCCTCTGCTTTAGACAAGCTGCAAGTTTGGGACTTGGTCTGTGAATCAGCAACCTTTGTAGTGCTGTTGGGGGTAACTGTTGCAGGTGTCAATTTCCTACGAACCTTAACTGCCTTGTCCTGCCCACTGACACAACAGAAGTCTGCATCACACTTCGAGCAGGTCAGCTCCCCCTCTGCTGTATTCTTTGGGTTGAATTTGAGCTTACCCTTGCAAAAAGGACATACATTCTTCCAAGTTTTCTTGGTTAATTTATAGTCATATCCTGCCTTGCTGGGATATGCCCAAGTGGTAACTGTGTCTCCATCAAAAGTTGCCTTTACTCCTTTCAAAACCATAATGCCTTGTGCCTCCTAAAATGGTAGTGTTTCATACCTCTTGACTGTGCCCCCATATCCATTCCAATGTCCATTCCAATATTTTGAGGTGCTGCTTGTACCTGTGTCAACCACTATCCATTTTTTGTTTACAAAATATTCTCCATAAATATGACCACCACTTGAGTTTCTTGAATGACAGTACCTGCACTTAATTCCTATGCTCCTTGCCATTGCAATTAAAAGGTTTGCATTGTCGCAGCAGTTCCCCTTTCTCTTGCTTAATGTTCCACCAGCCCCATATCTTGTATTTGCATACAATTGATATCCTATGTTCTTGTTACACCAATTAAAAAGCAATTTAAGGTTATTGTAGTCGCTATTCCCTGCTTTTGCTATTTTTAATGCTTGATTGACAACAGCTGATGGAATGTTATACTTCCTTATTTGTGCCTCGTCTTTAATGCTGGTGTCACCAGTGGCTTGGGGGGTTTTGCTTCCAGCTGAACCAGTGGTTGCATTTGCTTGGCAATCCTCAATTTCTGTCACATAGCCCCACTTGGCTATAATATCAGAAGAGGAGGTAGCCCCTGCCACCTCCTTTCCATTAAATACAATCCTTGACTGTGTGATAACATCAGAGCTGTCATAGTCCTCTCCATAGTCAATGACACTTGTGAAGGTATATCCTGTCTGCTGCTTTGGAATATAATTGAATAGCAATGTTCCATTAGCATCTACTGAACATCTGACTTCATAACCTGCTTGATGTTCCAACCAGCATAGCTGCAAGGCAATGTCCCAAATGCTTGTCTTTTCCCATTTTAAATGGGAATGTATAACTTGTGTGTCCTTTATCCCACTTGTTACAAAATTGTTCCTGCTTAATTTTAAAACCTTTTTCAAAATTTGGCTGCTGGTTAGGTTTTTATAGCTGCAAGTTACCTTGTCGTGATAAAGTCTCAAGTATGAAATTGCCTCATATTGATAGTCCCCCCCAATGCTCTTCTTGACCTTGAATATTTGCCCTCCAAAGTCTGTGGTGTCTGACCTATACCTTATCCTGTCAGCTTCCTCCAATTTAATTGGGGATTGGAAGCTCATAGTTGATGCCTCCTCTCTCTTCCAGTCAATTGATGCCGAGTGAAATGGAATACTCTTGAAACCAGCTGAACCACGAGCTGTACTATGACTGTAATATAATGTGCCAATGCTCATATCATACTCCTATTTCTTTGTCTTTGGTACTGTTGGGTACTTGTATTTCTTTTGGAAATAATTTCTTGTATTTTTATCCCATTTTCCAGTAACCTTCTGTTTATATTTTTTTTGCAAATTCTTGACTGCCTTTTCTGTATAAATCTGATATAGCCCATCTACCTTATACCCCTTGTAATACCCTTGACTTTGCAGGAATTTTTGCAATGCCATAACACACTTTTTTCCTGTGTGCCCCTTGCTCATTATAGGACAGGTTTTCAGCAGGTATTTGGTATTACTATTTAGACTATTCGTATTACTTGTCTTGGTTGTGGTTTTCTTTGTCTTGTTTGAGCTGCTTACTGATTTGCCCCAAACCCTAAATGTCTTTTTGACAGTATTGAATTTGATGACCTCTTTAAATTCCCAGTCAATTGTGTAGTTTCCACCTGTGTCCTCTGTATAATCGAAACCTGTTAACATATAGTTTCCATTTATATTGGACTTGCTTGGGCTTGTTAATACTTTGGGGGTATTATAATATCTTTCGTATAATGACTTATAGTCATTAATCCTATGTCCTCTGTTGTTGGTGCTTTGCTCGTCAGCTGTGCAAATGCTTGTGAAGGTTAATGTTCTTCCCTCGCTTGAAACATAGTTTGTTGTTGACCCTATGCCCCCAGCATATGAGCTGGTGTTATGGTTTGTTGGTTTATTTATCTTGATTTCATTTGCAATATTGTTGATGTTCATACCTGCAAATACAATATATCCTGCCATTTATTACACCCCTCTAATTAGGTTTTGTTTCTTAACATAGCTGTTAACACTGTCAACAATATACTGACTTGCCTCTTCTTCAATAATTCCATTAATATTAAAGACAGGATTATACTCAACACTGCTGCTGGAACTTGCCATAGCTCCATTTAAGGTGGTGCTGGAAAATCCCTCGTAGGAAATGCCCTCATATTCAGCCCCACTAAACCAGCTTGTTGGGTTTAATTGATTTAGCCCATTACCTATTTTGGTTAATTCCTTGTCAATGGTGTTCCAAGCATCTGTAAATGGTTTGGTCAATATACCTGCAATTCCACTAACAGCTGACTGCACCTTGCTCGGCAGGTTTACCAATGTGTTATAAATAGAGCCCACGAGGTTTGTCGCAGCTTGACCCCCTCCTGTAACCCATTGCAAGAACTGGCTGATAGAATTTGAAACAAAGGAAATTATTACTTGCCCCACACTCATCAGCTGCCCTATGAATAGTTGGAACTGCTGTATTAACCAGTCAATGCTCTGTCGGACAGTTTCGTTGTTATTATAAAGATACCAAAGTACCCCAATCAGCAATGCAATTGCCCCCACAACCAGCAATATAGGAAGTAGGAGGCTATTCTCTGCAATAGCCAGTGCCTCTGTCGGAACAATGGCACTTGACTTTGCAACAGTGTTCCCCTCTTGTGCTGCTGTTTCAACACCAAAGGCAGCTGATAGTACAGCTTTGACCCCTGCACTTAAGGACTCTGCATTTCTCATAATATTAATAGCCATTGTCATCTCTCGCATACCTTGTGCCAAACTACGAAGCCCCATAACAGACATTCCAACACTGCCGACTTGACCAAGCAGCCCAACAGCACTGCCAAGAGGAGCAAGAACAGGACTTAAGGACAAGCTGACATCTTCCCAAGCTGCACCTATCTGCTGCATAATAGTTTTATGCTCTGCCTCTTGGTTAGCCAATTCCATTAGCTGCCCCTCGTATTCTCCTGTAACTGATGAAGCATTATCCAGTGTTCCTGCTTGGAGACCCAATGCCTCCTCAAGCTTCCTTGTGTCCCCATCAGCTTCTTTCAAGGCATCGGACAAACCACTTAATGCTGCCCTACCTCCACCATATTTTTGAGTTGCTGCTGAAATAATGATTGCAGACTGGTCTATGTCATATCCAAGCTCATTAAATTGGGCATCATACTTTCTTAAAAAGGAGTAAAAATTCTCCATACCCCCCTTTGTATTTGCATTGGCATAAGCAAGAGCATTAAAGGAGCTTGACACATTGTTCATATCAACCCCAAGTACACCAAGCTCGGTAGCCATTGAATTTGTGGTGTTAGCCCCAAGACCGAAGGCATCATTTATCCTGTCTATGTCTGTTGCAGACTTCCCAAAGTTTTGGCTTTCAACCCCCATCTGTGAAAGGTTTTTAACATACATCATTGCCTCGTCATTTGGGAAGGTTGCATTGGAAATATTGTTAATTAAGGAAACCATTTGGGGTTCAGCCATTCCAGTCATTGTTGCAAGTTGCCCTACACTTATGGAAGCACTGTCCATCTCTTGAGCCATATTCTCTGCACCTGCTCCCATTTGGGAGAACTGCTGCCCTACTGACAGGAGCATACTTCCCTCTATAATGTCAAGGTTGTTGCCCAAATCATTGGCACTGTTTCCAGCATCGTCTAAATCCTTTGACAAGCTTTCAGCACTTGCACCAGTTTCCTCCAATGAAGAGCCATTGACATTGTCAATACTGTTGCCCATTTCATCAGCACTTGAACCTGTGTCGTCTGCTGCACTTTGGAGGTTTTGTAATTCAGCTTCAGCTTCTGTCAGCCCATCGCTATTTACATTGAAGTTTATGTCTATTTCAAAACTTGGCATTTTTCTATAAATTCTCCTATAATTTTAATGTTTGATATATATTTATTCAAACTTTTACTTTATTTTGCTATGTTGCATTAATTAAATTAATAGAATGGTTAATTAAAATAGGTCAAACCTTGAGAACATTATTTTAATTAATCATTCCATTAAAATAACGAAATGCAAAATAGGACTAATAAACCACCATAGGTTTTTGTTTGCTCCTCCATCTTCTGATTTCCCTGTCAATAACTTGGAAAGCTAAAATCTGAAAAGGACTGAACCTCTTATACTCCGACAAGGTAACTGTCAAGAGCCCCCTGTCAACAAACCTTGTAATGTATCCAAGTTTGCCTTTCTCATAGTCGAGGAGCTGCTCTAAAAATTTGTAAGACTATTCAGCTGGGTCTTGTCTAATGCAATACCACTGACCTCAATGCACTTCAAGGTAATTGCATTTGCCAACCCTCCTGTGAATAGCTTGTTAATTTGCTCAATGGTGAAAGGTTTATTATCATACTTATTCAATACACACTCGTGAATTAATAAGGTGTTAAACTCTGCACTTTGCAGTGCCCTCTTGTTCTTGGATAACTCAACAAGTCTTGCCTGTGAAATAGGTCTTATTCTTGTATGAATAATACCCCCCTTGTATTCAACATCGACATCCTCATAATACTCGTCATTTAATATTTTTTGTTCAGTTTCAGCTATCAAGTCCTCAAGGTCAATTTCAATTAATTCCTTGTCCATACCTATGTCCTCCTATTAAATAAAAAAATAAGGATATAACCCAAGAGGTTATATCCTTTCCACATTGCGAGTTAATTTATCAACAGCCAATTCAAGCTTTTGGCTAATACCATCAGAAGGTGACCATTCGTCCTCGTCAGAGGTTATGGTTACACCACTTCCAATAATGCTTCTCCTATATGGGTCTCCACCAGCTGTGTATGAAGTCCCACTGCAAGTTACAACCTTAATGCTGTCATCATTAAGCTTATTTTCCAATGCTATTGCCTCGTCCAAGTCAGTTGGGAAATATAATCCCTCAATGCTGATAGTACCACCAGTGTTCTTTGCACCTGTTGAAACATCACCATTAAAGGTCAAGGTAGTGCTGGTGTCCTTGTTTTTCTTGCTGCTGACTTTGGTCGCATAAAGGATTAAAACACCATCAAGGTTTATCTCAACATCAAATATCTCTGCTCCCATTCCTATGCACCTTCCTCATATGCTGCAATTTTAACTTCAACATTTAACTTGACCACTCTTACAATGTCTGCAATGTAAAGCTTCAATTCAGCTTCTATGGTTTCGCTGTCAATTGGTATTAGCTCGTATTCCATATCAACAAGGTAATTGTTAGCCATTGCCAATTGTTTCTCATATTCAAACAACCCTTTTAAATAGTCTCTTGTGACCCTTGTGTTGTCCTCACCGAGAGCATCAGCTAAAGTCAACCTTTTTATAATATAATTCTTGACCCTTTCAATTTTCATATCATAACCAGCAGGTGTGATATTTGAAAGACATTCAATTAATGAAAGTCTCCTATTTCTGAACCTTGTGGTATGGAAACCATAGTCCAGTAAATTCTTAAAGGTAATCGCTGTTCCTACTGGGTAGTCGTCCTTACTGTTATTGCCTATTAACCCATCATACTGCTTTGCAGTTTCTGATTTGTTAACTGGTCTACCTGCTGTGAAAGCACTGTGCCAACAGCCACTTTGCTCAATGCTCAATGGTTCAGCTGCACCATTCAATCTGACTCTTGTCACAACAGCTTTATAAATTCCCTTGTCTGAAAACAAATTCTTAAATGCTTCAAGTATTGTAACTGTTGCATCAGTTAGGTCAAACCCTGTGATAATTCCAAATGGTTTCTGTGCCAAGAATTGACTGTCAACAAAGCTCTTCAAGGTTTCGCATATAGGATTAAGAGCCAATTCGCTTGAAACCTCAACAGCTAATTTGACAGGTTCAGCAACAGTCAATATGTCAAAGTCCTCGTCTGCAAGAACAGTACAGGCATTTGCAATGTCGGTGTTGCTGGACTCTTGGACTAAAGTTGACTTGCCATAGTTGGTGTTTACCAACAATACTGACTCTGCCCCTTTGCTCTGTCTTGTATTATTGAATACATACTCAAGGCAATAAAAGGACACATATTCAGTTGGCACAACAGTTAAACTTGCATTTTCAATGCTGTTGTCATTTGGGAGCTTGTATTCCCCCTTGACAGCTTCCATAGCATCGTCCAATCTTGTAAATAAATCCATCTTGAATGTTGCTGATGGGAAAGCTCCAATGACAGCTATTTTCCCTGCATTTCCATAGCCAACAGCATTAACACTCTGTACATCATAAACCTCAATGTGTGGCTCAATGTTAGTCAAATTTTAACCTCCATATTCCTTTAATAATTTATCAAATTCTTTCTTGGTTTTAACATTGCCCTTTTTAGCTTTATAAATGAATTTCTTAAATCCATTTCGGAGGTAAACATTAACCTGCTCCAGCTCTTTCTCAATGTCAAAATCGTCTTTAATTTTCTTCTTTTTTTTCTCATTTTTTGCCATAGACAAAAGCTCTCCTATTTTTTATTTTGCCTATTTTTTTCTTTCCAATACAAATCCTCACTTACAACATAGGTCTGCAAGTCCCCCAGCATTGCCTCTGTAATAACTTGGGGGTCAGCTCCATTCATACTCTCAACCTCATTCATTTGGACTATTAAATGCAAACCCTTTAAGGTGTATGTGCTGCCATATTCATAGGTAATATTCCTAAAGATAATGTGCCTTTGTTTGCAGGTCACATTGCTTTTCAGAACCCTCTTGATATGCTTGACAACAGTCCTCAAATATTGGCTGCCCTCCAAATAGTTGGTATTTTTTGTTTTAACAAATATATTAATTAGAGAGTTATATTCAGCACTATGGAATGTCTCCTTACGAAGCTCCAAGTCCATATTTGCAATGTATATGGTGTTTGACTCTTCAGCTGGAACACTCCTGTCTATAAATTTAATATTAAACTCCTTTATAAACTCGTCCTCTGTGCTCCTTAATAGGTTATAAATTAAAATGTCGCTTGTCAAGTCGGTTTCAAGCATAGCCATTTTTTACCTCCAAATACTGTTGACCATTGGGTTGAGTATTCCATCAATGTTGTCAGCCAAGTTCTGTATGCTATAGTCGACAAATGGGTCTGCTTTAATACCACTAACCATATGCCCTTTACTGAACCTGTCCTCACCTGTAAGCTTGTCTTTCCAGTGCAATGCATCGAAGGTAACAGGTGCAACCCAATGGTCTCTTGTTCCCTCTTCAATGCCCAATGGGTATGGGAAACCATCAACACTCATAGCTGTATTTCCTACGAGGTATTGCCCCTCTCCATCGTGGGTTATGTCAACACTGTTCATCATCATTCCTGTCTTTTTGTGTTTCATACTGATTATCTGTGACTGGTATGCTGATAAACTCCCTGCTGTTGCCTCTGCCACTGGGTCAATCATTTTCTCGGTTTCCAGCTTCTTGGTTTGCAGGTAGTCACTAACCTCTGTAAAGCAAGTTGACAGGACTTCGCTCCCTGCCATAAGGTCAAGGCATTGCTGCAATTGTTCTGTATGTGCCTCAACAGTTATTGTTGTTGTAATTTGTGGTATAAACCCAGCCATAAAATCACATCAGCCAAACCTTGTCGCATTTTTCATTTTTCCTCTTCAAGCTGGATAATGTGGTGACCCTCTGATTAATGAAGCTATGCAGGATATTGACTGCCTGTTTATATAACAGACCCCCATAGGACTGGACATAAACATCCTCCAAGTCCTCATTATTTACCCTAACATTAAACTTGTTCCATAGGTCACTTGCAGCCAAAAGACAAACCCCCTTGACGAACATTTGTTCCTCAATGGTGGAGAGGTCGTCAACATTCAATCGGTTGCAATAGGCAAGACTCTTGTCTAATGCAATGTTGTAAAAATTTTCAACCTCTGTCTCGCTTACCCTCTTGTTTGGGTTGTCTTGGTATTCAGCTATGTTGTCTATGAATGGCTGCACCTCCCCTTTTGGCTGGGGGTCTATGGAATAGGTCTCCCAGCCATCGAGGTGCGACAATATCTGATTTTTGATATCCTCATTATATTCAACAGACATTAAAAATCACCAGTCCCCTTTAGGTGTCGTCGTCGGTTTCAGCTGCCATTGTTATGGTGAAGTTTTTGTGGTTGCTCCTAAATGCAATGCTCTCGTTTGCACCTGTGTAACCATCAGCAGCAACCTCCACATTGTAGTTTCCATATGGAAGCTCAAACTCTGCCTTGCCTCCTGCATCAGTGGACTTGGTTTGAGGAATACCTAAACCCTCGTCGTCAATAATGGTGATGGAGGCATTTTCAATTTCAGCTGCACCATCGGTTACTGTGATTTTAAGTATGTCCTTCTCCTCTTGTCTGTCTTGGGAAGGACTATTCTTTGGGAGAATAGTCTACACTTGAGTACAATACATCCTCTGCAAATATAATGCCCACATCGAACATTACATCAACACTGGTGAGGTATGCTTTCTTCTCAATGACATATGCAGACTCGGACTCAATATTCATAACAGGATAATAAGCAATAGAGTCAGGATTTGCAATGATAATCACATCGCCATAATCGTTAACTGGGTTGTCAAGAGCATCAAGCTGTATAACCTCTCTGCCTCTAAATACAAGGTTTCCGACATCATTAAAGAAGAGTCTGTCCCCTCCATCAGTTTCCCTTTTACTTGCCTCTGCAATGAGGATAGCTTCAAGTTCAGAAGAAACATAAATATTGGCTTCTTTCCTTTTACCACCTTGACTGGTGAAAGCTCTCAACATTGCATCAATTTGTGGGATTACTTCGTAACCTTCACCAGCTGTAATGTCTGCCCAAGCAGGAGTGTGTCCACTGGTGGTGTCGTCATAATATCCAAACCTACCCATTGGGGTTTTAGGTTTCAATTCGTGGGAGGTGGTGTCCACACTTGCAGCTGCTATGTCGTCGAGCTGGTCTAATATTCCATCAAGACTGTGGATACCATAAGCATCAGCTTGGGTGTTCTTTCCAAATATTGCTATTTGTTCAGCTGAAAAGCTGACACTTGGAACAAGCAAGGACTCGTATTTGGAGATAAAGCCCTCTTTCTCAATATTGGTTTTTAAGAAAGTCTTTGGAATGTAGGTGTATGCAGTGAATGGTTGTGCAACAAGAGTGTCTTTCAAAATGCTTGGGGTGGTTTCAGCAACATCAGACAATTGGTCAATTTGAGTTCCAGCTGCTGCCCCACTTAATTTCATCATATTCATAAGGTTAGCTTTTACTCTTAATTGTTGGATGTCTTGGGTTTCCCCATCACCTTCAATAAATCTTAATTGGCTTAACAATTCAGACTGCTCTTCCATACGAGTAATAAACTCGGTAGCTTGACCAGCTAATACACCAGCAGTGGCAACACCACTTTCTTGGATGGTCTTTGCCCACTTAACTATTACAGGTTTATTTGCATCAATATCTTTCTCGGTAATATTCATATTATCTATGCCTCAAATTTTTTTAATTCTTTTCAAATTCTCAATTTTATTTTAAATTTAAATAAACAATAAATTTTAATTTAATATCTTGTGCTGTTTTCTAATTTTCTTGCCAGTAATGGCATCTCTTCCTGTCATTTCATAGAAGTTTTTGATTTCAGCAGGTGCTTTTTCAACAACCTCAATTTTAGCTGACTTGGTTATAATTGGCTCGTCAGCTGACACATCAGCACTGGTAACATTCTCGTCAATAGGATTGACTGGGGTCAATGCCTCAACCTGTGCCTTGAGGTTTGCGAGTTCTTCCCTAATGGCTGCAATTTCAGTAGCTACATCAATGTCAGCAGCCACCTCCTCAACAACCTCCTCTGCTATTGGCTCTTCGCCCTCTGCTTTTTCAACTTCCTCTGCCTCTTCCTCTTCTTCGGTTTCAGCTTCCTCTTCCTCTTTCTCTTCCTCATCAGCTGGTGCTTCTTTTTCAATTTCCACCACTTCGGCATCATCAACAGTTTCTGATTTTTCAACTGGCTCTGCTTCGGTAGTTTCAGCTTCCTGCTCGGCTTTGCTAATGAGTGCCTTTAATTCGTCAAGTAAACTCATATTTTCTGTACCACCAATTTGTTTTGATTTTTTAATGTACACATTATAGTCCATAATGTGTAAACCAACTTTGTTAGCTGGTGCTTCAACAAAGCTAATATAAACTGGTATTACACACTCTGCATCTCGTAGGTCTGCATAGGTTATGTCACCAGCAAGACCAGTCGAACAACTGGTTTGTACTCTGTTGTTTAGACTTACCCCTCCAAATTCATTATTTAACAATTTTTCTTTTATTGTGGGATTGTCTACTCTTATGACAGCACACCAAGACCCTGCTGGTACTGTGGTCTCTGCTATCACCTCGTCGCTTGTGCTTATATAATTCTCCAGCAATGAAACCTCTGTGACTGGAATTTCATTGTGGTATATTTCAAAGCTGCTCTGATTATTAAATGTAGTGAAAATTTTTTTAATGTCCTCACTGTTAAGCACATCATTGTGGAAGTCTGCCACTCCATTTTGAATAATGCAGCATTTAACATAGAGTGCTTTCTGTTTGCATAGTAATGTCAAATTTTATCACAACCTTTTTGAATTTTTTTGTTAAATAATATTTTATTGGGGTAAAAATTAATTGTTCAATTTTCAGCTCAAAAGCTCCTACCATTTTAATTGAACAAATGGTTGATTAAATGCAGCCCTTGTCTTGAGGAGCTGCATTATTTTAACCACCCATCAATTTAAATTAAGGAGTCCATATTTATTGAAACTTTTTAATGTATTTAATATATATAAACTTAATAATTTTCTATGATTTTAGTTAATTTCATAACTACACCCACAATTACAAACATTGCTGCAATTGTGGTTGTCATTCTCAATGTCAGCTGGAAACCTCATATAATCGGTGTCCCCTGTCTTTTCATTAATGACCTCAAAATACTCACCAAATCTGACAGTTTCCCCCTCCATCTCGGAATGTCTTGTGTCCTCAAGCCGACTCCATATCCAAGTCTTGCTGGTGTTGGGGGTTGGCAGGTTTTCTCTATTTGCCTGTTGGTTTTCAATCATTGCAACCTCGTAGTCCAAGTGGGCTATCTTATACCTCTCCAAGTCCCTTGACAGCTGCCCCAATTCCCTATAGCTATAGACCCTGCCCTTGTAGTTAGTGCCTGTTGCTAAAGCCCTTTGCAGCATTTCTTGTCTGCTGACCTGCTGGGGTAACTTTTCAATTAGCTCTCGGTACTTGTTAATGTTAAGCTCTGCCTCTTTCAATGTCTGCTCGACATATTGCAAGTTCTTGTTAATCCTGTCCACCTCAAGCTTGGTAATCCTGTCAGATATTTGTTTACTTGCATTGTATTTTTCCATATTAGTTATGCTGTTTTCTGTTACAATGCTCCTCTTCATTAGTCGGTTCATATCATACCTTGTTGCCAAGAGGTTGGCTGCACCTATCTGACTGGTCAATACCTCCTCCTTATATGCAGGAGTACCATACTCCTCAATGTCTGTAACACCGAAGGTATAAAGGACTTTTTCATCAATGGCTTTGTTGGCTATCCTCTGTATTTTTATTTGCAATGGGAGTCTCGCTTCCTGTATTATTCTCAACCTTTTCTGATGGAGGTAGTCCTTTCTTTGAAAGTTAGGTAATCTGATTAATGTCATCCTCGACCTCGTCAAGTTTCAGCATATCCACTTCACTTAATAATTCATATAGCCCTTGAATGTTCCTGTAATCCCACAAGTCCTCATTCATTGTAAAGTCATACTCATTAAGGTCTATGACATTGGTATACTCTGCAAGAGCTGTAATGGTTTGTCGAAGGTTTAAAACCCCCTTGTCCCATTCATTAAGAATATTATTAATTTCAATTTCTCTCCTGTCAGAGAAAATTGGAAGCTCAATCTCAACATCAACCTTTATGCTGTAAAGCTCATAAATCAGCTCCCTTATAAATTCCTTGACCCTTGCCTGTTCAGTAGCCAAGTCAAGAGTATATATTTCCCAAATGGACTGGGTTTTATTGGAGTTCATACTTTCTTTTTCAGTATTAATCATTAACCTTGCCAATGGAATATTATAGCAGTTAAGGACACTTTGCTCTGCTTTCTCCTGCAATGCTTGTAGGTATTCATAGTTACTGTTTTCAATATTGGTAAAGTCAAAGGTAATAGGTCTGTTGGACTCTGTAAACACCACTGCAATTCCACTGTCAGTGTTGGTAATTTCCTCTGCAATAATGTCCTCCCTACTTGGAGTAATTATCTTGTTTCCATTGTCGTCATACTCAACTGGCTTAACGATTTGTGGCTCGAGGTTTATATTCAAAATCCCTGTTGCAATATTACCATTTGAAATTGTGTTGTAATTCCTGTTTGAGATTGCTATCTCTGTAAAAATTTTATCTTTTTCCTGCACCCAAAGTGGTGTAGCAAAAAATTGATAAAAATTGTCTCCTCCAATGAGGCAGCAATCCCCAAGAATTTCCCCATTATAATGGGAGAGGTTAGGAGGATATACCCCCCCCATTATTTTGAAATAATTAGTGGTTGACTCAATTTTTTGTTCCAGCAGGTAAAACTCCCCACCAGCATATGCCACCCTTATTACTTCGGTGGTGTTAATTGGTATTTGTTTTAATTTGAATTTGTGTTTACCTGTGGCATACTCAACAGCACCTATCCCTGCATAGTAATAGTCCACAAGCATATAATAGACCTCAATTATATTCTCCATTAAATTGTCTTGTATTTTTTTAACCACCACATCGGTGTCCTCATTCTCGCTGACCAATGTGATTTTATTTAGGACTATGTCTTTTGCGAGTATCCTGCAACATTTTGCAACATAGCTGGAATTGTCAAACACATACTTGCAGTCCCTCATAGGCACTGGTGGTTTGAGCTTTATACTGTTTCCAGCTGTGTCCTCTTTGTCACCCTTAAAGTAGCCACTGCTTTTCAGACTTTCAGCAACACTCTTGTAAATGTTGGTTATGTTCTCACTGACCTTTGTCTGTAACTGTAATTGCATATAAATAACCTACTCCCTATTTTTTATAATAATTAATATATATGAAACCAAACTTTAAAATGTAATTAATATAATGCTTTAATTTAATTAAAGGAATGGCTAATTTAAACCATACATCCTTTACTCCACCTTGATTTAATCAACCATTCCTTTAATATTTTTAATACCAAATTCATAGGTAAAAATGGCAAATTATCCAATGTGCCCCCCAATGCTGATGGTACTCCCAGCACCGAGAACATCATTGTGCAGGTAATTGTGAACCAAGCTGCAACTATCCACAAGGTTTGGGCTTCTACCCTCACCAGCAGGATTGAGGCTAACACTTTCATCAATGAAGTCCTCCAAGAAATTGCAGCTCTGATTTATCTTGACCTGCCCATTTCTGATTAACCTCATCAATGGTCTTGCCCTCTGATACTTGCTGCCTCTTGGGGTTTTCAAAATAACTGGAATATTAAACTCTTGCAGCAGCTCTTGAAAATACCTTTGGGCATATACAGGAGAACCTCCCCCCTCCTGCTCAATAACAATTAGAGAGGTAAGAGGAGCATAGGTGCTGGGGTTATGCTTTGCAACAAAATTAATCAGCATATCCTCTGCCATACTTGACTGTGTCTGTGCAAAATCATTGATGACCTCCAACCCATTGTTCAAGTAGTCATACCTGCAAACTGCAAATGAGTCCTTGCCCTTTCCAGCCAAGTCAATTCCAATCAAGGAAAATCTGATGTCAGTGTCATTGACATTAAAGCTCAAGACTTGCCTAACAATATCTTCCCTGCTGATTAAATCACCAACTGTTGCTTTATAATGCCAATTACCATACTTCTGATACTGCTGGTCAATGAAGTCAAGCTCATTTAAAGTATTTTCATATGCTGCCTTGTCAATGTATGGGTTGTCCCTCCAGTCCATTGGCAAGTATGGGTAGTCCCCATCAACAAACTTGTCTATTAAATATTGGTTGGCATCTTTGTTAGTGCTTGATGGGTTGCTTAAATGTATTAAGCTTATTGGAATGTTGCTGGTGTTCCTCAAACTCCTATATTGGAATTTCAGAACATCAACAGGAAGCTCACTCGCCTCGTCATTGATAATCCTGTCATAACTTGCACTCTTGAATTTTTGCTTTTTGCTCTCGTGGTCAAATGCTTTGAAATAAACCTTGTTTCCAATTGGGCTCTCAATTATTGGGCTTGGGCTTCTCTTGGCTGTACACCTCCAATCAGCTGGGACATCTTCATTGCAGCACCAGTCCACAAGGTTGTCCCAAATGCTGTTGGTGTCTAATAATTCAGCATAGTTCCTCCTTGTCACAAGGCAGGTGTACCCCTCGCTGCTCATTAGGTATTGACAAGCCAACATACTTCCTATGTATGTCTTGCCCCCATACCCCCCAGCTCCTATCAGTATTTGGTTTATGCTCTTGTCAATGTTAATGCTGTTGGCATATAATAAACCCAAATACTGCTTGTCATATGGCTTGATTTTTGCAGCTTGAATGTACTTGTTCTGATATATGGATTGGTGGATAAGGTTGTCCAAATTTTCAAGGTTGTTATGCTCTGCAATGCTCTTTATAAAACCCTTAACCAACATTATTCATCAACCACAAAGTCATTAATATTAAAGTCCTTGTTGTATTCCTCCTTGCCCTTGAAATAATCAATGCCCTCGTCCTTGATTGTATGAGTATTCTTATTGACATTCTCTGTCTTTGCAGTGCCCCCATTCAAGAACAGGTACAAGGTTTCAGCTGTTGTTTTTAATGTGTTAATATTATTTAATTTTGCATTACTGTCATCAATGGGTCTGACCTCTCTCTCCAATAGCTCCCCATTGACAACCACCTTCTCTGTTGTTCTCTTAATCAGCTTTTCATAGTCAATGTTTGTACTGTCTAACCTTTGGGCAAGAATGGGAATGTTTTTCAGCTCAATGTCAAGCATTATATCCAGCTTGGCTTGTTCTCTCTTGTCTGCCCAGTGCCTGTCATATGCTTGACTCCTGCCCTCCCAGTTATAGTTATTATATAACCTATTTAATGAATTATACAGTTTTTCAATTTCTCGATTTCTTTCTATTTTCTTGGAGTTTTTTTCATCGTATAATATTAATGTTGCGAGGTCGTATAGGTTTCTTGGTTTGGGGATTTCTGTTAGGTATAATTGGAATTTGTCAAAGGTTGTTTTTGTCTCTTTTTTCCCATCTCTGCCAACAGCTCTTTCTTCCCACATTTGCATTGTATTGTCCTCCTTATTTTATACCATATATCCTGTGAAATGCTGTCTTGTAATATTCCTCGTCTTGCTCAATTCCTATGAAGTTTCGTTTTAAGCTTTTTGCAGCCACACCAGTGCTGCCACTTCCCATAGTGAAGTCGAGCACTGTGTCTCCTTTCTTTGTATAGGTCAGTATTAGGTATTGCAGCAGCTTAACTGGTTTCTGTGTTGGGTGGAAGCTTACACCTTTGGAGGTGTCCCTTGCAAAGTATATGGTCTGTAATGGAAACCTCTCTCCTGTATTATTTATCTTGTCTGCTGCCTTTCTGTTTGCATTGCCCAAGTGCCCCCCAAGCATACTCTTTCTTTGGATTTTAACATAAGGTTCTCCTTTCCTCATCATTGGGTTATAATATGGTTGGCTTTCATAGAATACAGAGATTAGCTCGGTATTTTGCATTGGTCTTTTATTTGCAGTGAATATGTTTGTGCCCTTGTCTTTTACCCATATCCAGTCATATTTGAAGTTCTCAATATTGCTTAACCTTAACCTGCTGGAGAATGGCTCTGTACCAAATAGGAGCACCACACCATTTTCCTTTGTTAATGGTTTCAATAGCTCCCACATTGGCTTAAATGGGATTATGTTGTCCCATTTACAAGCTGTTGTGCCATATGGGAGGTCAGTCAACACCAAGTCAATGCTGCCCTCCTGCAATGTTGGGAGAATTTCCAAGCAGTCATCATTGTACAGCTTAATCATACAACCTATGCCTCGTCTATTCTTTTTCTTGCAATATTGAAGTAGGTCTTGTCGAGCTCATATCCAATAAAATTCCTATGCAATTCCTTACAGGCAACACCTGTTGTTCCACTCCCCATAAATGCATCAAGGACAGTGTCCCCTCTGCTGCTGCTTTTCAGCATCAAATATTTAATGAGTTTTAATGGCTTTTGGTTTTGGTGCTGCTGCTGGGTATGTGGGACTTTATTGAAGAACAGCACATTTCTGTCTCTCTTTCCATTGAGGATATGCTGCCCTTTTGTTGCAAATATGATAAACTCATTGACCCTTGCATACTGCCCACTTAAATCACCTAAAGCCCCTCCATTCTTTACCCATATCAAGATATTTTTAATGGAGAGGTACTTTTCAATTTCCTGCTTGAAGAGGTCAATGTGGTGCTCGGAGCAAAATACATAACAAGCCCCCCCCTCCTTGAGCAGCTGCGACATATAGAATATGCTCGTCTTAATTAAGGAAGTTTGGTCTTTATCATTAAGAATGGGCTGACTAAACCTATGCTCTTTAGGTCTCTTTCCACTTCTGAAATTCATAAGGTATGGGGGGTCTGTTATTATACAGTCCACCTTGACATTTTCTTGGAGTAATCGCTGCATACCTCTTATGCAGTCCTCATTGTATATTGGCATATTACCCCAGTGAAAGATTGCAGCAGTCATTTGGGTTATAGCAGACATTTTGCAGGAAGTAGTCATAGTGCTCTTGCACATCATCGCACACACTTATTTGCTCAAAGTCCAGTCTGCTCAATACCTCCAGCTTGGTCTCTAATGGGAGGTGGTTGCAGCCCCCCTCCCTAACTGTGTAGTCGCTGAAATTGACTATGCCCTTTAGCCCTTTCTTTGCATTGTTGTTAATTCTTAAAAATTCCACAAGCACTTTCTTGCAGTCAATGTCATTTATCTTCTTGAAGTCTGCTGTATTGTATAAGAATGGAGCAAGTCTTACACTTGTGTCAAACCCATTCTCCTCCAATACCTCGACCACATTTTTTCTTGTTTCAAAGCTCTTGGCATTGTCTGTCTTTTTTAGAACCTCATTGTCTGTTGTGGGAATGGAAACTTGGATATGTGCCAGTCTCTTGCTCATTCCCTTTAGGTATTCATTGCGAGTTATAAGGTCTGACTTGGTAACAATAAGATAGTGGACTTTCCTTTTATTCAGCAGCCCTATTGTTTTTAAGGTGTTTCTCTCAAATCGTTCTTTCGGTTGGAAACAATCTGTCATTCCACCGAGTCTAACAACTGACCCTCGTGGAATGGACTTGACCACCTTTTTAATTTCCTCAATGTTGGGGACAGCAGGACTTGTGGGTTTCCATAATCCCCTAAAGTCCAGCAGCTGCTTTGCATAACAATAGGTGCAGTCAAAGTAGCAGCCCTTACCATAGGTGTCAAGTCTTGTTGGATAAAAGCACTTGTCTCCCTCTGCACCACCAACTGTTTTATAAAAGCTCCCAAGCTCATTGCTGCTTAATGTTTTTTTCAGATTTGTAATATTAACCATTATATAGCCCCCATATTTTCAGTAGTCAAAGTATGCTGTTAATTGTGCTTTAATATTATCAGTGTACTTGCAGAGGTGGGTCATAACAATATTATCAAGGTCAAGGTTCAGAAATTCCTCTTGGGAGAGTTCAGCCATTCCCTCATTTTTGTATATCTCTGCTGCAATTAATGAAATAAAAATTACTTGATGGGACTCCATATTTACCTCTCCACCTTTTCAGCTTTCAAGCCAGTAAACTCCTCCCATCTGTTAATAATAACTTGACAGTAGTATGGGCTTATCTCCATCATATAGCAGGTTCTATTTAGCTGCTCACAAGCAATCAGTGTTGACCCACTGCCTCCAAACAAGTCCACAACAATGCTCCCCTCATTGCTTGATATTTTCAGCTCATTTGCTATTAATTCAAGAGGTTTCATTGTTGGGTGTGGTGTTGAGTGGTCTCTGCCAAATTCCAAGCATTTTGAATAGGTGGCATCCTCAACCCCATTGTTCCAAATTGCATTTTTCCTAAAGAATAATAGGTACTCTACATCGGGTCTGTGTTGTGCCCCCAATGGAAGAGCATTGGGCTTTTTCCAAAAGAGAATATTAAAGGAGAACCCCTTTTCTATTGCCCAGTTCAAGTAAACTGGAACAAGGTCTTTATTGCAAAATATGTAGGAGTTCATACCCCCATCAAATATCTCGTCGGTTATCTTTAGGAAGTCGGTTGGGTCAAAGTCGCATAGGTCTTTTATGGTTTCCCCTACTTTCTTGGCTGACTTTCCAACCCACTGGTCAGAACCTCCTTGTGCTTCCATATTGTAAGGTGGGTCTGTGAATAGAAGGTCTGCCTTGCTGCCATTCATCAGCTGCCCTATGTCTGTGGTATGGGTTGCATCACCACACATTAAGAGGTGGTCTCCCAACCTGTAAATGTCACCATATTCAACAGTGACCTCAATCTCGTCTTCATTTGGGAGGTCATACTCGTCGTCATATGTGTCGGTAAAGTCTGTTTCCTCGCCAAAGCTGAAATCGTCACCCAAGAGGTCAATGTCTATGTCCTCAAGGTTGTCGAAACCAGTGAAGGTTAGGTCAAACCCATTAAACTCAAGCTCGGTAAGTAAGGACTCCAATTTCTCGTAATCATAGTCACCCATTAGGTTGGTATTGTTAAGAACAATATTGAGTGCCTTTTCGTAGTCCTCATTTTTAATATTCAATTGTTGGAAATCGAACACATAGCCATAGTCGTCTTTGACAAGGTAGTCAAATTCCCTTTCAGCAAGGTTGTCCTCCTCCATCAGCATATCCAGTAATATTTGGTATCTCTGATGCCCACTTATTATTCTCATATTTTGAGTATTAATGATGATGGGCTCAACCAGTCCATAGGTGCTTATGCTGTTTCTTAATTTCTTCTTGGCTTCCTCTGTTATAACTCTTGGGTTATAGTCAGCAGGTTCAATGTCCACAAGTTTGATTTTTCCTATTTCCAATTTTTACTTCCTCCTTATTAAAAATTAGTAAATTTAAATTAGGTAATTAACAATAAAAGTCAGTATGGCACAAGCAATTGGTATCAGCCATTTAATTGTATCCAAGCTGCTGTTTGTTTTTTCAATCTTTGTATTCAAGTTTGCAATGTCAGTCTTGAGGTTTGCCATTTCAGTTTTCATACCATCAATTTTAATGTCATTTGACTCCTCTTTCTTGCTATTCTCCTCAAGGATTGCTGTAAGCTTGACCACATTCTCGCTGATGGTTTCCAGCTTGTCTCGTAGGTGGTAATAGTCCTCGTCCACCTCTCTTATATGCTCTTTCTTATTTTCCAGCTTGGTCTCAATCGCTGTTATTCTTGGCTCTTGGTAACAGTAATGCTTTGGGGGAATTTTCTTGTAGTCAATGGTTTGGTTTTGCAAAGCTTATCACATCAAAAAAAGTCGGTGTTTTTTATTGCCCTTATTATTTTAATATTAGGAGAGTCTCCTGTGTGCGAGTATTCATTAATAAATAATTAATTCTTGTTTTTTTATAATTCAATTCCAATCAAAATCATTAGTTCTTTAATATTTTTTTAATAAAATTCATATAAAGTCTAATTTGGGAGAGCCCCCTAATATTAGAATAATAAAAGCAAAAAGGTGCAGCTGCTTTCAGCTGCCCTATGTATTGAAAGTATAGGAGGAACATTGACAGGAGGTGGGGTGACTTTCCTCGTCATATGATAGAAATTAAAGCATTTGCATACAAAGGAAAAAATGAACAAATTTTCGTGTTTATCCAGTTTTTAAATTCATTATTTTTTTAGAGAAGACCATATGTTGAATTGAAGAAACTATATAAATTGCATTAACAGAAATAAACCCCTTTAGCATTTTGCCTCAAAAAAAAAATAAATTAAAAAGAATATCGGAGTTTATCAGTTAATAAAGGAATGTCCTGTGTTTAGATATTGGGGTATGTGATGAAGTTGTCCTCCCCCTGCCAATGCTCCTCCTATACTTTCAATAAATTAAACCTTTTCAGCCATAGAACAAACCATATGGATAATAGGTTTTTACCCCTGCATCATATTGGGTTGTACTTGCCAGTACCAGCCCACATTTCTTGCAATAAATTTCCTTTGTGGTATGCTGGATTTCTTTGGACTTGCAATTACAACACCTATGTATTTTCATTGTTAATCAGCTTCTGAAACCCATTGGCATACTACAAATTCTTGAGTTAATTATTCTATTTAGAATGGTGAATTTCTATGAATAAAAAGACAAATTGAAAAGACCTCCTTGCAGTAGGTCTTTCCTACTTATTGTGTTAGATAAATCAAAAAATTTGTTCGTATAATATTAAATAATGGCAAAAGTGGGAAAAAATAGCAATATCATATATATAAAATGGAATTTCAAATAAAAAAATAGGCACACCATTAAAATAGTAAAGGTGTGCCTTAATTTAAGCAATTAATTACAAAGGTAAATATAATTTAATCAACCATTTGTTCAATTAAAATGGAGCAGGTTCTTGAGGCAAAAAGTCAGACACCACTTTCAGCCCAATAACAACCTTAATGCTCTCCTCCCTACATTTCTTGGTATAGTTAACCCCCCCAATGCTGACCTCTCCATTATCCCAAATGCTGACCAGCATTGCAAGGTTTCTGAAATGCCTTGTAGTCCCCCTTAAGAAGCTCGGAACACTCAAGTCATTTTCATTAAAGCTCAAAATGTCATATATTGCAAAAGCCCCTGTTGGCTCTCCCCCTATAATGTCAAATTGGTAGTGGCTGCCAAATTTTCCAACACAACCACCAACCCCTCTTGAAAGCTGCTTGACCTCTTGGGTTTTATTATCTAAAAATTCCCTTAAATTTTCCACATCATCAATTCCAATAAATTGCATACTCGTCTCCTCCTCATATTTTATAATTAATATTGTAGTGGGTTATCCTGTTTTTCCTTGCATTGTCCTCAATCATTTTTTCAGCTGCATTGACACTACTTGCATATCCAATGACCTCACCATTGTAATTGGTAATCTCCAGCTCATTTCCATAGTAGGTCTTGACCACTTCAACCTCATACTTGAACATAAAGTCTCTCCTCCTGCAATTATTGATGGGGTTTAATTGACCCCCATCTTTCTTAAGCATTCTCCACAAGCACAACAGGTGTCATTGGAGTCCATCAAGCAGGACTGGTCAATATTGGTACATAAAAACTCGTCAGCACAACAATACTCCACACCATCAATTTCAAACATTCCATAGCCAAGTTTCTTAAAATCCATTTGTAAACCCTCCATAAAAAATAATAAAAAGCTATAATTGTTAATTGGTTACACAATTAACAAAGTGCTTGTTCCATACTTGGAAGTCTGCCCCCATTATAGCTTCCTTAACAATTAACTGTCTTAATTCTTTCATAGTGGTTATATTTCCCACCATTTCAAGCTCCTCGTCGGTCTCTGCCCATTCCTCCCAAACGAGCTTCTTGATTTCCTCAAGGTGAGCTTTATTGAATGGAATGTAATTGAATACATTTAGGACAGTTTCCCCTTTTTTGTTGTTGGCTGCAATAAATGAAGCCAAGTCATTGTAGGTCATAATGCCCTTGTATAGCTTATGAGTTCCCTTAATGTCATCAATGTAGTCCAATTGACACTTGATGCTTAACTCGTCAACCCCATCAGCTTCCCACTCTGCTATGAGGTCATAGTTCTCTTGAATGTGGGCTTCAATGTTGTCCATAAATTCTCTTGCAGTTTCTCCTTCAAACTTGTTAATGAAATGTTGTAATACAGTCATTTTTAGTCCTCCAATAATGGTTAAGGTTGGGGAGTTTTTATACTCTCCTCCTCATTATTTCAACAGCTTTTTTCATATCATAGTCTGCAATAAATAAGCAGTATTCAGCTTCCTCAAGGTCATTGAAGTCATACTCGACATCTTTTGCATTTTTGTAGAATGGTCTGAAAACTCTTTTGCAGAGTCTTGCAGCTGCCTCGACAGATTCCTCAAGGTAATATTTGTTTCCATCTCTGTATACTGTGTTAAAATGGTCAAGGTTTTGGACTTTGCTTCTCATATGGAGAATGGTGTCGTCAGAGATTTCCACTTTGGTTTCGGTTCTGTTCCAGTCGTTTTTGTATGAGCTGACTTTTGGGAAGTTAATTTGTATAAATTCTTGGTCTTCAAAGTTTTGTAATAATTCTTTTTTGGTAATGGTTTCCATATTTTTTGTCTCCTTTGTAATTTTTTGCTTCTAACTCTCTATGAGTTAAACATATTTATTTATTGTATAGTATATAAATGTTTCTATTTTTTACCTATTTTTTGGAGAAAAATAGCAAAAATTCAGAAAAAATAGCAAAAATTCATAAAAAATAGGAGCTCAAAAAAACTAAAACAATTCTAACAACCCCAATCCCCCAAAAGAAGCACTAAAAATTGTTCTTCGTTCAGCCATTAAAATTAAAAAAAGGCAAAAGAAGGCAGGAAAGCCCCCCAATCTGATGGCTGCAATATATGGAAGAGAAGAACCTCCACTGATTTTGCAGCTGCCAAACCAAATCAGCCCTGCTTTTTTTGATAATAAAAATACAATAAATTCAAGAACTTGTCTGTTTTTGTTCCACCTGCAACAGTCATAAACTTGGAGTGCTCACTTGGGGTCAAGTTAATTGCAAAATAGGTGGATAATTCCCCCTCTCTCTTGTATTCAACCCCACCAACCTCATAGTCAAAATTATCCAGCAGGTGCAGGAACTTTTGCTTTGGCTTTGGAATTGGGATATTATAAAACATAGCCCTCTCGTCCTCTGTCAGTCTAAATTGCAGGTACTTGCTTATATGCTCATACTTCCAGCTATCGCTTGACTTATAGAATTTCAGCATATACTCAACGAACCTGTGGGGGTCTCCTATCTCATTGAATTTCTTATATAGGTGGCTGTCAAGGTTTGGCTCATTATAAATTAAGCTCACATCTGTGTCATACACCCTGTGGGTCAAGAGCAATGCCAACTCACTTGCAAAGCTTCTTGCTTGGTATGATTTCAGCTGGTTGTTCTTGGCATATGAATAAGCCACCACAAGCCACTTGTCGTCTGCATTGTTTAAGTTAAGCTTGTTGGGGGTATGCTGCTCCAATTCCCTCTTGTCTCTCATTTGTTGCTCTGTAATATTTGGTATTAATTCCTCATACTTTATCATTACCTGTCCTCCTGCTTGTAATTTATAAATGTGTTTTATAATTATATTAGGTTAACCATATGAATGGGGGGGGGTCAATATTTTATCAATTTCAGCTGGGATTTTATAATTCTTAACTCCTCATTGAAGCTTGGGTTTCTATGTGGACTGGTAATAGTCCCCTTGCTGCCCAATGTGGTCAAGTTTCTGACCCTTGTGTTATAGCATTTATTGAGATTTCTCTTGTTAATGTATTCCCTCTTGCTCTCCAGCTGCCTCTCGTGTTTGCAAACCTGTGAGCAGTATTTCTCTGCATTGCTCCTTTTTATAAATAACCTACCACAATACCTGCACTTTTCCACCAACATCATTGGTAACTCCTATTAATTTAATGGGTAATATATATCTAATGGCTTTTTTATCTAAAATTTTAACCTATGGTTAATTTAAATGGATGATTGATTAAAATAAATGAACCTTACCCATACCTCACCATTTTAACCAACCAACAATTTAATATAATCAGTCGAAGTGGACAAGGTGCAGGTTGTCAATAAAGTCCTTTAACCTCATCTTGACATCAAGCATTTCCAAGTTATATGTCACCAGCAAGTGCACCTGCCTCTCGTCCATATTATCTTGTTCTCTAATCCTATTCAGCTGCCCTTTTACTTGCTCCCTTACATCCTCCACATTTGCAAGAGCCATTTCCAGCTTTGCCTTTTGCTCCTCATTCATAATTGATTTACCTCTACACTTTTATCAGTCTGTAACTTGACCAACTGTATTTCTCCTTTCCACACACACCACAATAGTCGCAGTCATCATACTTGCAGGTCAATTCCTGCTCAAACCTTGCACCCCCCTTGTGCTTATTGGTCAACACCCCATATCTCCTGCAATGAGGACAGTAGTTTACAAATGTGCTTGTCCTCCATCTGTATGAAAACTTGCAGCTGCAACTTGGCTTGGCTGTAATTGAAATTGTAGGAAGCTTCCTGTCCCCCACTGCCTTTTTAATGGTATGTATTTTCCCATCAGTTTTAATGCTGCCCTTGATGTTGCTTGTGCCATTTATTAATGTATAATTTTCAAGGTCAACTGTGGTGTTGTTGCTTACAATAATGTCCTCGTCTGCATAGTCCAGTGCCACACATATAGACAATAATGCCGACACCAACAAAATTCCAATTAATAGCTTTCTAATGTTGTCTGCCCTCACCCTCCTCAATCATTTTTTCAAGCTTCTCTATGTACATTTGCTTGACTGTAATAGCATAGTCCTGCTTGTTTAATAGCTCCACCATCTCCTGTTTTGTAAGCCATTCCCCTTTGGTTGTGTCATATCCGAGATGGTTGTCGGTTTCCATATCAATAATAAACCTCTCATTGCTCATTTGACTCCTCCTGCTCATTTGACTGCTGCTCCAATATCAAGTATTTTTTATAAAGATAAGGACAGTCGTCCCAAATGTCGAAAATATCATTACTTTGCACCAAGTTAGCAGTGCACTCGTATAATGGGTCACCCCCCTGCTCATATTTGAAATTCCTACAAACAAAGCACTGTGGGGGGAGCTCAATAATTCCATCCATAGTATTCTACCTCCTAAAGTATTCCTCAGCTGCATACAGCAGCCCCAAAATCAACAGCCCCAAGACAAATAATGCACTCATATTCCAATATATAACTTCCATATTTACTCCTCAAAATATTCCTCAATTATCCTCCACCAGCTTGAAGTCCAGCTTTACAATGCTGCTGTCCTCCTCCAAATTCTTGGATTTCTTCATAAAGTTAAGAAATGCAGGTTTATAGACAAATCCATTCCTGCTGATGTCCTTGTTTGTAACCCTGCCAAGACTTGTGATGCTGACATTGGTCACCAACAGGACATATCCCTTGAGGACATCATTATTAAAGCTAATTTCAAACCTGTCCCCCTCCTTTATGCCCATAGTGGCATTATTGAAAGGTAATAAGGTTTGGCATATCAGCCCATAAAGTAAAGGTTTCATTTGCACCCCCTCAAAGTCAATGACCATCATACCCCCTCCTGCTGTAACTGTTGCAGACAATGGGGGTCTTGCTGCTGAAAATTGGGAGGTCTAAATTGCAGCCCTCACATAGCATATCTCCCAAGTCGTCATCAAACCTATAATACTTGGAGCAGGTTTGACAGTAATTCTCACCCTTCATTTAATCCCTCCAAGCATAAGCCCAACTCCTTTTGCAGCTCTTGGATAGCACTCCAATTGGGGTTGGGTCTTTCTTTTTCAGCTGCAATTTGTATCCTCAATATTCTTGCCTTTTCATTAAGTATATTCATTTTAGCCTACCCTCTTATTTTCGAGCTCTCGTCTAAACTGTGTTAACTTCCTACTTGCTGTTCCAATGCTATTAAATTGGAATATCACTTTGGTGTTGTCCTTGAGGTATACAGCAATGAGTGTCCCACTTCTGTCCACAAACTGAACCTCATTGCTATGCTCCTTTAGGTAGTTATAAATGCTCATATTTTCTCCCTTATAAATTGCTCAATTATTTGCTTTTCTTTCTTGAAATTTAAGTCAACATTCCCATTTGCATTAGCCCTAAAGCATACAAAATCAATCAGCACTTGCACAATGTTTCCCATAGGACATATGTCTTGAAAATGCTCCAAGTCATAGGTGTTTGCATAGGTCAGTCGACAGGTGTAATATTGGTCTACCTTATGCAAGTCGACTGCTGGGGTTTGCAGGTAAGGACACCCCTCACAAGTATTCCCCAACTTAATAAGCTTCATAAATCGTCCTCCTATTTATTATTCTTTATCCATATTCTATGTGACTCAACCAGCTTGTTGGCTGCCCTCTCTTTCCTGTTTGCATCGTGTACAGTTCTGAACATTAGCCTCCTATTATTATAATGTAGGCAGGACTGACATACGAAGCTGTAACTGTCACTAAATATGCTTAACAATTTTAAATAAAATAGTGGCACATAGTGTTCAGTGCCACAATAACTGCACCTTATCCTCAATCTCCATTTCCCTCAAGAAAGTCGTCTAATGCTTTTTGCATATATTCGTTTAATGTTCCCATTTGCTCAAACATATTGCCCACATCTTCGAGAAATCCCCTAAATTCCTCTGTGCTTTTTTGCCCAAGCACTGCCAATGAGCAAATAACTTGGGTACAAATAAAGTTTATGTCATTTGGCTCTGCCAATGCCCTAAACATCAAGTCTTTGTATATTTCATATTGCTCTTTCTCATTCATAGTTAGTCCTCCAAGTAGTAAACCCTTGTATTTGTCTTGTCTTTTTTAAACCCAATGGTCAGAAAGTTTTGATTTGGTGCTGTCATACAGTATTTCAATTCCAAAGCAAGTATGTTGGGATTGAGTCTGCAATGCAACCTCAAGTCAACTGACTGTATAAATTCGTTCAGCTGCCTTGCTGTTGCCTTTCCATTGAGCTTTAAATAACATTTGACAGCTGTTCTTATTTTTGCCTTGTCAATGTCTGTTAAAGCCATTCATTCCACCTCGCTAATATTCAAGTATGACTTGACTTTTAACTTTTCAATTTCATATCTGACCCCCCATATTTCCTGCTTAACTTGGTCTATATTTTCAGCAGGAATGTCATACAATACAATGGATATGTTGTATTTTCTTGCTGGGGTTTGCCCATCTTCATTATTCAACATTTTTAATTTCCTCCAATATCTTGACATTCTCATATATATTTAATAAAATAAAAAAGTTTAATTTTGCACCTCTATTAATTTAAATGGAAGAGCAACCAATTTAAATGGATTGAAACTGGTAGCCCCCATTTTAATTGCCTCTTATTTTTAAATCCTGCAATACCCACACTCTCTCCTCTTGCAGTATGGTTTGCAGCCCTCTGCTTCTATCCTTTCCCTGTTCCTGCAAATAAACAAGGTGCTGTTGACACCCTCTTTCTTGAACAGGTACTTGCACTCGTGCCAACTCATACCTCTTCCTCCTCTGCCTTGTCATACACAATCTGATATAACCTCCCCTTGCTTAACCCACATAAGTAAGCTTGTTGCTCAAGCAAGTTTGCATTAAATTTTAAAAATTCCTCAATATTGTATACACTTTGATTATTGAATCGACTCAAGATAATTCCAACAGACCTTTCCACATCACTTGTCATTCCAGCCCCTGCAATGCCAATCTTCTTATTAACCTCCTCAAGCTCGGTTTCCAAAGCCAGTTTCTGATATTCCAAGTCCTTTATGTCCTTGTCAATTTTCTTAATTTGATTAACTATGTTAATTTTATCCATTTGCAGCTTCCTGTTGTCTTTCTCCAAATAATATAATATTACATCAATTGCCCTGTCACCAACAAGCCCCAATTCCTTAAACCTTCGGAATTTGTCCTCTGTGGTAACAATGCCAATGTGCTTGTTCTTGGGGTTCTTGGCTCTTGGTCTACCCATCAAGAACCCCCCTAATCCTTAACACCTCTCTTATATGTTTGCAGTGGTTGTCTGTGTCATTCAGCCCAACCCCCCCAAACTTCAATTTTTCTTTTCTGTACTTAAAATCCTCGCAGTCGCAATGTACTGTCTGCTCCTTGACATCGATTGTTACAAGGTGTGTCCTGCCTTTAGGAGAGGACTTTACAAAGTAGTCCTCCCAGTAGTCATTTCTGAAAAACTTGAGGAAATTCATAGCTGAACCTCCCTGTCCACAACCCCCTCTCTTGCAGTCCAATGGAGCACAATCCTGTCAGCATTGGTCAGTGCTGCTATTTCCTCCAAGAAGCTTTGCAGCTGCCTGTCAGTCATCTTCAATTCAAGTGGGAAAATGCCCTTTAGCTTACCCTCCTTGAAGCAGTGGTATGACCTCGCATTTGCATACTTCCTATGGGTTTGCTTTGCTTGTAGTACCATTTAGCAGCACCTCCAATTCCTTGAAAATTAGGTTGCTTTCCTCGACTGTGTATGTTCCATCAAAGGTTTTAGCCCCCAAGACCCTCTTCGCATTTTCAAGGTTTGGCTGGTCATCTGATTGCTCAAGCTCCTTGATTATTCTTTCAGCTTGAACCCTCTCTTTCTTCTTTGGCTTGTGCTTGATTTGACTTGCCCTTTTAAACCCATTTCCACCTTTTAGCTGGTCTTGGTCTGCTGCATCAACTGTGTCATTCTCTGTAATGTCCAAGAAGAGCATATAGAGATATCTTCGGAGGTATGTTTCAGACCTGCCGACATCTTGCAGCATATTGTTAAACTTGTCTTGCATTACTGCTGGAGCATCAATTTGATAGGTTACCTTCTCGTTGACATTCTCGGTATTTATTACAATCATTTCTGCCCTACCCTCTGTAATGTTGATATGGGTATATATCCCAAGTTTGCAGCATACATTGGTTGCAACTGGAACAATGTCCACAAGCTCAAAATACTTGAAATTTTGAAACCTGTTGTATCCACTTTTTGTTGGATTGGAGTTAAGAAACTCCAACCTTGCAGCCATTATCTTCTCAAGTAAATTCATTTTTTCCTTTGCCATATTCTTGTGCCTCCTTTATAAAAATCCATAGGTCTGTGGCTTCACCACAATAATTATCATAAAAAATAAAAAAACAAAAAATATTATTAAAGCCAATTCCTTAACAGAAATGGTCAGCTGCTCCTCCATTACATTGGGAGCATTGCACCTGTGAAGTCTTGCAGGTGATTTCTTCATAACCCCAACTCCTGCTGCATATTGCATAGCTCGTCATCAGAGTATGGTTTCTCATTCCTCCTGCAATATTCCTCATACTCGCTGATTTCCTCGTCGGATAGGTCAGCAAGGTTTGTGGGTACTTCGAGCTCGTCCTCATTCAATTCAGCTTCAATGGGCTTGAAGAAAGTCCCATAATTTTGCTCAAAGCTCATCTTTGGTTTCCTCCATTAAATTAGAGCCCAACAGCCCACTCTTAAGGTCATCATAGAGCTTGATGGCTATTATAATTTCAGCTTTCCTATAGGACTTCCCATTATATTCTATAACTATTGGATTTTCCATACTTCCTGTGCCTCCTCTATAAAATTTTTTTATTTACAACATTTCTCTTGGCTGCTGCTCAAGAGGTATGTTATATTATTAAATATGTTTTAATAATATAAATAATTTTTTATTAAAACATTAATAAAAACTCAATACAATTGCAGGATAATGCAGCCCATTGGTCAGCTGGTAGCTTCATCAATGGCTGCACTTTTCCTGCTTTATTTACTATTTTAATTCACCTCATATTTAATATTTTAAACAGACCATTTGAAGACTAATCCTGCTGTGCCAATATATGAATTTCATACACCCTCCTGCAATAGTCCCTCTTGATTTTTAGCTCATTTACCTCTCTTTGCAATTCTGCTGTTTGGATTTTTATATAACTGTCTTTTTCACTTACTGTCGGCTTGGCTTTCTGTAAAGCTTCCTCCCAGTTAGTGCTCACATTCATATTGGCTTTTGCCAAATCCAGCTCAAGCTTCTTGTCCTTGTACTCCTGCTCTCTGATTGCAACTGTGTTAGCAGTTTTAATCAGAAATTCCACTATCTCATTTTCCAACATTTTTAATTTCCTCCTAAAAAGTTATTATTTCATATATATTTAATAAATAAAATAAACCAAAATCCTGCAAGGCATTGAATAAAATGGAGGAGGTGGGCAAAAATAAATGCTTCCTACCTATGCCCCCTCCATTTAATCAGCCCTATGTTTAATTAAATGACCTCGACATATCCTCTTGGATTGCAGTCATTGTCGCTAACCTCAATCTCTCCATTGAGCCCATTGCCAACACCGACCTCAATGAAAAAGTCCTCGTCTTTGGCAGGAACAAAGCTGCCCCCACCCATAATCCTAAAGCCAGTAAGCCCATCAGACTTTGCAGCTATTACCAAGACTCTATATCCACTATATGCTCTTGGGTTTCCAATGAAAATGTCTGTTACATTAATGGACTTTAACAGCTGCCTTATGTATTCCTTTTTATCCTGTGGAATACTTGGGTTGCTGTATAGCTCCTTTTTCAATATCCTGCTCTCTGTAATTTTCTTAATGGTATCCATATTCAAGTCCTCCTTAAATAATAAAAATAATTAATATGAGGAGATTATCTCCTCAATGGTTGTTTCGTTTAGGTCGTCGTCTTTGACTTCCACTGATAAGCCACTTTCTTTGAAGTATTGGTCAGCCCAGCTTAAGAAGTTTAATAAATTCTCGTGTGCTTCTTCCTCTCTTTCCTCAAAGGATTTTAAGAGGTCAGTTTTTCTTGGTCTGTATTTAATCATAAATGAATGGAAGCCAGTGTCCCAGCTGTATTGTGGTTTGGAGCAGCTAATCCATATTGCTGAAATTTTGCCAGTGTGGTCGGTGTGTACTGTCAAGTCAGTAATTTGCTCGTTTAGGATTGCTCCTGTGTGCTCAATTCTTGAAAGACAGAAGTCCACACCTTGCTCGGTTGGTTGGTTGCTCCATTGGCACTCTTTGACTTTTGCATATCTTTTTACTAAATTTGGTCTGTATTGGTTTACTCTGAACATTTTTTTGTCTCCTTTATAATTTATTGCTTCTAACTCTCTATGAGTTAAACATATTTATTTATTGTATACTATATAAATGTTTCTATTTTTTACCTATTTTTTGGAGAAAAATAGCAAAATTCATCAAAAATTGGCAAAAATTTATAAAAAAATCAGAAGAAAAAAAACTAAAACTGCTAAAAACACATATTTCATATAAAACAAGGCAGGAAAATTGTTCTTCGTTCAGCTCATTTCCTATTATTTTAATAAAATTGTTTTGATTTTATTAAAAAATTTGTTAATTAATTGTTATAAAATCATTTCAATAAAATAATAAAATAAAAACCACAAGTCCATTTTTTCAATAAAATGGATTTAATAAAATAAAAACCCCCATAATCAGCCAGTGCATTGATGGACAGCTTGACCCACCAGCTGCACCTCCAAGTCCCTGCTACCCCTTTCTTCCAGTTATCCCTTGAATTAATTTGATGCCCCTTGCAGCTGCCATCTTCCTGTCCTTAAAATACCCTCAATTTAGCTGATGCCCTCTGTACTCCTTATTGGCAGGTGCTGTATCAATATGCCCTCCCTTGAGATATATGGGTAAAATCAGTGAAATGGTTAAAAATTTGGGGGTTTATATAAATTAAATAATAATTAAATATTCAAAAAATAGCATTGTTTAATTTAAATTGAAAGGTGGCTAATTTAAATGGCAGCATAGGTGGGCTACCAATTTTAATCAGCCCTCCTTTCAATTATTTTAAATTACAAAGTTGACCTTAATTCCTCCAATGTCATTCCAACCCTCCCCTCCAATACAGCTCTCTCTATCTCGTCCCAACCTTTATCAGTTTCAACCTCCACAACAGTGTCGCAGCTTCTGTCCTTTAGGCATTTGAAAGCCAAGCCCTTGTCCATTGACACCATATTAACAATATTTTCCTCACCAGTGCAACAAATAAATATTAACATTTCAAACTCTCCTGTATTTTAATACCTTAATATATATCTAATAAAATAAAAAATAATATTTTCTATGCTCCTTTAATTTAAATGATTGATTGGCTAAAATAAATGGAAGAGTCTTGTGTTCATTCATTTAAATTGCTCCTCCATTTAATTTAAATTAAACCTCTTCCTCCCCAATAAATAGGTCGATTTGATTTAATGCCTCCATCAATAAATTATAGCTTCTCTTTTCAAACTCCTCGTCAATGTCCTCCTCGTCATCATTCCAATTTGCTATGTACTCCTTGCTGTAATTGTTTTCAATACCCAGTGCAGCTGAAACCATAAAGCTAACAGTCTCTGCCTCCAGCTCCTTGAGGTTTCTTCTTTCGCTCTTGCTGTATACCTCCAGCTCCTCCCCCCTGTCATAGTGCAGGTGGAGGTGTGCGAGTTCGTGGAAGAGAGTGCATATTGCAGCCAAGTCATTGTTATGTTTGCCAATGGCTATCCTCTTTCCATCAGTGTAGCCATTTGCCTCCAGCAGCTCCTCAAATTCAACAGGCACATTGACCTTGCTGATAAAGTCCTCGACATTGTATTCAGCTGCACTCTTGTATAGGTGATTTTTATTGCAGTTTCTTGGCACTGGGTCACCTTCTGTTTGGGATAATTCAAACACTGGCACTGACTTATAATAATGTTGGTATTTTTTAACTTCCTCGCCAGTTTCCTCGTCAATGTACTTCTCAATAATCCTCTTCTGTGGTGCAAGAATGTACATAGCTTTCTCTCCCTTTTTGACTGTCCTGTTATAGTCTTTCTTCCAAGCTTTGTACCCCCTTGCCATTTGAAACATTGCTCCTTTCCTTAACATTGTCTCGAACATCAAAATCATTGTGTTCCTGCTGCTGTATATATTGTAATGATAATTTCTACCATACTGCTGGAAAAATGCCTCCATCTGATTTGGGTTGTTGAGTAATTCAATGACCCCTGCCCTCAATGTTTTAAAGGCATTTTCCACTTTTTCCCTATTGGTTAATTTTCTTGCCATATTCTTGTGCCTCCTTTATTTGAATAAGCTCCTTCCATTCATTGTACCTATATGGGTTAGGTCGGTATTTTTTGCAATCATTTTTGCAGTTTCCTCGTCACAATGAATACAAACATTACTCTCCCCCATTTCAACCTTAAATGCTTCTTTTAAAAATTTTATGTCGCTTTTTTTAATCATTTTCTTGTGCCTCCTCTAAAATAAAAAGTCAATGTTCCTGCTGCAAGGTGCTGCAAAATATGGGTCGTCGTGATAGTACCCTTTAGGTTCTTCACCAGTTGCAGCAGTAAAGTCCTCCATACTACAAGTCCATTGAACAAGCCCATTAATCCTCACATTTCTGAAGCTTTGCTTAATGTAAACCTTGTTGTCATTTGGGTTATAAAAAGCTGTCCTGCATTTAACCCCCATAACTTTGAGCTCTTTTCTTGCCCTCTTGTTCATTTCCTCCCATTCCTTTACAGTCATTGGCTGTTCAGTAAATGGGTTTATAGCTTCTCTGTTCCTGCATTGCTCTCTTACTGCTTTTTTAATGTCTTCGTATTGTTTCATATTTTTTGTCTCCTTTGTAATTTTTTGCTTCTAACTCTCTATGAGTTAAATATATTTATTTATTGTATAGTATATAAATGTTTCTATTTTTTAGGCAAAAATTGGCAAAATTTGGAAAAAAATAGCAAAATTTGGAAAAAAATAGCAAAAATTTTAATGAAAAAAAAATAAACTCCCTTAAATCACATATTTCATATGAAACAAGGCAGGAAAATTGTTCTTCGTTCAGCCATTAAAATTAAAAAAATAATAGGTTGGGGGTTATAGGCTGCTCCCAAACCAAATGCCATTAAATTCTTTCTTGTCAAACTTCCCATTTCTCTTGAGGTATCCTCTGATGCAGCCATAAAGATAAGCTTGTGGGTTGTCCTTGCTCCTGCATTGACTCCAGCCCCAAGCAATCCTGTTGGCTGGTTTCTCTCCTGTTATATCCCAGTAGGCATTGACCATATTGACCAATTTTCTAAATCGGTAATAGAGATTATCATTGGGATTGTATGGGTTGGATACCTCCCTCATTAAATCGTGAATTTGGGACTCTTGGAAAGCTCTGTATTGATAAAGTCTCTTGGCTAATGGGAGAATTTCCTCCTTGCAGTATTTGAGGTCTTTCTCCACTTGCTCAAGTTTCTTGGTGGATATGCCCTCCTCCTTGCAAAATTTTAGCTCATATTCAGCACCCTCTACCTCTTTGATAATGGCTGCCAATTGGTTTCTAATTTTATAGGAAAGCTGTCCTCTCTCTGCAAACTTGTCGATTTCTGTCTTTATCCATTCTTCCTTGTCCTTGATTTCAGTTAGGTTTGATAGCATTTTTAGTCCTCCATATAATAAAAATAAAAATAAAAATAAAGGAATTATAATTTGGTAATTGGAGCTATGTGCTTATGTACAAAGCTTCCCTCTTTGTATAACCCTTTTTCATAGTATCTCTTAATTTCCTCGTCTTTGATGGCTTCCTCAAAGCTTAATCCTAATGGGTATATTCCCTTTTCAATTTTTAGTTTCCTCATTCCTCTGTTTCTTGCCTCGTGGGTGCTTTTGGTTTCCACTTGGTATAATTGGTGTAATTTGTTGCTGATTTTGGTATGTGCATATCTTGTCCTTTTGTAGTCCTCTTTGGATAATGGTTTTTCTCCTTTGTATAAGCATTTGAACATAAACTCTGCTCTGACTTGGGTGGCTCTCATAATAGCCATTTGAGGTTTGATAACTTCCTCATAATAGTCGTCTTCAACAGTCCAGCCACATTTGAGCTCTTTCATTCCTTTAAAATATTGGAAACTTTCTTTTGTTAATTTTGCCATTTTTTGTCACCTTTATAATTTATTGCTTCTAACTCTCTATGAGTTAAATATATTTTTTTATTTTATACTATATAAATGTTTCTATTTTTTACCTATTTTTTGGAGAAAAATGGGAAAATATCAGAAAAAATAGCAAAAATTTATAAAAAAATCAGAAGAAAAAAAACTAAAACTGCTTAAATCACATATTTCATATGAAACAAGGCAGGAAAATTGTTCTTCGTTCAGCAGCAAGATAAAAAAATAGCAATAAAAATAAAAAAATAAGGAGGAAATTAAAGATTTTTCTTCAAGTCCTCCAAGCTCCTAAAGTTTATGCACCTGTCCTCTTTCTCATATTCAAGTTTGCAGTATGGTGTGCCCTCCTTGACACATTGCAGACAGCAGCTTGTGTAAATTGTACCATACTCCCTATATTTCAAAATTCTCTTCATAGTATTCTTCATTAATCAAGTCAGCTTCGCTTTCAGCAATTACCTCTGCATTGTTGCTATGCAGGAACTTGAAGGCATTTGGGTATTTTGCATCGAAGTATGCAGCTGCAAAACAAATGACCACAAACAAAATTTCTGATAGCTGCTCTTGGCTTATTGGTAGGTTCAAGCCAATGCTGACAAAATACCCCAAGCAATATCCTGCAAACATCATAGTCCCTGTCTTAATTAATGTTGTTATGTTTCCAATTACCTGTCTGTTCATAATATCTCCACACTATAATAACCTAAATCTCTTCCATTTGTTGCCCTATTAATTATTTGAAAATTACAAACCCTGCTGCTTTTTGTTGGGTCAATTAAATAATACTTGTTGTCCTTTACTTTCCAGCAGACAACCCAGTGACCATAGTCTGAAATGAAACCAAGACAGGTCGCTGGTTTTGTTTGAATGTGCATAAGTACAGGTTTGCACTCTTCCAAAGCTTTCTTCACACTTCTAAATTCTCTTGGTATCCTTGTTACCTTATACCCCAGTTTCCTCGCATTGTTGACCAGCTGCTGTGGGCTTGTTCCATTCTTTGTTGTGCCGAGCAGCTTCTTGACCTCTGACTCTTTCCTGTATTCAAAGAGGAACATCATTGCCATAAGGAAACTTGCAGGACAGCAGCTGTATTTGTCGTCTTGCAGGTTGACTATAATTGGGGGGTTATTTGACTTGCTGTTTAAGGTCAAGTAATTTGGCTCTCTGCCATTTTTCAAACAAAAGTGCATATACCCCTCAAAGAGCCCACAATATTCCTCTTTGTTCAAGTCCACTGTTTTCTTGCTTTGTGTCATAAATTGACAATAGTTTGGTAACCTTTTATGCTTTTTAATGAAAGCTCTAATCCTTTTCCTTGCATCAGTATATTCTTTTTTATTAATTCTTATCATTTATATTCCTCATTCGGAGTAAATTATAATATAGGCATATGTTGTGCTTGGTGCTAAACCAATGGTTGATGACCCAGCATTGCCCACATACCAAGACAATGTTTTTGCATTGCCCTTAAACCTTATGCAATTGTAGGAGGTTGAGGCATTGCTTGAGTTATATGTCTTGGCTGTCATAATGCTGGTTCTTGTATAAGTTGTAGCTGTGGAGGTGCTGTTCTTATAAATTATTGTAACCACCCCATTGTTTGCAGTTACACTGCCACTTGATGAATATGTCGGAGTGGTGTTCGTCTCTGCCTTTGTCATATAGAAAGTGCCCACATCATACCTGTTGGTTGAATTGTACCAAGAGACATTGCCCCCACTGGTGTTATTGTATGCCCCACCATCAATGAAAATTAAAGCTGCAATGGGGTAACCACTTCCAGCATAGCTCAATGAAGTTGACCCTGTACCTGCTCTTGTGCTGCCAGTTGTAAAAGTTCCCTGCACCAGCTTAACACACCCACTGCCACTTGGAATGTCTGATACAGCATTTATCAAGGTGGTCAAGCCATCACTGGCACTATAACCAGTAACCCCTTTTGCCTCTAACTTGTCGACCAGCAGCTGCTTTCTTGAAATATATGTCTCGGACAATGTCATAGCAGCATATCCTCCTCAATGTTGCCTATCA
>JAEEGL010599329.1_pt1 | contig 44714 bp, 32 predicted proteins | sample 9134231 | NCBI WGS metagenome assembly JAEEGL01 (sample SAMN16246548, study PRJNA631951) | gut metagenome | biome: gut microbiome; feature: rumen; material: fiber-attached | host: Bos | place: Iran: Karaj | collected 2018-10 | reverse complement strand
GAGCACTACCAGAAATACGTGGGCCGCAATTCAAGATTTCTGATTGACGGTTCAGACGCGGTCATGCCTCCGGCTTTAGGCGCTCCTTCCGTCGCCGCACCTCAGCCGGTACCAGCCGAAAACAGGGTGCCGGGTTCCCGGCCCCCCGAAGAAAACAGGGCCGAAAAATCCGAACCGGCAGGCAGTGCCGTCCCAGAAGCCTCCGCTGATGCGGATGACTCGTCATCACCGGGGCTGACCGTTTCCCCTGCCGGAATGATAAATCTTCCGGTGAAAGAAGATGAAATCCAGACTCTCGAAGACGTGAAGCGCATATACACCGTGGCGGCCATAAACGCCTGCAACGGCTCGGTGGCTCTGGCTTCAAAACTTCTCGGAATCAATGTCACCACCCTTTACAGACAGATGGAAAAGTGGAAGGAAGACGGTTTTATCGAAAAGTGCAGCGTATTCATGAAGCCGGCAAAACGCGGACGCAGACCTTCAAAACAATCCTGAGCATTCATCCGGCACTGACCGTTTCCGGAAAATCTTACGCTTTGAAATCATACCGGTGCAGTCAGAACGCACCGTTCATCCTCCGGATATTGAATTGTTTTTTTCCGGTATTATAATTTCCTGAAATAAGCCTCCGTGAAAGCCGCTGACTTTCCGGACGGCATCTGACGACTGATACTGAAAATGACGACAGGAAACAGAATGAAATCTTCCATCCCCAGAAAGATAATTGCGGTATGTCTTACGGCAGCCATGGCCGGACTGGTACTCGGCATAGACATAGGCGTAATAGCACAGGCCAAGGACTTCATACAGTCCGATCTCCATGTAAGCGATACGGTTTTATCGGTCATTGCAGGAGCCATGATGGGCGGAGCCACCATAGGAGCACTCTGCGGAGGCGTTCTGACCAGAAAACTCGGCAGAAAATATTCTCTCATCATCAGCACCGTCTGCTTTGTCATCAGTGCTGCCTGCGGAGCCCTGGCATGGAACGGCACCGTTCTCGTCACTGCCAGAATCCTTGTGGGTATTTCACTCGGCGTGGCGTCATTCACCGCACCGCTGTATCTCTCCGAGGTGGCGCCAAAATCAATAAGAGGCACCATGATTACGCTCTATCAGCTCATGATAACCGTCGGTATCCTGATTTCATTCATCGTCAATACCATGATCCGGTATGGTACCTTCACCGGAGCAGAAGGACAGATCGCCTCGGAAATGATGTTCGGTTCAGTCTCATACGGATGGAGAACCATGTTGGGCGTCACGCTGATTCCCGCCACGGCATTCCTTATCGGCCTCATTTTTCTGCCTAAATCACCGCGCTGGCTGATTTCCGCAGGCCGCAGGGATGAAGCGCTTGCGGTTCTTGAAAAAATCAGAGGTTCCGGAGAGGAGGCCCGTGAAGAAGCTGAGGAAATCATCAGTACCGTTGCGGCACAGACCGGCGGAATCCGCGGCTTCGGGCTGTTCCGCGACAGCGTATTCTTCAGAAAAGCGGTTTATCTCGGAATTGCCCTTCAGCTCATGCAGCAGCTCTGCGGCATCAACGTAATCATGTACTTCGGTCCGGAGCTTATCAAAAACGCGGGTTTCAGTTCTGAATTCGCCACCAATCTCGGGACCATCATCATCGGCCTTACCAATGTGCTGGCAACCTTCATAGCCGTGGCCTTTATTGAAAAATGGGGACGCAGAATCATCCTGCTTGCAGGATACTCCATCATGTCTCTGTCCATGATCTGCGTTGCACTGTTCATGCATCTGAACATGAGTATGGCGGCCATAGCCTCGGTGCTGGTGTTCATCATCGCCTTTGCCTTCTCCGCCGGCCCGGTTGCCTGGGTTCTCTGTTCCGAAATTCAGCCTATTGCCGGCCGTGACTTCGGCATAACCTGCTCCACCGTGGCCAACTGGCTGTCAAACATGACCGTGGTGGCGACCTTCCTTCCTCTCATAAAAGCACTGGGCAGCGCTGAGACCATGGTCATATATGCTGCCGTATCGGTAGTATCAGTGATCCTGATTCTGCTGTATGTTCCCGAAACACGCGGCGTGTCACTTGAACGCATTGAGGATAATCTCATGAAAGGCAGAAAACTCCGCGACCTCGGACAGACCGGAGAATAACCTTTCCGCATAAGGAACGGCGGATCGGAAAAGGCAGCCCGTAATACTTTACGCGACTGCCTTTTCCGTTTTTTCAGATAACACCGTTACAGTGTAAGTCTGGCAATGACCAGTCCCACAAAACACGCTACAAAGGTTCCTATAAGTCCGGGGATCATGAAGGAATGGTTGAAGTACCATTTACCGATTCTGGTGGTACCGGACATATCGAAGTTCACGGTTGCTATGTCTGACGGATAGTTCGGAATAAAGAAGTAGGCATAGGTTGCCGGCATCAGACCGATGACGGTATGCGGAGGAAGTCCCAGAGCCACTGCCACCGGAAGCATAATCTTGGCGGTTGCGGCCTGTGAATTGACCACGACAGATACCGCAAAGAGGGCAAAGGCAAAGGTCCACGGATACTGGGTAACCATACCCTTAACCGCATTCTCAAATGACGGCATGGCATAATTGAAGTAGGTATTGGACATCCAGGCGATACCGAATATGGCCACACAGGCGGTCATTCCCGATTTGAATACCACCCCCTTGGGTACTGCGGAGGCCGGAGTTTTGGAAACAATCATCACCACGGCTCCGAATGCCAGCATTATCATCTGAATAATGACTCCCATGGATATCGGCTTTGCACCTTCGCCAATGGTTCTCACGGCAGGAAATGCGGCGATTATCAGAATGGTCACGATGGATATCAGGAACATTACCACTGACAGTCTGGCTCCGAACGGAAGCTGTTCATTAAGGGTGGTCTGTGACGTGGCGTTTATCATCGCCCGAAAGTCCGGATTCTTCATGCGTTCGTGAAATTCCGGATCGTCATCAAGCTCCTTTCCTCTGAAGGTTGAATATACCGACATGGCAAGAACCCCCAGCAGAGTAGCTGGCAGAGTCACAATCATGATATTCATGAGACTGAGATTTTCAAGTCCGGGAATGCTTAAAACATCCCTGCCGAGATAACAGGCGGTAACGGCTGATATCGGTGAAGCGGTAAGAGCAATCTGCGAGGCCACTGAGGATGCGGCCATCGGACGTTCCGGACGAATTCTGTTTTTCAAAGCGATGTCGCCTATAATCGGCATAATGGTATAGACCGCGTGTCCCGTGCCCAGCATCAGGCTGAGGGTATAGGTTACCAGAGGTCCTAAAAAGGTAATGCCCCTGGGATGTCTGCGCAGAATCTTTTCAGCTATCTGAAGCATGAATTTCAGGCCGCCGGCCGCTTCAAGCACGGAAGCACAGCCCACCACGGCTATAATAATGAGCATTACGTCAACCGGAGGCGTACCCGGCGGCATTCGCAGAACAAAAACTTCCACCGCCAGACCGATTCCTGACACCAGACCGAGGCCAATGCCTCCGTATCTGCTGCCTGCGTAAAGTATCAGCAGCATGAAGATAAATTCGGCTATCAGCATGATTTCCTCCTTTGATGCGGAAATTTTCGGGAATTCCGGATATTCTCCTGAAAAAGCACTCTGAAACAGGTTCATTCCGTGACCGGAACGGCTCAGCCCGTCGGCTTCCCGAAAAAAAAACGGAGACGACATACCTTCATTCTATGATCTTTGCCGGATAAAATATCGGCGGTGATTAACAAAACACCGATCACCTGACCGAAAGCTTCCCGGAAGAAATAATGACATAAAAAAACGGCCTGAACATTCAATGCTCAGGCCGTACCGTTCATTACCGGTATTTTAGAATACCACGGTCTTGTTTCCGTGAATGAATACCTTGCCGTCAACCACGCGGCTCAGGGCTCTCACCAGAACCTGACGTTCCACGTCCCTGCCGGCCTTGGCCATGCTTTCGGCACTGTAGTTGTGATTAACCTTGATTACGTCCTGAGCGATAATCGGACCTTCATCCAGATCATTGGTAACAAAGTGAGCGGTTGCACCGATAATCTTCACACCGCGGTTGAACGCCTGCTGATACGGCTTGGCACCGATGAAGGCAGGAAGGAATGAATGGTGAATATTGATGAGGGAACCGTTAGGGAAGCTGTTCACGAAGTTAGGGGTAAGAATACGCATGTACTTTGCCAGCACCACGTAGTCGAACTCGAACCTGCTGATTGCTTCAAGCATTCTGGCTTCGTGTTCTTCACGGCTCAGGCCTTCATGACTTACGGTCACGAAAGGAATATCAAACTTTCTGGTAAGATCCTCAAGCTTGTCGTAGTTGCCGATAACACCGACAATGTCAATCGGCAGAGCACCGGCGTAGCTCTTAATCAGCAGATCACCGAGCACGTGAGCTTCCTTGGTTACCAGAACCAGAACTTTCTTTCTCTGAATTGGCATCAGCTTGCAGATACCTCCATCAGGGATAACGTGTCTGAGTTCTTCAATGAAAGAATCTGCAGTACTGAAATCCCCTTCAAGCTCGGTTCTCATAAAGAATCTGCTGTCATCGAAGGTTGAAAACTGATCGTTCTTGATAATATTGTACTGATATTTAAAACAGGTACCGGTAATACCGGCAATAAGTCCTTTCGCATCAGGACATTCAGTACGAAGAATACGGCGTTCCATTTATTAAAAACCCTACTTTATGTTCAATGTTGACATGCCAACTCAAAAAACCGTCAGAAGTGTATCAAATATATGAGATTTTATCAATGACGGAGCCTAAATTCACCTCCTCAGGCCGTAATTTTTTACCGACTGAAGCCGATAAGCGTCAGCCTGACGGACACGGGCTCAGAAAGTTCTCCGTAAACTCTCTCCGGGTTTTATCCGCAGGCCCGTATTTCCGGTAAAAATTTAACCGGTAATTTTTTCAGTAAAGCCCCCGAAAAAATTGCAAACAGCATGTTTTTTGTATATATTTCACATAGAAAAAAAACAGCATACAGGTGTAAAGTCATGGATAAAAAGTTACTTGTGCTTACCGGAGCTTTTCTGCTGGCGGGATGTTCAGTCACATCAAGCTCTTCACAGCAGAAAATCGACATAAAAATGGCCAAAGACAAGTATGAACAGTCTCTTGCCAACCATATAGAAGTAGTCGTTGACGACAACGTTAAATTCGTCGGTCAGCGCAGTATCAACGTTCGACGCACAAAAACCGAACTTAAGGTGAAATACGGTTCTCTGCCGGGAGACAATCCGCAGTGTATAGTTACAGACACCATGGTGATCCAGCAGCATGACAAGCAGAAAAAAGGTCTGCTTCAGCCTGCAAACGCCATTGTGAAAACCGGAGCAGCAGCAGTGGACACCACCAGCCGCTTCCTGATATCCACACCTTCAAGTTCCATGACCGGCAGTGCAACCCAGTTCTCATCAACCTCTTCGGAAGTATCCAGCGCGGAAGACACCAACTGGTTCTACGGCTATGATCATAATGAATACATGTACTCTCCGCGAATCGTTGACAGTGACGAATGCCGTGAATGGATCAAGCCTTACCTCAAGGACGGCACCTCTCTTGACGCCAGCGTTGATCTGATAAGCCCTGAAACCGTAAGGGACCTCAACTTTGCCGATCCTGCCGAACAGATTAAGCAGTTTGATCCGACTGAGCAGATAAGACAGCTTGATCCGACTGAACAGATAAGACAGTTTGATCCTGCTGAACAGATCAGACAGTTTGATCCGGCTGAACAGATAAGACAGCTTGATCCGACTGAACAGATTAAGCAGCTTGATCCGACTGAACAGATAAGACAGTTTGATCCGGCTGAACAGATAAGACAGCTTGATCCGACTGAACAGATTAAGCAGCTTGATCCGAGTGAACAGATTAAGCAGCTTGATCCGGTCAATCAGATTAACACGATTAATCCTGCCGGTCAGATTAAGAAGATTAATCCGGATGACCTGAATACCGCCGCGGATCCTGCCGACGGCATCAGAGTCATCAACCGCCGGTAAGGTGCTGATGACAGGGTCTTTTCTCAGAAAAAGACGTATCTGTTTTATTGAACGGAAAATGTTCCGGAAGAAGCCTTCAAGGCTCTCCTTACGGAACATTTCTGATATTTATGGCTCTAAATTTTCCTTAGGATTAGATTAAACGGTTAACTTGCGGTTACAGATAATGTTGAAGTACGGTACTCTCTTACTTTGTATTTATGCCTCCATGCTTTCATCGGCGGCGACTGCCGGTGATTCCTTTCAGAAAGTATCTGAACTTAATGATTCCGAAGTAACGGTTACGGAAGCCGTCTCCCCGAAAGTCCCCGGAGAACCTGTTCCCTACGACAGCCTTTCACCTCAAAAGCGGCATCTCTGGAAAAAGCTTCTTCACTATGACATGAGCACGGACACCAGCATCATTTCCGAAGACAGCAGCTTCTTCCTGTCAGAAAAAGGCAGAACGGATCCCGAAGCGGAATACGAAGAGACCATAAAATTTTTCCGAAAGGATCCCCACAACGCCTGTTACTACCCTGCAAGATTCTATCTTATTCACGACGGTGACATTCCCGAGGAAATCATTAAAGATCCGGAATGTAAAATCTTCAGTGATTTTCTTGACAACGTGGGACTTGACACCCTGAAAATCATTTTTGTGGCCGAGGATGCCCTGGTGCCGATTTCCGCAGCCGGACATATTTTCGTGAAAGCGGAAGGCGTCAACAGAAAGGGAAAGTTCCGTGAATACTCCTTCACCTTTGCCGCCTATGAGGAAAATGAAATCAATCTGGTGCTTAAATTCTTCAGCAACGGCATCAACGGCATCTACAGTCTGCAGCCCTACTACATGAACGTGTCCGAGTACATGGCCACCGACAGATCCCTGTGGGAATTCGAACTGAATCTTACCGAAGAACAGAAGAAGATATTCTACCTGCACATGCTGGAGCTTAAAAATCACGGAACTCTGTATTCCTTCTTCAGCATCAACTGCGCCTCGGGCATGGCCAAGGCCCTGGCAGTTGCCGATGACCGTCTGGACAGCCGTGACATAGTGTTCTTTGAAACCCCTCTGGAATACATATCCGAGGTCTACCATAAAAAGGGAATTATATCGGACATTGAACTCATTCCGTCAGAAAGTGAGAATCTGTACTTTTCCTGGAACAGATTATCCACGCCTATAAACAGCTATCCGAGCAACCGTCTGGAAATCACCGGTCTGTACAATTCGAGATATCACGCCGGAGCTCTCTTAAGATACGCTCCGACCCTGAACAACCTCAAGGATGACAATATTTCATCCCCTACCCTTTCAGAATCAAAGCTCATTGAAGTATCGGCTAAATACATGGACGACCATTTCTATCTGAATGAGATTGAACTGCTGAACCTCAACCCGCTTCCCGATGCGCGACTGGGCAGATTCACCTCCATGAACTACCTTGTCGCCCTGCACGGCAGCGTGGACTCCACTCACGTGGGGCTCTATCCGGAATTCTCCCTCGGCAATGCGGTATCCTTCCGCATGGGCGACTTCATTCCGTATGTTCATCTGCGCTACGGATATACCGTTCCGCACAGCAACAATCACGTTTTCGTAAGACCTGAAGGAGGCATCTTCTTCTGGAACCGGGACATCGGCAAAATAAATCTCTCATACGAAATTCCCCTGACCACCCACCGGTACTACCGCAACTACATGTACAGGTATCAGGCAACCTGGAGCAGATACATCTCCCACAACTTTTCAGCCAATGTCGAATTCACCGATTACAGGCTCGGGAACAATGACGGCAGCCACAGTCAGCAGCGCCACGGAGGGAATCACATGACCGAGGCCGGAGCCTCCATAGTGTTCTATTTCTAAAAGGAACGGAACCCGCAGTCTGGCGGAATTCCATCATGATTCATACAAAGAAAAAGGCATAACCGCCTGCGCGGTTATGCCTTTCCTTATAAGTCAGTAATCAGCTGATTACTTCTTTAACAGATACTTGCGGAGAACAGCGAAGTCTGCATCCATGTTGTCTGATAAAATCCTGAGATCAGCTCTTGAAGCCAGAGCTTCCGGTAAAGGTAAATCGATACCGAGGATTTCATCAACGCTTTCCTTGAACTTGGCCGGAGCCGCGGTACATAAGAAGATACCGGTATCGCCGGCTTCCATGTTGTTCTGGAGAACCTTGTAGGCAATGGCTCCGTGAGGTTCAGTGATATAACCCTTGGCATGGGTTTCCTTCATTGCTTCTCTGGTTTCAGCGTCGGAAAGCTTGCCGTAACCTAATTCGGCGAGATTCCAGCCCTTAACCCTGAAGAGTTCTTCTACGCGAGGCCAGTTGTTAGGCTTGGAAACGTCCATTGCGTTTGAAAGGGTTGCAACGGTTGCGTGAGGATCCCACTTGCCGGTTGCAAGGTAGCGAGGTACTGTATCGTTGTCGTTGGTTGATACCACGAACTTCTTGATGTTGAGACCCAGAGCCTTGGCGATGAGACCTGCGGTGATGTCACCGAAGTTACCGCTTGGTACAGACACAACCACACTCTTGCGCTTTTCGGCAGGAAGCTGGGCTACTGCTTCGAAGTAGTAGCATACCTGAGCCAGCAGACGGCTGATGTTGATTGAGTTTGCACTGTTAAGACCGATGGCCTGCTTTAATTCTTCATCATCGAAGGCAGCCTTAACCAGAGTCTGACAGTCATCGAAAGCGGCGTTAACGGCTACGGTACGGATGTTACCGCCTAAAGTACAGAACAGCTTTTCCTGAAGGTTGCTGATCTTTCCCTTCGGATAGAGTACTACAACTTCAATGTTAGGAAGGTTGTAGAAGGCGTGAGCCACGGCGGCACCGGTGTCACCGCTGGTTGCGGTCAGAATGGTGATCTTCTTGCCGTTGGCAACCGCACCGAGGCACTGAGCCATGAAACGGGCACCGAAGTCCTTGAATGCGAGTGTAGGACCGTGGAACAGTTCAAGAGCGTAGTTGTTTTCGTCAACCTTGTGTAAAGGAGCACCGAAAGCGAAAGCGTTCTTTACGAGTTCTTCAAGATTTTCGATTTCGTCGGCACCGATGAGGTGACGGAGAATTCTGGCAGAACGTTCTACGAAAGGAAGAGCCAGAAGAGCATCAACGTCCTTCAAAGGTTCGATTGATGCAGGGAAAAACAGACCCTGATCCTTTCCCAGTCCCTGCTTTACGGCCTGAGCATAAGAAACTTTTTCTTCATTATGTTTAATGTTATAAAGCTGCATATAAATCACCACTTAATCTGACACGGGCTTTCCCGTGAATTTTCAAACTCTGTTTATGCCGGAATTTCCCTGTTCGCCCTTTCATGACTTTTCCGGAAACTCCGATTATTCATAAAAGCTTAAAACACCGGTCTCGACAGACCGGTGTTCATCTCAACAATTAGATACTGGTTACCACGGTACCGTCAGTATCGATTCTGCAGATATTGCAGAAGCCGTCATCATTCTGGATGAAGTTCTTCTTGAGATATTCCTGAAGTTCTTCAGCCTTGGCAAGATCCTTCATTACCACGAAGATTGAGGGACCTGAACCCGAAATACCGCCGGCAAGAGCGCCTAATTCCATGCCCTTGGCCATGGCATCGTCATATCCGGGAATAAGTTCCTTGCGGTAAGGTTCGGCAAGGACGTCCTTAAGAACGGCGGCTGCCAGCTTTTCGTTGCCGGTATGGGATGCCTGAATGAAAGAAGCAATCTGACGACCGAAGGTGATACAGGTTGAACGGCTGTATTCCTTTGGCAGAATGGCACGTGCGGCAGCGGTGCTTACGGTGATTCCCGGATAGCATGACACCCAGTACCAGTCAGCAAAGCTTGGTACGGTTTCAGTGATGATGCCGGCTTCCTCAACCATCAGCTGGATACCGCCGAGGTAGCATGGAGCCACGTTGTCAAAGTGAACTGAACCTGAAATCTTGCCTTCAAGTCTGCCCATCAGCATTAAAGCTTCATCCTTTGATAAAGGATAATCATGGAAGGCATTGAGAGCTTCAACGGCTGCCACGATTGAGGCGGCAGATGAACCTAGGCCTGAACCGATAGGAAGATTCTTCTTGAGAACCATCTTTACCGGCTTAACGGCGATCCCCTTTTCAGCAAGAAGATCCTTAAAGCCCACATAGGCGTCGTAGCAGATGTTCTTCTTCGGATCAGCAGGAAGCTTGGAGGCGAACCAGCCTTCAATACTTAAATCAAATTCACTGTCCCCTGGATAAACATCAACGTTATCACCCAGAATCTGACCGTCAATCGGCTTCAGGGCAGCGCCGAGAATATCAAAACCGACGCTTACATTACCGATTGAAGCAGGAGCGAATGCACTAACACCCATTTTTAATTAAGCCTCTCTCTTCCAATTTAAAGTACGTAAAATATCTGCGAATACACCGGCTGCGGTAACTTCAGTACCCGCGCCATAACCGCGGAGAACCAGTGGAATCGGCTGATAGTATGCGGTAAGGAAGGCAAGCGCGTTTTCGCCGTCCTTAACCTTGTATAACGGATCGCTTTCCGGTACGGCCTTGATGGCAACGTGACACTTGCCGTCAACGATGCTGCCTACGTAACGGAGAACTTCGCCTCTTTCCTTGGCTGCTTCAATTTCCCTGCGGAAATATTCATCGGCCTGAGGCAGACGTGCCAGGAATTCTTCAGTGGTACCTGATGCGTCAAATCCCGGTGGTAAAGCCATCTGAACATCGATATCGGAAAGATCCAGTTCCATGCCTACTTCACGGGCAAGGATAAGAATCTTTCTTGCAACGTCCATGCCGTTTAAGTCATCACGAGGATCCGGTTCGGTGAAGCCCTTGGCTCTTGCGGTAAGGGTTGCTTCGCTGAATGACAGACCTTCTTCGAGCTTACCGAAGATGAATGACAGAGAACCTGAAAGGATACCGTTGAATTCCTGAAGGTTATCACCTGCGGCAATAAGATTCTGCAGGTTTTCGATTACAGGAAGACCTGCACCGACGTTGGTTTCGTAAAGGAACTTGCGACGGCGTAACTGTGCCGCCTTGCGCAGGTCACGATAGTATTCCATGGTTCCGGTGTTGGCCTTCTTGTTAGGAGTTACAACATGGAAACCTGCCAGCAGGAATTCCTTGTACTGTGAAGCCACGTTAGGATCTGAAGTACAGTCTACAATCACCGGATTGATCAGGTGAGTATCAGTGATGAACTTCTTGGCTTCAGCCAGAGAGAATCCGATAGGAGAAGCGTTGAGGGCGGTCTTGTAATCTGAATTCAGATCGATGCCTTCCTCGTTGAGCAGCATGTGCTTTGAATTGCACATACCTACAATACGCATCTTCACGCCGTGCTTCTGCTGAAGAATCTGCTGCTGTCTTCTGATCTGGCCGACAAGAGCACCGCCTACACCGCCGATACCGATAAGAAGCACGTCGATGAACTGCAGTGAACTGAAGAAGTTCTGGTGGCAGATTCTGATGGCTTCACTTACCTTGTTCTTGGAAACAACGGCAGAAATTGATCTTTCTGATGAACCCTGGGCAATGGCGTTAACATTGATGTTTGCAAGTGACAGTGAGGTAAAGAACTTGGAAGCGATACCTCTTGCGGTGAGCATGCCGTCACCTACTACGGAAATAATGGCCTTGTCATGGGTAATGTCGATACCGTCAAGCAGACCTTCCTTGAGTTCGAGCTTGAATTCATCGTTGAGCACCTGCATTGCCTTTTCGGCATCACTGGTATGGATACAGAAGCTGATGCTGTATTCTGATGAAGACTGGGTAATCAGGGCAATAGAGATCTTGGCGCGTGATACACAGTTGAAGATACGGCCGGCCATACCGACCATACCCTTCATTCCGGGACCGCAGATGTTTACCAGAGACATATTGGTAAGATCGGAGATACCCTTGATAGGAATATTGAGGTCGCCTTCTTCCGCAATGGTGGTGCCTTCGTAATCAGGATTCATGCTGTTCTTGATTACGCATGGAATACGGAACTGAGCAATAGGAGCAATGGTACGAGGGTGCAGAACCTTGGCACCGAAATATGAAAGCTCCATGGCTTCCTTGTAGCTTAAACGCTTGAGCAGCAGAGCATCGTGAACGATTCTTGGATCACAGCTGTATACTCCGTCAACGTCAGTCCAGATTTCGCAGCACTCGGCGTTCACGCAGGCGGCGAGACATGCGGCTGAGTAGTCGGAACCGTTACGGCCGAGAAGAACCAGCTCACCCTTTTCATTACCGCCGGTAAAGCCCATCATTACATAGATGGTGCCGTCGTTTCTTGGACGCTTTGCGAAAAGGCTTCTTGATAAATCGATGTTAACGGTTGATTCAAGATAGTCACCTTCGGTGGTCTTGAGAACTTCAACCGGGCATAAACGGGTAACATTTTCGCCTCTTGCCTTCAGCAGGTTTTCCATGAATACGGCTGAAAGCTTTTCACCGCGGCTTAAAATGGTAGCCTGAACATTGTCAGGGCACTGACCGAGAAGCATGATACCCTGAACTCTCTTTTTGATGAGAGTGAATTCGTCATTTAAAATCTGATGGAGAGCCACATCGTCAACATTAGGGTACTTCATCTTGATACCCTGAATAAGTTCAACGTAAATAGCTTCAATACTGTCCAGAATATTCTGAACATCATTACCCTTGACAGCTTCGGCAACAAGTTCCACCAGGAAGTTTGTCACCTTTGCAGGAGCTGACAGAACCAAAGCCACCTGCGACTTTCTATGGGTTTTCACAACAATGTCTGACACATTTAAAAAACGTTCAGAGTTAGCTAAAGAGGTACCACCAAACTTTAAAACTCGCATTAAAATCTCCATTGCAACAAAAAAAGCCCGTGATTCACAGAATCCTGGGCTTTCTGAATGTCAATCACGTAACAGAAACTAAAATTAACAGCCCTTTCCAGAAAATGCTGTTGTAATTGTTGTAATCACGATAGTTTCTGTTGTAATCGACATAAATATCCTATGTATGTGCACCATGCAGTAAAATTTTTCTCATGATCCCAAATTCAAGGTAAAAAGTCAAGTACTACAGCCATTTACAGTATATTTTTTAACCAAAAAATCAGTCATTACGGTAATAACCGGGAAGAAGCCTGAAAAAGCATTTTGAAACACTGTTCCGCAACTGCCGCGCAGTTCATTCCGGATCAGCCACTACCGTTTTCCTGAAGCGATAAGTTCCAGCTTTTCACTGCGGCTGAGCCGCTTTATGTGCCACTCACGGCTCATAGCCTCGCTTCTGCTCTCATACTCTTCAGAATATACGAGTTCCGCCGGCAGACGGGAACGCGTGTATTTTGCGCCGCGGCCGCTGTTATGGGCCGTCACTCTCGCCTCAAGATCATTTGTCCATCCGCAGTAAAGCGTATCATCGGAACAGCGCAGGATATATACATAATTCATTATCACCTCGGATAGCGGGAATCATTTCTGAAGTTTATTTTACGTAACTCAGACATACGTTACGCGGCCGTCAATGCCGGAAGCGGAGAGCGGAACTCAGGTTCACTGAGTTTTTCAGAGCGGATGAAAAAAAACATCCCGAAAATACTGCCAGGAGTCTTTCCGGGATGTCACGCGTAAACTCAGTCTTTTCAGTCTCTACAGTGAAATCTTGTTGGAAAGACTTATGTATTCGTTTACGTGAGAATGCTTCGGATTATTGATGGCTTCCTCAAAATCGGTTGCTATCAGAGTGGTACCGTCTATACCCACGCACTTGCCGTATACTCCGTCTATAAGAAGTCTTACCGCATAATCTCCCAGACGGCTGGCCAGAACCCTGTCATATGCCGTTGGAGATCCGCCTCTCTGAATGTGTCCGAGAACGGTGGCGCGGCATTCAATGCCGGTAGTGGCTTCAAGCTCTGAAGCCAGGGCATCGGCATTCACGATATTCTCACACAGACAGATAAGTGCATGTCTCTTGCCGGAGGCAAAGGCCTGGGCAATCTTGCTGAACAGATCCTCTTTTACAAAAGGCTCTTCCGGAGCAATTATGTAATCCGCCCCGCCGGCAATTCCGCCGACCACGGCCAGGTCACCGCAGTGACGCCCCATAACCTCCATGATGGTTACACGGTGATGAGAACTTGAAGTGTCTCTTAAACGGTCCATGTTCTGCATGATGTTGTTCACCGCGGTGTCAAAACCGATGGAGAATCCGGTTCCGTGAACATCATTGTCAATGGTTGCAGGGATGCCGATACAGCGTACTCCCATTTCGTGAAGACGCAGAGCACCAGTATAGGTACCGTCTCCGCCAATCAGAACCAGGGCGTCAATGTTTCTCTTCTTCAGATTTTCAATGGCCTCGCGACGTACCGACTCTTCCTTGAACGCGGTAAATCTGGCCGTTCCCAGAAAAGTACCGCCTTTGGTGATAATGTCATTCACGCCTGCTCTGTCGAGATCAATAATTCTGTCCTGATGCATTCCGAGAAATCCGTCGCGGATACCGGAAACACTAATACCTTCATTTATGGCGGCTCTTACTACAGATCTTACGGCCGCATTCATACCAGGGGCATCGCCGCCACTGGTTAAAACACCTATGCGCTTAATCATATATTTAACACAAACAAATAAATCCGTATAACGTATACACTGCCCGGACGACGAAAATCATAACCGTGTCCGGCCAGACCGCACTCACACAAAACGACATTAAAGAAGGCGTTTACGGAACCTTCCTTAAAATAAGCGGCGGTTAATCCGTCCGGCAGTTTCCTTTTACAACTCAATAAACTGGAATCTTTTCTATCACGCTCCGGTTATTTTTACAATAGAAATCCGCCTTTTTAACCATAAGTTAACGTTCATGTCATATATTTAGCGTTCTGACTGATAATGCAGGCTTTTCAGGAAAACCGCTGATTTTAAGAAAAATCAATGTTTACGGCGACTTCAGGCAGCATATGTTTCATAAAAAAAGACCTCCTGATTTTACTCGGGAGGTCCTTCCGTCATAAACCGGATTTACCGGAATCAGACTGTATTACTTGGCAGCTTCGATGATAGCAGCGAAATCAGCAGGCTTTAATGAAGCACCGCCAACTAAACCGCCGTCGATGTCTGGCTGCTTGAAGAGTTCAGGAGCAGTCTTGGCATTGCATGAACCGCCGTAGAGAACCTGAACCTTTGCAGCAACGTCAGCATCGAATGAAGCAAGGAATGCTCTGATCTGAGCGTGTACGTTCTGAGCGATTTCAGGGGTAGCGGTCTTACCGGTACCGATAGCCCAGATTGGTTCGTAAGCGATTACAGCCTTTTCGAAAGACTTGATACCGCACTTGTCGATAACAGCCTTGAGCTGAGTCTTAACTACATCAGCGGTTTCACCTGCTTCGAACTGAGCTAAAGATTCACCGATGCAGAGTACAGGGATGAGGCCTGCAGCCTGAGCAGCTTCGTACTTGGCAGCAACAACTTCGTTGGTTTCGTTGTGGTATTCACGACGTTCGCTGTGACCAACGATAGCGTACTTACAACCGAATTCCTTGATCATAACAGGTGAGTTTTCACCGGTGAAGGCACCGCTGGTGTGAACGTCACAGTCTTCTGAACCGTACTGAAGAGCAGAACCCTTGGCTAAAGCTTCTACAGTACCGATAAAGATTGCAGGAGCGCATACTGCAACTTCAACGTTGGTAGCAGCATTTACCGGAGCAAGAAGAGCGTTAACAAGAGTATTAACTGATTCTTTGGTACCGTTTAATTTCCAGTTACCCATTACGAGCTTTTGTCTCATGATTTTGACCTTACATTAAATATTTGTGAAATTGATTAAAACACGAAAAGAGCCGTCTGAACCCGAATGAAGTCTACTGAAAAAAATAATCCGTGTCAGAATGCAACTTTTTACCACCGCTAAATATATCACAAAGCTCAATCCGTGGCAATTACAGACAGTGAATGGTTCAGATACAGCTCCGCACCGTGATGAATCCTGCTGACACACCCGTCACCGGAACAGGCTTCTCTTGAGTTCATTAAAACACCTGCTCCGCCGCTGCCCGTTTTCATCCCCAAAAACGCAAAATGCTCCCCATATGTATCACACCTCACTGATTTTCAGGTTCTTCTGCTAAAAAAATAGACAGAAGACTCTCAAAAACAAATAATACAGCTGTAAATATTGCTTATCATCACTGTTTTCACATCCGTGAAAGTTGCATACACGTTTTGCATGTGTGAATTATTTAAGCTAAAATTAAAAACGTTAATTTACAGTGTATTCTGCATAATTTACGGATATTTAGGTTTTATTCAATCTGAATTTTCAAAAGCCGTGCAGAACACGGGAAACCGTGCTTTCCAGATTCAAAACGTTCTTTTGAAAATTCATGCATCAGGAGAAAAAACATGGCTGTTGCTGAAAAAGGTATTTCCTTATTAAAAGAATTCAAAGACTTCGCAATGAAGGGTAACGTTCTCGATATGGCTATCGGTGTGGTAATCGGTACCGCATTCGGCAAGATCGTATCATCACTGGTTGCCGACGTTATTATGCCTCTCGTGGGCGTTATCTGCGGCAATGTCGATTTCAAGGATCTTGCCATCACCCTTCAGGAAAAGACTGACACTGCCGAAGCGGTTGTACTCAAGTACGGTGCTTTCATTCAGACCATCGTTGACTTCATCATCATTGCCTTCGCAATCTTCGTATCAATGAAGCTCATCAACAACCTCAAGCGTTCAGTTGTTAAGGAAGCCAAGGAAGAAGCCGCAGAAGAAGCTGCTGCAGAACCGGCTGCCGACATCAAGCTTCTTACTGAAATCCGTGACCTTCTCAAGGAACAGAAGAAGTAATGAATCATCTGCCGGACAGATATTCCGGCTTCAGCTCAAAGCCCCGGATCTAGTATGAACCCCGTTATCAATCAGGTGATCAATAACAGGGTTCATACTAGATCCGGGGCTTTGTTTTTTTAATTTCCGCATTTTTCACCCGAAACAGGAAACAGAAAACGGCACATTAGCATGGCCGCATGACATCCTGACACGACAGCCGTTTTCTGCCGAAAAGAATTTCTATTTTCTCAAAATGTTACCTCCGTACATTCCTCCGCAATCAATAAGACACTCACATATGATTAAATTCACGTGAATGTGCTAAAATCATGCAAACGATTATTGAACAAATTATGCTGTCCCTTTCAGAAAATTATTATAACTATGCGCAAATTATCAATTCTGCTTTTTTCATGTCTGTCCTGGATGATTTTCACCGGCACTGCAGCCTTCGCCGATGAAATTCAGGCGTCAATGTCAGCTCTGGCACCTGAAGCCGAGATTTCTGCGACCGTGGAGGAACCTCATTATCTTGACGTCAAGGATGCCTTCATTCCGAGTCTGGAACAGAACGAACGCGACATATCAATAACCTTCAGAATCGCCGAAGACTACTATCTCTATCTTGAAAAATTCAAAATCACCCCCGTAAACTGTGAAATCACGGACATCTCCTTCCCTGAAGGCATCTACCATGAAGACGAATACATGGGACCCAGTCATGTCTTCTACAAGGAAGTAACCGTAAACCTGAAGGTTCAGAGCACGGCTCCGTTCCCTAAAATCAACGTCCAGTATCAGGGCTGTACCGAAGGCATGTGCTATCCTCCGGTGGTCAAGAAAATCGCCATCGACCGCCTTACTGAAAACGTGGATTCCGACGCAGACTCCCCTGCCGGAACTTCCGGCACCGGCAAAGACGTTAAGGATTCCGCTGAAACCGACGGCGACGTTGACAGAATTCCGGGAGCCGACTTCACCAGTCTGGTGGATGTAAACAATGACAGCAGTTCCATCTATAGACTTGTCGGAGGAAACATTCTTTTCGGGCTGTTCGCCTTCTTCTGTTTCGGAGTTCTCCTTAGTCTTACTCCATGCATGTTCCCGATGTATCCCATCTGGAGCTCCATCATTCTCGGAAGGAAGCAGAAGAGCATGAAGACCACCGCCGTCTATACCATGGTATACATTTTCGGCATGGCCATAGCCTACATGCTCGCGGGATTCGGTATCGCCTATGCCGGAGCCCAGTTCCAGATGTTCATGCAGCAGCCGGCCGTACTGATTGCCATGTCGGTAATCTTCCTGATTCTCGCGGTATCCATGTTCGGTCTTTTTGAAATGACTCTGCCGACCGCATGGATTAATAAACTGCAGCAGATTAATGACAGACAGCAGGGAGGCACCGTCACCGGTGTATTCCTCATGGGCGTAATCAGCGCCATCATCGCATCTCCATGCACCACCGCCCCGCTGGCCGGAGCCCTGATGTTCATCATGAAGGACGGCAACATCCTCAGAGGCGGCGCCTACCTGTTCATTATGGGACTAGGCATGGGAGTGCCTCTGGCCATCATCGCCGTTCTGGGACAGAAATTTCTGCCTAAATCAGGCATGTGGATGAAGAACATCAAGGTAATCTGCGGATTCATCATGCTCACCATTCCTCTGTATCTTCTGAGGGCTTATCTTACTCCGAGCATCATCACGGCCATCAGCATTCTCATGAGCGGTTCCATTCTCTGTTACATAACCCTGCTGGTGCTTAAAAACAGAAGAACCCTGTTCGCCATGACCACCATGATTATCACCGCGGTAATTGCCGTTGCCTCGCTGTTCATCACCACCGACGCGAAGAACAGCGACATCTTTGAACCTGTTGAAAACCTGACACAGCTTGAAGACCTGATAAAGGACAACAAAATCGTAATCGTGGATATCAGGGCAGACTGGTGTGCCTCATGCAGAAAATATGAAGAGACAACCTTTGCCGACAAAAACGTTGTCGCCTACATGTCTCCATTTAAAAACGTATATGTGGACATCACGGATCCCGATGCTGAAACGGGAGAAATCGTCAGCAGATACAAGAAGGAGATCACCGGGGCCCCTACCATTCTGATATTCAGGGATCACCGTCTGATTTCTTCCGTAAACGGCTATCTGCCTGCTGATGCCTTTATAAAGAGAATCAGCCGGGCACTGGAAAAGTAGACAGCCGTTTCCGGCAGCGTGAGACTGTCAGAGTATACCGGCGTAATGCCGGTATACTTTTTTTGAGGTTTTGAGAATACATGCATTACGCCTGAAAACCAGAATCAAAAAAAGGGCAGCTACCACGGAAGTAACTGCCCATACTAAGAAGGAAAAGTTTTCCTCATCTCATCAGTTCTTTTCTTCAGCGAATCATGTTCTTCAGTTCTTCCTCGGTAAGAGGAGTATCTGAAAGAATACACAGATTCAGGGTTCCCTGAGCCCATTCGGCTGTCTTATAGCCATCACCGTTTCCCTTTACGAGAATGCTTCTGCCGTTTATCATCAGAGTGCGGTTGACAGCATATTTGTTGTAGTCACCGTTAAGAAGCTCGGGGGAGAATTTTTCCGAAACGCGGTAGACAATGCGTTCACCGCTGTCCAGGGAGCTGTAGATGAACTGAACCATTTCAGTCTCGTTCATCATAAAGATATCAGGGCTGGGATTGTACATCGATGGTATGAATTTCAGTACCGGAATCTTCTTTCCAAAGGCTTTCTCTACATCTTTCAGGGAATCCACCTGAACAAACGGATTCGGTAATCCGACAAAATTATCTCTATCACTCATAATATCATCATCAACAGTTATACCGTTTAAATTCATCTGCTGATCATTTTCTCTGTGACACCCGCCGAGCATCACCAGTGCCGCCGCCACCAGCACCATTCTGCCGAATCCACCACTCATCTTATTACCTGCACACCAAAACAACCTACCTCCCAGAGAATGATAATCTTCTTATCATCCAGTGCCTTTAATAAATATTATGAGAGCAGAAGTCGTTTCTAATCAAGATATGACAATCAACATTTTTCATAAAAAATAATTTTTTTATAAAAATCGTTAACCACATCTAAAAACATCCAAGATATTTTTAATACTTTCATTTATTTACATACACATTATGCTTTTACGCATCACACTTTCAGACAAATATCAGAAGAAAACATACTTAATTTTATTAATAGTACTCTTATCATTGCAAAATATAACTTTTTAAAATCTTATATATACATTCAATATTATATTATAAAAACATCTCCGCGTACGATATATAAAAATCATGGTTATTAAGAAATAATAAACTTCTCAATAATTGGATAAAAGCCCCGGCGAACATCATGTATAAATTTAACACTCTGTTTTGTCCGGTTTGCCTGAAGCATGAAAAAGTCTGATGCTCCATGTTTAAAAAGCACAAAAAAAACCCCGCCGCAGCGGGGATTAATATGTATTCTCCGGACACACGACATCCGGAAACATCAGGAGGATCCGGCCTTAGATCTGAGCCAGAGCCTGATCAATATCAGCAATCAGATCTTCCGGATCTTCGATACCGATGGTAAGACGAATCAGCTCTTCACCGATACCGGCATTCTTAAGCTGTTCAGAGTTAAGCTGTCTGTGAGTGGTGCTTGCAGGATGAGTTACGCAGGATCTTGAATCACCGATGTTTACCACACGCTTGAAAAGTCTGAGCGAATCATAGAACTTCGCACCGTCTTCCTTACCGCCCTTGAGACCGAAGGTTAAAAGACCGCTCTGGGCCCCCTTGGTGTATTTAACTGCCAGTTCATGGTATTTGCTGTCAGGGAAGTGAGCACTGTTAACCCATGCCACCTTAGGATGCTTCTTAAGGAATTCGGCGATGGCAATGGTATTTGATACGTGCTGTTTCATTCTTAATGACAGGGTTTCAAGACCTACCAGAATCATGAAGCATGACTGAGGAGGAAGAATTGCACCGGTGTTGCGGAGGAATACGGTACGGATACGGGCTGCATAGGCAACGTCACCGAAGGAGTCGCAGTAAACCACGCCGTGATATGACTTTTCAGGAGCGGTGAACTGTGAGAACTTGCTGCCGTACTTCTTCCAGTCGAATCTGCCGCTGTCAACAATGATACCGCCCATGGTGTTACCGTGACCGCCGCAGAACTTGGTCAGACTGTGAACAACTATATCGGCACCGAAACTGATTGGCTTGCAGAGTGCCGGACTGGCCACGGTGTTGTCAACAACCAGAGGCACGCCGTGTCTGTGAGCCACTTCGGCAAGAGCTGAAATATCAACAATGTTGGCAGCCGGATTACCGATGGTTTCACAGTAAACGGCTCTGGTGTTTTCATCGATGAGAGCTTCAATGTCTGCCGGACTGTCACTCTTTGCCAGACGGCCTTCAATACCTAAATCAGCGAATACGCTGGTAAGAAGAGTCAGAGTACCGCCGTAAAGCTGAGGAACGGAAACGATGTTGTTACCGTTTTTGGCAAGGTTCAGCAGAGCATATTCAATGGCTGACTGACCTGAGGCAACTGCTACCGCAGCCTTACCGCCTTCAAGAAGAGCCATACGCTTTTCCAGCACGTCGGCAGTAGGATTCATCAGTCTGGTGTAGATATTACCGGGTTTAACCAGATTAAACAGATCGGCGGCATATTGGGCATTGTCGAATTCATATGCAACGGTCTGATAAATAGGAGGAACAACAGCGTGTGAAGTAGGTTCGGTGGTATAACCGCCGTGAACCTGTATAGTCTGATCTTTCATGTTTAATTCTCTGAATATCCGGCTGAAACCGACTTTTAGTCAGATTAACAGCCACCTAAAAAATCCGTCTGCCGCCGGCCATGCCGGAAAACAGACCTCTCATAAGCCTTCCGCTAAAAAATAAAAAATCACCAGAAAAATGATGATTTTTTATTAATGCAGTAATCCGGCGGATCACTGCCGGCAACGATATAATTATATCATAATGAGTGAAAACGGAAACACCGGTTTTCTACCGGTGTTTCCGCACAGTCAGACCTCAGACTGTCGGAGTGGAATTAATCCACTTCGATAATCTTGAGTTCGTTGGTCATACCTGCCTCTTCGGTATCACCGTGGGTTACGATTACCCAGTCACCGTGAGAAAGATACCCCTTTTCCTTCACTACCTTAACGGCGGCTCTGGCAGCGCTTATCATGTTGTCATAGTTGCTGGTTTCAAACTTAACCGGATAAACACCGCGGTACAGATTACACCAGTTAAGAGTCTTTTCGGAATGAGCCAGGGCGAAAATCGGCAGATTTGAATGCAGACGGCTCATGAGAAGCGGAGTCTGTCCTGACTGGGTAAGGGAAATGATACCCTTGATTCCCGGAAGATGGTTGGCTGCGAACATGGAAGCCATGGCGATGGTTTCCTCACTGTTGGAGAAGGTCTTGTCGGTTCTGTAGGAAGATACCACCATTACCGGATTCTTTTCGGCACCGAGACACACCTGAGACATGGCTGCCACGGTTTCAACAGGATAATCGCCGGCTGCGGTTTCGGCGCTGAGCATTACGGCGTCGGTACTGTCGAGAACGGCATTGGCCACGTCCATAACTTCGGCACGGGTCGGCATAGGAGACTTGATCATTGATTCCATCATCTGGGTTGCGGTGATAACCGGACGGTTCAGCTGACGGGACTTCTTGATAAGTCTCTTCTGAACGCCCATAAGTTCACTGTCACCTATTTCCACACCGAGGTCACCGCGGGCAACCATTACCGCATCGGAGGCTTTGATTACGTCTTCCATGGCTTCGTCTGAAGCCACTACTTCAGCTCTTTCCACCTTGGCGATAATCTTGGCGTTTGAACCGGCGGCTCTCAGGAGAGAACGTGCAAGATTGATGTCCTGGCTGGTTCTCGGGAATGATACTGCCACGAAATCCACACCGATTTTGGCGGCGGTGATGATATCAGCCTTGTCCTTTTCAGTAAGAGCCGGAGCGGAAAGACCGCCGCCCTGCTTGTTGATGCCCTTGTTGTTTGAAAGCGGGCCGGCAACAATAACTGATGTCAGGATTTTGGTACCCTTTACGGAAACTACTGAAAGCTGTACGCGACCGTCGTCAAGCATCAGCACGTCACCGGTCTTCACATCCTTTGGAAGTTCCTTGTAGTCGATACCTACGGCATCCTTGGTACCTTCGCCTTTTGCCATGCCGGCATCAAGGGTGAACAGGTCGCCGGTATTAAGAAAAATACGACCGTCCTTGAAAGTAGAAATTCTGATCTTCGGTCCCTGCAGGTCACCCACTATGGCAGTGTAAACACCCAGATTCTTGGAGATTTCACGAACTTTCTGAGCTCTTGCCATATGTTCTTCAGCGGTTCCGTGAGAGAAGTTGATTCTCACCACGTTTGCACCGGCCTTGATAAGATCTTCCAGCACGCCTTCCTTGTCCAGTGCCGGTCCCATTGTGCATACTATTTTGGTTCGTCTGAGCATTCTATATTCCTTATCTTCCACTGAAGACTCTAGCCACATAAGTCCCTGTCGGGGATGAATTTCTTAATTCATCACCTTCTGATTATTCATTCCGTACCTCATCCGTATGGTGCATAAAATTAAAGAAGTTTTCCCTGCGGACATCTTCAGCAGGTATTCATCACGCATTGTTTAAGGCTTTTCTTTGCAAAATTCCTGCCTTTTTTCGTTTTACGCCCGAATTACATTCGCATACACGGAATATTCCCGGTCCGGGCCCATGAAAATATTCTCCGGAGTTTGCCGCAGTCGGAAACCTTATGAGCCGGCTGCCGCTTATAGACTCCATCTGCACCGGAACGGTCCACCTACCATTGTAGTATATTTTCCGTGGTTTTTGTTTGAATTGCTCAAAATATTGCCTTTATTGAACCGTCCAACGCAATCATCAGTGTTCAGCGGATAAGAATACTAAGGCCGCCCCCGAAAGCTTCATCCGCCTGATAACTTCCGGGTTCAGCATTCTGTACAAAACTTTATAAATCAGCTACATTGTTTCAGTACCGGGAACAAATATATAAACAGAACAGGAGAAAAGATAACGGAATGTCATCAGATAAGGAATATCTGGACTTTGTCCTTGAACAGCTGTCAGACCTTGACGGAATATCATCAGGAGCCATGATGGGAGAATTCCTCCTCTATTACAGAGAGAAAATTTTCGGAGGAATATATGACAACCGCCTTCTGGTAAAACCGACGGCGTCGGCAGTGTCCATGATGCCTGATGCTCCAAAGGAACTTCCGTATGACGGAGCAAAGGAAATGCTTCTGGTGGAAAACACTGACGACAGACATTTTCTGGCGGAACTTGTCAGAGCAATGTATGACGAACTGCCTGCCCCCGGAAAGAAAAAAAGAAACTCATGAATTTCACCACGTGGCCGGCGGAAATTCCGATGAAAAAATGCTTAAAATTTATCCTGTACGATTCTTAATACTCTTTAATATCGTTAAAAGAAAAAATATCGGGATTATTTCAGAAAAAACCATGCCGGAAAGAGCGCAGCCTCTGTAAAGATACAGAGGCTGCGACATCTAAGAAGGATGAATTGACATGATTATACAGCAATAAAAACAATCTTTAAACTGTTTTATGTTTTATTCACGCAATTTCTCCATAATTTTTCATTATTTCAAGATTTTTACTGTAAAAACCAGTATTTTTTTGATCAAAATCAGCATTAAACAGTTGTTTGTTGCTTTTTTAAGCAAATGAAAATATATTCTTTTTCCCAGAAAATAAAACCTTCGTAATGCATACGAAGGTTTTACAGAAGTGACAATATAGATTGTTTATTTTTTAAACTGAATAAACCCTGTATTACTGAATGCCTGCTTCCTGTCTAATCTGTTCCACCCATTCGGCTGCTCTGTCCGGAGTGAGTTCAGGCTGATTATCCTCGTCAAGAGCAAGGCCCACGAAGGAGGTGTCATCATCGGTAAGAGGAAGCTGACTGGCAAAATCATAACCTTCGACAGGCCATCTGCCGATAAGCTTTGCCCCCTTCTCCTTCAGGAAGGTATAGAGAATACCTATTCCGTCCACGAAGTAATCGCTGTAATCAACCTGATTTCCGAGACCGAAAAGAGCAAAGGTTCTGCCTGAAACGTCAATATCAGCCAGACTGCTCCGGAAATTATCCATGTCGGCCTGAAGCTCTCCGAGATACCAGGTTGAGGTTCCGAGAATAACCAGATCATAATTGTTCACAACAGATACGTCCTTAACCTTGGCAACATCAAACAGATCCGCCGTATCCTCTCCGAAAAGCTGCTGAATAAGAATGGCCGCATCCTCGGTGTGGCCTGTATCCGAACCGTAAAATATACCTACTTTAGCCATGTTAATCTCCTGCATTTAATATTGTTGTTATTGTACCGGGACGGATCACCTGAAAAAACTCCGTTCACTAATCCCGGGGATTTCGGGATGTTCAGGCATCCGGTTTTTCCATGATAATTCAGACCATGGCAAAAATACATTTTTTAAAGTGGGAATTTTTTCGATTTTCAGGCAGAAAAACATCAGGCTCCGACAATTACTGCCGGAGCCCGTGCTATTTAATAATGAATACGCAGAGAAACTAAATCATTGACGGAACGGATACGTCGTCAGTTTCACGTGCGGTTTCGGTGGTATCAGGCTGATCCTCGGCAAAACTGTTGAGGAAACTGGCGTACTTAACAGCCTTTCCCCTGGTGTCGCATACCTGAGCGGCAACGGAATCGAGAAGTCTGCGACCTTCATTCTCACCTTTCAAAACAATAACATCGGTACCTGCGTCAATAAGGTTGTAGACAATCACGGTGCCGCTGTCAACACTCGGCTGGAAGAGAACTGCGGACTGAACACTTCTTGCAAACTTGGACAGGGCTGTCTTTACGGCATAATCTTCGTTAAGCTGTGAAATCCAGCTGTCCACCCTGTCGGATACCCCGTTGAAGTTGTCGTCCACACCGGCACTCAGGGAAGAAGTAGAAAGCATTGAGGCTTTGGCAATCTCATTGGGTGAGTACAAATTATCCACAGTCACTTTTTCCGGAGCGGAAACAGTGGTGGTACAGGCTGAAACCATTGCTGAAACAATTAAAAGTTTCAAAGATATAAATAAATTTTTAAACATTTTATATGCCTGATATAAAAGTATATTACTGCGGAATACCGTAATTTCTCTTCAAAGCCTTGATTAAAGGGATTGCAAGGCTTATCGGAACCCTTTATCTGGCGCTAAATTTATCACTAAAAATTTTTGACTTCAAGCAAAATATTTAATTTTGATCACATTTTTTCTTTCGATAAAATATGACATTTATATATTTTTAATAAATATATTTAACTTAAATAAAGTAAGCAATATCTTATATACAGCTATAAACTTTACATACACGAAAAACTGCCGATTAATTTATGAATCTCCCTGCATAATACGTCACTTACAGGATGCACAGTCACTGCTAATCGGCTGTGAACCGTAAATGAAAACGGGGCGCTTCAGCGCCCCGTCAGGAGAGATTAGTAACACTCGTACTGAGAGTTGCCTGAATACATGCTTTCATAGCCGTTAAGGATAAGTTCATCCTTATGTTCAACCAGTTCTCGCGGCAGATGCCTCTTTACGCCGTTATCGTCAACAGCCACATAGGTGATACCGCATTCTGTTACCTTGACTCTGCTGGTTCTGGCCTCATCATTGTGCTTGGTCCACATCTGAAGCTGAATCTTGAGGGAGGTATTGCCCACGTGAATTACCCGGCAGTACACACAGACCACGTCTCCCACATGCACCGGATTTCTGAACACGATTTCGTCCACGGCCACTGTCACCACCTTACCGCGACAGAGTTCGTAGGCCATCATTGCTCCGGCAGCGTCCAGCTGAGACATCAGCCAGCCTCCGAAGACATCACCGTTCGGATTGGCATCCGCCGGCATGGTCAGAGTTCTCAGCATCAGCATGCCGCGAGGCTTTTCAGCCGGCACTTCATCAACATTCTTTATATCTGTCATAACTGTTCTTCCCGTAAATCCTGAAAATAATGAAAATCTGTCCTAATTATAACCTATTATTGCCTGAATCAGACAAATGCCTGTCGCCATTAAGTTCCCAGACCTGAATACTGGGTCTGATAAAGTTCATAATACTTTCCCCGGGCTGCGAGAAGATCCCGGTGATTACCCCTTTCCACTATTCTGCCCTGCTCCATGACAATGATTTCGTCAGCATCACGGATTGTGGATAAACGATGGGCGATTATCAGTCCGGTTCTGTTTTTCAGCAGACTGACCATGGCTTCCTGAATATGCTGTTCAGTTCTGGTATCCACACTGGAGGTAGCCTCGTCAAGAATCAGTATTCCCGGATAAGAGAGAAATGCACGGCAGATGGCAAAAAGCTGGCGCTGACCTGCGGAAAGTCTGGCCCCCGCCTCATCAAGTCTGGTATCAAGTCCCTCCGGAAGCTGTTCAATAATGGTGTCCGTATTACTGAGTTCCGCAGCCATCCCGATTTCCCGCTCGTCAGGCTCCCTGTCAAGTGCATAGGCCAGATTGCTTTTAACCGTTCCGCTGAAAAGAACCGTATCCTGCAGAACGATTCCGATACTGTCTCTCAGGGATTTAAGTGACAGACCGCGTATGTCATGTCCGTCGACGGTAATAACCCCGCTGTCTACGTCGTAGAATCTCAGCAGAAGGTTGATGATGGTGGTTTTACCGCTTCCGGTGGCACCCACCAGCGCAATCTTCTTTCCGGCCTCGATTTTCAGACTGAAATCCCGTATGACCGGTTCTCCTTCGACGTAGGAGAAGTTTACGTCTCTGAATTCTATCTCCCCTCTGATTTCGGCAGGAAGATTTTCACCGGTCTCATCTTCTGATTTCTCATCCATGACGCCGAAGATTCTTTCGGCCCCCGCAAGAGCTGTCTGAATCTGACTGTAAATCTGTGCCAGTTCGTTTATTGGTCTTGAAAGCTGTCTGGAATAGATGATGAAAGCTGAAATCACGCCGACGGAAATACTGCCCTTAAGAGCCAGATAACCGCCGCACACCGCCACAATAAGAAATGTCAGATTGTTAAGGGTATTCATCACCGGTCCCATCATGTTGCCGATGATTTCCGCAATGATTCCGGTTTTTCTGAGACTGTTGGAGGTTTCCTCAAAGGACTTTAATGCTTCCGCCTGCAGATTGTAGGCGGCAACCGTTCTGTAGTTGGTGACAGTTTCCTCAACTCTGCCGTTAAGCTCTCCCAGAAGCTCCTGCCTTTTCACAAAGTACCGGCGCATGTATACGGTCATTATTCTGGTAACGGCCAGAGTTAGAACAATGGTGACGCAGGCGCACAGGGTAAGCGGAATACTGAACCACAGCATCATGGAGAGTGTGGCAATCAGAGTCAGCACACCGTTGAACAGAGTCCCCAGGGACATGGATATGGTATTGGCAATGTTATCGGCATCATTGGTCATTCTGCTGATGAGATCCCCGCGTGAATGACCGTCAACATAACCTATGGGCAGACGCAGAATTCTGTCAAAAAGTCCGGTTCTCAGTCTGGTAATAATCTTTCTGCTGAGCCCGGCCCCGACGCAGCCCTGCAGATATGAGGCGGCGCTCAGAAGAATGAACATGACCAGCATCAGCAGCAGACAGACGTAGAGACTGTCGTATTCACCTCTTACAATGGCGTCTATGGCCTCACTCTGAAAGGCCGGAGCGGCCACGGCGGCCACTGCCGATATCAGCACGCAAACCAGCATGGCAACAAGGCTCCACTTTTCCGAAACAAGATATCCCGAAAATCTCTTCAGGGTTTCGGCTTCGTTGCGGGCTTTTTCGGGAACAGCCACAAACCCCGCTCCCGGTCCTCTTCTGAATACGGATGAAGGAGATGCGGGAGTGCCGGTATTTCTGTTACTCATGACATTTCCTCCTCGTTCTTTAACTGGGATGTGTAGATATCAATATAGGAAGGACAGCTTCGCATCAGATTCTCATGGGTATCACAGGCGATTATGCGTCCGTTCTCGAGCACCGCAATGCGATCCGCGTTTCTGATGGAGGCAATGCGCAATGCCACAATGATTTTAGTTACCCCGGCATAGTCTTTTTTAAGAGCATCCATGAGTTTTGATTCAGTCTTGAAATCAAGTGCGCTGGTGGAATCATCCAGAATCAGAATTTCCGATTTTCTGACCAGGGCTCTAGCAATGGCTATTCTCTGTCTCTGTCCTCCGGAAAGGGACATGCCTCCCTGAACCACGGGCGTATCATACCCTTTCGGCTGTCTGAGAATGAAATCTTCGGCCTGTGCGGTTCTGACTGCTCTTGCAATATCCTCATTTCCTGCATCCGGACTGCCCATGGCGATGTTTTCCCGAATGGTACCTCCGAAAAGCTCGCTTTTCTGCAGAACCACGGAAACACGTGATCTCAGTGATTCAAGGGTATACTCACGGACATCCTTGCCGTCCACCTCGACATAACCGTCGGTGGCGTCATAAAATCTGGGGATGAGATTTATCAGAGAACTCTTACCGCTGCCGGTGGCACCGATAACCGCCAGAGTTTCTCCGGGATTTACCGTCAGACTGATGTCACTCAGCACGTCGGCCTGCTGTTCCGGATATCTGAAGCGCACATTATGAAAAACTATTCTGCCGGATGAATCCCCGGCCACCAGATTGCCGTCCTTTACCGCGGGAGTTTCACGGATGACCTCACGGATACGCTTTTCTGAAGCAAGACCGCGGGTTATGGACTGAAAAATCATTACCAGCATCATCATGCCGTTAAGAATCTGAGAAAGGTAGGTAACCGCGGCCATGATGTTTCCGGGAGCCATCTCCCCCACCTGAACCCTGACGGCGCCGAGATGTATCACCGCCGCCACGGCCAGATTGAGAATTATGTTCATTACCGGATGCATTGAAGCGATTATCAGCAACACTCTGAACTGGATATCGGTCTGCCGTCTGTTGGCTTCGGCAAATTCCCTGCTTTCCTTTTCTTCCTGCACGTAGGCCTTGACCACTCTTAGACCTTTAACACTTTCCTGAACCCTGGTGTTCATTACGTCAATGCTCTGCTGCAGACGGTCAAAAAGAGGACCTGTCTTCCAGAAAACCAGAATGACCTCAAGAAGAATCAGGGGAAGAGCGACCAGAACAACCATTCCGAAATCGGAGGTCAGGGATACGAGGGCTATACTGCCGGCGACAAAGAACATGCCGCAGCGGACACTGCCTCTGATTATCTGCGCCCACATGTTCTGCACCTGGGTAATGTCACCGGTGGTTCTGGTAATCAGAGAACCCACTGAGAATCTGTCATTCTGAGTAAAGGAAAAACCGAGAATCTTTTTAAAGCAGAGCTTACGGACGTCATTGCTGTAGTTCTGACTGAAAAGATTTGTGAAAACACCGCTGAGGATACCGCACAGGCATCCGGCCAGTACGATTACCAGCATCCATATGCCGGTGCTGATTATTATGTCCTGCTGAGGAACTCCGCCACTGCCGAGACCAAGAATACCCTCATCGACTATTCTGGCCATCATTCTCGGCTGATACAGGTCTACCAGAACTTCAAAGACCATGAAAAGTGACGCCAGTACGGCAAAATACCAGTATTTCAGAATGTACTTAATCATACACCATTCTCTGTCGGTTCCAAAAAACGTGTCTGACCGAACACATGCAATCATGAAAAAGCTTCTGCCGTTCCGACGTCAGTCAGAAATTCCGTCAGTTCTTGCAGTACCTTTCATGAGCCACCGCCTGCCCCTCGGCTGATGCACAGACTCCGTCATTCTGCGGAAGGACAAGTTCTCTTCTGCCTGAAACCACGTCATCGAGAATTCTGTCGATGTCTGCCTGGTTCTCCTTCTGACAGATCTCCCTGAAAAACAGATTGACCTCAGGATTGCTTAGACGGACATAGCTTAAAAACTGCTTGGTTCTTGCCATCTGATACTGTTCGGGAAGCAGCTTCTTCATGATATCTATAAAATGAATCACCGCTTTAACGGATTCAACAACCGTGAACGGTTTATCATTGTTCCTGATAACCCCCTCAAGGTTTGGTACCGCAAGCGCGTATCTTCCCACCATCAGATTGCTGCAGTGGGTAACCTCAATGCATTTTGCCGCTGATGCCGCGTCCCTTACCTCGCCGTTTGCCACCAGCGGAATCTCGTTTCTGTCGGCAAGAGGTGTTATGTATTCCCATTTAATCGCATCGGCTTTATATCCGTCCATGCGGGTACGGGCGTGAATGATAATCCTGTCGGCTCCGCCTCTCACGATCTCTTCATATATACTGAAGATATCATCGGGATTCTCCCATCCGAGACGAATCTTGACGCTTAAGGGAATGTCGGCAGGAAGCAGATCTCTGGTTCTGCGTACGGCCTCTCCGATTACCGCAGGCTTTTTCAGCATGGCGGCACCGCCGCCCGAACGATGCACGAATTTGGAAGGACAGCCGAAATTCAGATCAACCCCCGGCGCCCCGCACCTTGCGGCCACCAGTGCGTTTCTGGCAAGGATATCCGGATCGGTTCCCAGGATCTGCACCCACACCGGAGTGCCGTTTGCGGTTCTGCCCTCGTGTCTGAGTTCAGGAACCTCACGTCTGAACACCTTTCCCGGAAAAACCACGTCCGTAACCCTGATGAATTCACTGACGCAGTAATCATAACGGTTGTAATCCGTCAGCGCCTCTCTGAGCGGATAATCCAATACCCCCTCCATGGGGGCCAAAATAATTTCACCAACTGACATAAGCACCTCAAAAATCCGGGATGATTATATCAAAAACGTGACATAAATAATAAAAAACACTGTTTTATCCGGTGATTTTAAAACCTGAAATCAGTCGTATATTACCAGCTTCGAGGTACATGATTTCAAAGAAACCAGACTATAGGAGTAACTCTTTTCTGTTACCATCGTACACCTGTCGACATCCGGGATATCAGGAAAGAATTTATCAGTTATCATTCTGATCTGAAACTGATCCAGAGGAATGCTTATCTGCCCGGCCCTGTGACTTATGAAGCGGATTTCAAACTGATATTCGTCTCCGGTATAGGTTTCACCGTTCCTGCCGCGTGAATAAACCATATAACGTTTCAGAATGGTTTTTACCCTGACCACTCCATCTCTGGGAATGGTATAAAAATTCACTCCGTCGAACGCATGAACATAATGCCGGCTGATGACCACAATGAAGCAGAAACACTCGAACATGTATCCGTTCAGATATGATTTTATGATATCGTCCTTTCTATCCGCATACTGAGGATGCGCATCCAGCCATCTGCCGAAAGGACGCAGTGAGAGGAAAATCAGCACGGACATTACTGCCATAATCACTGTAAAAGCCGTCAGCATAAAGTTTTCCCAAAAACCAAGACCGAGTATTCCACCGCCAGTGCAAGACATAAAAATTGCATTAACCGGGAAAGCGAAGGCAATCGGAAGGATTATCAGCCAGAGGTATAAATTTTTTAATTTTCTCTTAAGATAGCGAAAACAGAGATCCGTTCTGAGAGAAGAAGCGTTAAGCTGTTTAACAGGGTGCTTCGCGCAGTAGTCTCTGTATTTCCGCTGCCATATCTTTCTGCTGAAATACTCTCCGCTTTCAACAAGCTCTCTTATAAAATTTGACCTGTTATTATTCTTCTGCAGTCTGTAATCCGACCAGATTGAAAACAGTGTTACGAACAGAATAATAACACACAAAAATGACACGCTCTGCAGGATATCTTTAACCCCGTCATGTGCGTGCCAGCTTAATACGCCGCTTATGCAGAGTCCGGCTAAACATCCTGCGAGAAGAACCGCGTTTAAAGTACTTATCCCTCTGCTCCTGAACAATCGTTTATCGTAATGTTTCATGCGAAACTCCTGCGTAACATCATATCGTTACTGAGCATTATCGTCCATTACAGGCTCTGAAATACAATTCCGCATGGAAGCAAAGCTGCTGTAATAAGTTTTTCTCTCAGTAAAAGCAACTCTGTCTTTCCAGGAAACATCAGGGAAAAACTTATCCATAATCATTTTTACCTGAAACTGATCAAGAGTTATGCCGTATTCTTTTAAAATATCACCTTCACCGCAACAGAAAACAATTCTGAAATGATATTCATCTTCAACGTATATTTCACTATGCCGTGAGTGTGTGTAAATCATTAAACGTTCGACCTGAACCTTCACGTCTTTCAGATTATCTTTCTCTTCCGTGAAAAAATCAGTACCGTCGAATGCATGGACATATTTCTTGCCGACAACCACTGAGTTGCATGAACAGGTGAATGCATCTCCTTCAAGATAGGAATTTTTGATTTCATCCTTCTGTTCCCTGTACTTCGGATGGGTTCCGAGCCACGAAGAAAAAGGCCTGAACGACAGCAGATACAGAAATCCCATAATTCCGGCAGCAAACATGCAGGCAAAAGCCAATACCGTCCCGAAGAACTTAAATCCGAATAACCCGGCATGACACGGGGCTGTTATAAAAACAGAGCATGCTAAGGATATGAACGGAATCAGAACGCAGATCCAAAAAATCTTTAACAGTCTTCTCAGATAACGGCAGCTGATATCAGACTGAAATGATAAGGCAGAAAGTGATTTGAGAGGATGACCGGCACAGTACGAATCATATTCCTTCTGCCAGGATTCCTTATTGAAATACTCTCCATTCTCAATCTGTTTTCTGAAACCGTCGGCGATGCTGTTGTTTCCTCTGTATCTGCTTTCATTGGAAAGGGATAACGCGATGAAAATAATTATGAACAGACATATAACTGCTCCCAGCATAACCAATTCAGTTCTGACCGCATCAGAACCAGATACAAATAGTCCTATCAACACCAGAAAAGCCGCCAGAGTCACGACCATTGCAGTAAACCTTTTACTGCCGATAATCCAGCGCTGCTGTTTTTTGTCATTACTCATCTGATTCTCCTACCGTTTCAATCAACAGGCCTTCTTCAGAATCTGCGCATGTCTCAGGTCAGGATGCGGAAAAAAACATCAGTCCGGTACAGGCAGACCTTATACCGGCAGGTGATTCCCGCATTCTGCAGAAACAGTATATCCTTTAATCGATGTTACGAACTTTTTTCGTAAATATCAATTACCGCATATCACTTAAGTGAAATGGTTAAAGTTATTGCCTCTCAGCCTGTTTTTTCCTCATTACCCGTCAGTTTCATGACGTTTCATCCGGAGTTTTCCACATGGACAGCAATTCACAAAATAAACAAAAAATATAATCTATCTGACATACAATGGTATTTTATTTCATAAATGTGCTTTATCCTTGACATAGACGCAAAATCATTTAAATTTATACCTAGGTGTATAATATTTAGGAAATAAAGAATGATAATTGCAACTCACAGTGGCTCCTTTCATGCTGATGAAGTCACTGCATGCGTGATTTTCAAGCTTCTGGATGCCACGACAAAGATCATCCGATCAAGGGATCCTGAAGAACTTGAAAAAGCAGACTACGTTATTGACGTTTCAGGAAAATTTGATTTACAGAAGCATTTCGATCATCATCCGGCAGAGTTCAATCTCTCCCGCAGCAACGGCATCAGATATGCCACGGCCGGTCTTATTTGGGACAGGTTCGGTCGTGAACTTCTGGAACTTATCCGCCGCTGTCTGCCCAACCCTGATGAAATTTCGGATACCGTAATCAACAAGGCCTGGAAGACCATTGACCGCAACATCATGCAGTATACCGACCTTACCGACAACGGACAGCTGGACAGCTATACCAGAAGCCTCTGCAGTCTGAATCAGTCCGAGGAAAATCAGGTTTACGCCAACCTCAACAGATTCTACATGCACATACCGGTAGTTCCTTATCTTGTTGCCATGCAGAATGATCTCAACGGCACCGAAGAAACACAGTATCAGAACTTCATTGAAACCGTGGACAGTCTCAAGGTTCTCTACAAGAAGCTTTTCATCAACACTCTGACCAACGCCAGAGACGAGGAAAAGGTGCTCAAGAGCTATGACGGTTCCGAAATTCTGCGTCTTGATGACAAGCTTCCATGGTTTGAAGCAGTGCTCAACAACTGGAACTGCTTTGAAAAATGCAGGATTGCCATCTACCCTGACCACAAGAAAAAGGGATACAGAATCCAGTCTCTTCCAGGCTCCCAGTCATCAAGATTCAAAAACCGCTGCGGTGCGCCTACCGCGTGGAGAGGCAAAGAGCTTGAAGAACTCAACAGAATTATCGGCATCAAATCGGCAACCTTCGTGCACAAAACAGGTTTTACCGGCGGAGCTCTGACCAGAGAGGATATCGAAATCATGGCGAAACTCTGGCTTGAAGGTTCCGAACCTTAAGTTCTGAAATTCATCACTGAAAAAAAGCACTGAAAATCTCATTTTTCAGTGCTTTTTTTCAGTCTTTATTTAAATTTTCAGTGTTTTAAACGATTATACATAATACGATTCACAGTATGAAAACACTGATACCTGAACTCATATGATTTATCAGTGTCCAATGATAGTATTGTATGTGTAAAAATTTTTCAAAAACAGATTTATAGCGTAGAATTGTCGCTTATACAGATTTGATTTTTCAAGGGGGTAAAAAATGCGTAAATGGCAGATCGCAGTACCATTGGCAACCATACTGGTCTTCGGTGCCGTAATAGGATTCAACGTATACAAAGAAAAGAAAATACAGGAATACCTGGCAAACATGAAGCCTCCGGTTAATCCGGTAACCACAATGAAAATTGACAAAGCTCCATGGCAGGAAGCCGTAAGCGCCATAGGTTTCATCGAACCTAACCAGGGTATCGACGTATCATCTGAAGTATCCGGTAGCATCACAGGACTTTATTTTGATTCCGGGGACGTGGTAAAACAGAATCAGGTACTTGTACAGGTAAACGATTCCGTTGAAAAAGCGAACTACGAAGCATCCAGAGCCAAGGCGGACGTGGCAGAAAAGAAGTTCATCCGCTACTCAGCCCTCATCAAGAAGGGAAACGTATCCCAGATGGATCTGGACAATGCCAAGGCAGACTATGAAGCGGCCATTGCCGATGCAAAGTCCATCAAGGCAAAAATTGAAAAACTGCAGATCAAGGCACCTTTCGAAGGCAAGCTGGGTATCCGTAACGTATACGTCGGTCAGTATGTTCAGCCCGGTTCAAAGATAGCCCACCTTGAAGATAATTCAAAAGTAAAGGTACGCTTTACCGTATCACAGAATGATGTTGAAAAAATCAAACTGGGTCAGAAGGTTGTGCTTAATGTTGACGCCTTCCCTGATGAAACATTCGAAGGTGAAATCTCCGCAATTGAAGTTGTAATGAATTATGAAGCAGGTATTCTGCAGGTTCAGGGCACCATTCCGAACCCTCAGTCAAAACTCATAACCGGCATGTATGCAAAGGTTAACGTAATTCTGCCTTCGGAAGAAGAACAGATTGCCATTCCAAAGACCGCGATTTCATACAACCTTTACGGTACTTCCGTATACCGCGTGAAGACCGATGACAAGGGACAGAAGATTTCCGAACAGGTAAACGTAACCACCGGTAACGAAAACGGAGACAAGGTTGTCATCACCTCCGGCCTCAATCCCGGTGACGTAATAGTTACTGAAGGTCTGGTAAGACTCTCCAACGGCAGCTATATCGAAGAAAACGACAAATACAATCTTGATAAGGTTGAAAAAGTACCGGAGCTCTAATAATGTTTACTGATATCTTCATTAAAAGACCGGTACTCGCAGTATGTATCAGTCTTCTTATAACACTGCTGGGGTTGCAGTCCCTGAAAAACATGGCCGTGCGTCAGTATCCGGACATGACCAACACCGTAATCACCGTAACCACCAGTTACTACGGTGCCGGTGCCGATCTTATTCAGGGCTTCATCACCGCTCCTATCGAGCAGGCAGTTGCCCAGGCAGACAATATTGACTACATGACGTCAAGCTCCAAAATGGGCTCATCCACCATTACGATCTACATGAAGCTCAATACCGATCCTAACGGGGCCCTCGCAGACGTCATGTCACGCGTTAACTCCGTAAAATCCCAGCTTCCTTCCGATGCACAGGATCCGACCATATCCCTTTCTACAGGATCCACCACATCAGTGCTGTATATCGCCTTCTCAAGCGATGTAATGGACGGTCCGCAGATTACCGACTACCTTAACCGTGTGGTTATCCCACAGCTCTTTACCGTAAACGGTGTAGCCAAGGTTAACCTGTACGGCGGTAACGAATATGCTCTGAGAATATGGATTGACCCGCTCAAGCTGGCTGCTCATCAGCTTACGGCACAGGATGTGGTAAATGTTCTGAAGGCCAACAACTTCCAGACTTCATCAGGACAGATCAACAATTACTATACCCTGATGAACACCAACACCAACACTCAGGTTGCCAATGCTGATGAACTGTCTGAACTTATTGTTGCATCCAAGAACGGTGCCGTAGTCAGAATGAAGGATGTTGCCAAGATCTCAATGGCAACCAGCCACGACAGCTTCAGATCCATCGCCAACGGCCAGAAAGGTGTCGTAGCCGCAATCGATGCAACCCCAACAGCCAACCCTCTGGATATCGCAGCAGGTGTAACAGCCCTTATGCCTACCCTGGAAAAGGGACTGCCAAGCACTCTTAAGATGAACACCATCTACGACAGTACCATTTCCATTGATGAATCAATCAACGAAGTTATTCACACCATCGTTGAAGCGGCAATTATCGTACTCGTGGTCATCACCCTCTTCATGGGTTCTTTCAGAGCCGTTGTAATACCTATCATCACAATTCCTCTGTCCATGATCGGTGTAATCATGCTCATGAGTCTCTTCGGATTCTCAATAAATCTGATGACTCTGCTCGCAATGGTTCTTGCCATCGGTCTGGTTGTGGACGACGCCATCGTGGTGGTTGAAAATGTCGACCGTCACATCAAGAACGGACTTTCACCGTTCAAGGCTGCCATTATCGGTACAAGAGAAATAGCAATTCCCGTAATATCAATGACCATAACCCTCGGTGCGGTATACTCACCGATAGCACTCATGGGCGGTATCACCGGTTCGCTCTTTACCGAATTTGCACTGACTCTGGCAGGTTCCGTGCTGATTTCAGGTATCATTGCCCTTACCCTGTCTCCTATGATGTGTTCAAAGATGCTCAAGGCTGAAGAAAAGCCTGGTAAATTTGAAAGCATCGTGAACAGAATCCTCAACAGGATAACCGAAATCTATACCGGAATGCTTGATGCGGTATTAACCACAAGAACCCCTATCGTAATTGTGGCCATTGTCATCATGGCGTCACTGCCTCTGCTCTTCAAGTACTGTTCATCAGAACTTGCTCCGTATGAAGACAGCGGTGCATTCATGATGATGGGTAAGGCTCCTACCAACGCAAACCTTGACTACATCGAGGATGGTATCAAGAAGCTTAATAACGAAGCCGCCAAGGATCCTGCAGTACTTAACACTCTGGGCATGATCGGTACCCCCGCTTCAAACCAGGGTATGGCGATTCTCGTACTGAAGGAATTCAATGAACGTGAAAAGCAGTCTGAAGTTATCAAGAGAGTTTCACCTTTACTTACCAAGAGTCCTAACATAAACGCTACCGTATTCCAGATGCCTCCTCTCCCTGGCAGCTCAAGCGGTCTTCCTATGCAGTTCGTACTCATGACTCCGAACAGCTTCGAAGAACTCTATGACGTGTCCGAACAGGTTATGGAAAAAGCAAGAAAAAGCGGTCTCTTCGTATATTTCGACAGTGACTCAAGCTATGACTCCCCTACCCTTTACATCGATGTTGACCGTAAAAAGGCAGGTGCTTACGGTATTACCATGAGTGATATCGGTCAGACTCTTTCAACAATTATCGCCGACGGATATGTAAACCGCGTATCCATCGACGGCAGATCATATGAAGTTATTCCTCAGTCTGAACGTATTGAAAGAATGAATCCAGATTCGCTCAACAAATACTTTGTAAAATCTCAGAGCGGAGACATGATTTCATTAAGATCAATTCTTAACGTAAAGGTTAAGGCTGAGCCAGCCACTCTTTCAAAGATGTCACAGCAGAACGCAGCCACCCTGAGCTTTGCACTGAGTCCGGGAGTTAACATGGGTGAAGCCGTAAGCTTCTTTGAAAACGAAGTCGTACCTACACTTCCTGCCGGTTACACTCATAACTACAAGGGTGAATCAAGACAGTTCACTACGGAAGGCAGTTCACTTGCTTCTACCTTCGCACTCGCAGTGTTCATAATCTTCCTTGTACTTGCATGTCAGTTTGAAAGCTGGAGAGATCCTTGCGTTATCCTGATTGCCGTTCCTCTGGCAATTTCAGGTGCTCTGCTCTTCCTGTCCGTAGGCATGGCTTCTCTGAACATTTATACCGAAGTAGGTCTGATAACCCTTGTGGGTCTTATCTCAAAGCACGGTATTCTGATCTGTGAAGTTAGCCGTGAAGAACAGCTTAAGAACGGATGTTCAAAGATCGAAGCAGTTAAGAGAGCAGCCTCAGTAAGACTTCGTCCGATTCTGATGACCACCGCGGCAATGGTTGCCGGTCTGGTTCCTCTGCTCACAGCTGCCGGTGCAGGTGCGGAAAGCAGATTTTCAATCGGTCTCGTAATCGTTGCAGGTCTGTCAATCGGCACCATGTTCACTCTGTTTGTGCTTCCGGTTATTTACTCATTTGTCGGTGAAAACCACAAGCCGCTTCCTGAGTTTACTGAAGAAGAACTTAATGCAGAAATAAAGAAAGCTGAGTAAACAAATATAACGACAGTATTTACAACAAAGGGCATGTTTCTAAAACATGCCCTTTAATTTATCATCAAAGATTTCTCAATAAATCTGAAAAAATCTTTATGTTCTCTTTTTTGAGTCCTTTAAAATAATACCTCCTAAAAATCTTCTTCCTATGTTAATTGATGCATTTACATCTGCATGAACCTCGCAGTTATGCTTGCTGCATTCTGTAAATACACAGAAAAATCTACTTTGAGAGGTATCTTTAGACATTAAACTTTTTGGGGCTCTTCTGTAATTTTCCTTAACATGTTTTTTTAACTCATCAATGGAATATGTTTTAGCCTTTATCGGTTCTGTCCATGGAGCTCTTATATTGAGGGCATTATATGTTTTTTTCTTTTTCAGGCCTTCAACAAAAGACTTTCCTGAAGGTCTGCAGTACAGTCGTATTCTTTTTCCGGAAACTGTAGTCTCTCCATTTTCATCAACTACATACTGTTTTACCCCATTCTCAGAATCTTTTTTCAATAATTCAAAAATATTATTACCGCAGCATGAACAGATACGACTTGTCATATAAGCACTTACGCAAGCCCCTGGAAATAAATTCAGTGCAGAATATGATTTTCCGTTTATTACCGTTATATCTTTTGACTTCTTGTTGCTGTTATTCTTGTTTGAGTACACTTCCTTAAGATAATTTGTTTTCCAGTGTCCATGAACATACCACCAGGCCTCACGCTCACTGTTCTGCATGTCAACATCACCATATAAGAATCTGGCATTCACGGCTTTATATACAAGCAATAACTGTTTAGAACCACTTTCTAAATTTTTTACTTCCCTTTCTAAAACCGGAAAAGCTTTATGGGCATGCATTAAACCAACAATTGCACCACAGACATCGCCAACAACATTTTCACGCATATTGAACATCGAAGAATCAAATCGTTGATTGAATTTTTGTACAACAGATTTTCTCTTTCTGAATGTATTAACTGATTTAATGAGTTTTTTTATTGAAGGAATTCTGATGGTTCCAGATTCTATCGGTAAAGCTTTATCATTACCTGCATCTTTAAGGCTGAATACTGAATAAGCTATTCCCGCTTCCCCCTGATCAATTGCCACAATATTGTCAAATGGGAAATCCTGATTATCAGGGGCTTTACTCTGAACGGGGGTACTGGTTATAGGAATGGCCAGAGAAGCTATAAAATCATCATACTCAAGTTGAATTTTGCCATCGGAATCTATAACCTGATTTACTGGCTGATCAACTAAAAGGGTAAACTCCCCCATAGTTACACTGTGATCAGATAACATAATCTTATCCAAAGTGTTTTTGTACACGGAATTACCAATCAGACGAACACAGTTATCCAAATCCGCTAACACTGATTTAAGCTGGTACATATTCTTATTATCTTTGGATAAACTTAATACCGCATTTAAATCCTTTCTTTTCTTGGTACTCTTGACAGGAAGTTTATACCTCCAGTCATGAGGCAACTGCATAAGAAGAACTGAACAATCAATTTTACAAATATTATCCAGAACTTTCTCAAAGGTCTTTTCTGCATCAACAAGCACGTTACTGTCGTCCGTAAATACAAGTATTCCCAGTTCTTTATATTTACTCCACACGTCACTGCTGAAATATCTTTCCGGAATTTTCCAGGATTCTTTTTTAGGAACATATATCAAATCATGATTATCAATCCATGTGAATTTCGTTCTTAAGAAAAATTTTTCTCTTTTAAGTTGAGTATAGCAACCAGTAATCAATGATTTATATAAAGTAAAAATTGAATTAACGACTGAACTGTCAATTTTATCTCTTTTCAACTTGAGCTTCATTGAAGCTGACAACGGATCTTCTCCGTTTAATAAGTCCAAAGGAATGTCGACTTTAATGATATTGGAAGGGATATCCTTTTTTAAACCCTGTATATAAAAACTCTGCAAAGTAGTGACAAGATTCAGCTGAGTAACAGCAGAAGCGTAATCGCTGAAGCTTAACTCATTTACCTTCTTTGCTAGAGATAACAGGCTATCCCATATTTCAGCAGCTCTATTTGATATATCATTGGCTAAATCATATGGTTTGTTATTATTTGGACTGAATATGCTCTTATAAATTTTTCCCTTTTTGTTGCAGAAATACTGATTAAAATCTTTAGAATTTTTAAAAATACCCTGATCTTTAAACCATTGAACTATCATAGAAGAAACCTGATCACTGCTTTTATTAGCAACTCTGCCTATCTTTTCCAATAGTTTTCTGATTGGCTGTTCTTCTATTTTAAAATCCTTCTCACGTCTTTTTCTGGCATTATTCTCCTCTTCAGTCATCAAATTAGTAAAAGGTGAATAATTAGGATTTTGGCTTACAATCCAACTTTGAACAGTCTTATAAAACAGCTGCTGTTCATTACGCAGTATATTCGCTAATTTTAATTTTTTATATAACTCATATTCAACGTCAGGTACACCGCCACTAAGTCCATTAAGTTTATTCATGGTCTTAAATGACTGCCAGTTCTTCCATTCATTCTTAGAATTATTTTTTAAGTCATGCCATATTGAAGTTTTATCTGCTTCACATTGATTTAGCACATTCTCAATCTGCTCCTTTATGGCACCTAATCTGTTCAATAGTTCTGAAAAATCAAGTATTAGCTTAACGTCTTCACTGCTGGCTTCACCTCCTATGCCTAACAGATGAGCAACAGACTGTTTTACACGGACCTGCGTTTCTGATGAATAAATACTTTCCAAAAGAAATTGAATTTCTTTTCTATTACAGTCGCAATACTTTATAAAATCATCGCCATCTTTAATAAAACAATCAGGTATCTTCAGCTCCTGATTAAAATTACATAATAGGTTTTTAATTTCATTCAACCGTGTAATATAATTCGAAACCCAGCTCTGAATATGTCCTCCAAAATTACTTCTAAAATTATGGAAACCCAGTATTTTTTCAAAACTGGTATTACATTTTAAAACGTGTTGAGAAATTGCATCAGCTGAGGACTTTACACTCTTTATAGCATCTATTTTAGACTCTGGAATATTAAATATCTTTACCAGTTCTGAAACATCATTATCTCTAAAAATACTCAAACCTTTATTGAATAACCAGGACAAAGCGTTATTAGTGTATGTTAAAAGACAGTCTTTTACCCAGGCCTTTGAATCAGGCCCGTGTTTTGTATCTGATTTATCATCAAAACGAGGAATTCTTGACAGTATCTTTGAAACAACAATGTACGGCATAAAACTGCTTGGAATATTGCCATTCAGAGAAGTCATTTTGTCAAAAGCTATTGTTGAGCTTTCGGGGAAAAACTCATTATCTATACTAGTTGGAGCATCTTTACAATAATGCTCTTTAATTCTTCCAAGTATTTTTATTAATACTTCTGATTTATCATTTTTTAATTCTAAATTACCTGCAAGACAATCATTTATGGTTTTTGTTAAAAATATTTTAAAATCATTAACTGCATTGGAATCAGATTCCTTTTCATCAAACAATAAAAAAATTATATTATTAACAAAAACATCACTAGATATATCACTTCCTTTTAACAAAGTGGAAACTTCTTGAGATGATAAACTCCTTAATCGAATTCTGTTTTTATTCCAAAGTTCATAAACCACTTCCTGTTCATTATAAAAATCTGATGCAAATGAAGCTTTGGAAAATAAATGAAATCCGCTTAGAACTATGCTAAACAGAAAATGAGTAAGAGAACCTCTGTCAACGCCTTCCACTATATTGTACAAATATTTGAAATCTGAAAATTCTATTCCATGATTCTTAAATGTCTGCTTACAATTATCCAATTTAAACTTTAGCGTCAGGACAGAGTCTTCATTTCCCTTTTTTACTTCAGAAAATTTTGCTATTTCTTTTCTGTATGCTCTAGACTTAGCCCCGCTAATCAAATTTGAAGAATTCATATTACCCCCTTAATTTATATATACACTAGTTTAGTTTTATAATTAATATAAAAAAAGGAATATTAATTGAAAATATTTTTTATTTGAATCACATCATATTTATTTTAAAAAATAATATTTTACCTTGAATTTTTTTTGAATTTTTATAAAATAAACACATGAATCCCTTTCGAGTATAGGATGCTTTTGCCTCCGCACCTCTCTCGATTGGGCGCTGAGGGTGGCAGTGCCTATCAGATCCACCCGTTTATTTTTTCCTTTTGTATATTTCTCCCGGAAGTCTATAACCACAGTTAGGAGGCCTACCTCCTTTACTTATCCCCTCCTTTGGTATTATAAAATGCCTGGATTCACCTATTAAGTAAGCCCTTAGAGCCAAAACGATGCCATGCAGTAAATTTTTGCGTCTTACATACTGCTTTGTTACCGGAACATAAACAACCTCTTCCAAAAGAGCTTTCACATTTTCGATCGAGTACGATATAAGTTTTTTTTCATCCATCTCAAACAGCTGCATGTAAGCTTCCTTTGTAGCAATCTCAATTATGTATCTATACGGTTCAATCAAGTCGTACACAAGGCTTGGATAATTAGTCGGTTCGTGAAGGAAGCCATGACAAGGTGATAATTTATGAAACAGTACCCATCGTAGAATTACACCATATACAAACTTTGAGCAAGCATTTAATGCTGTGTTAATAGGACTGTCTTCTCTGCGTTTTGAATCCAGTCCCATTGATTCATACCATTTCTTCCAATACTGTCGCGTTGCAATGGCTTCAACATTTCTCACTGAAGCCACATTTCTAGCCTTATTAAGATCATCTATGTAAGTACTGGCTATAGAGTACCCATCTATCATTTTTTGAATTCTCTCCTTTATGAGAATTCTTGATAAATAAGTACTTTTTATCTCATTGCATCTCACACAGATCTGTTTAGATAAAACATCATATTGATCATTTAAATTTGAAGTAAAGAAAAAATAAGGTCTTTCGATATTTCGTCCATGCAGAATGCATATTATTCCATTGAT
>JAEEGL011523867.1_pt1 | contig 44717 bp, 33 predicted proteins | sample 9134231 | NCBI WGS metagenome assembly JAEEGL01 (sample SAMN16246548, study PRJNA631951) | gut metagenome | biome: gut microbiome; feature: rumen; material: fiber-attached | host: Bos | place: Iran: Karaj | collected 2018-10 | reverse complement strand
TTAATTCAGAACCAATGTAATCGCCATATTGAGGTATTGCATGTAATAAATCATTAATACGTACAATTACATTTACATCTTCTTCGCCAACCTTAACTGTTTCAGTCTTAATATTAGCTAATGTTTCTGCTGTGAATTCGTATCCGTGTTCATAGCCTCTTGCTGTATCATACTTTTGAGCCTGTAATACTATAACATTAATTGCTGCTGCATCAGCAGTTAACTTAGCTGCAACTAATTGAGATGTTGTTAAATCTTCTGCATCAATATAATCTGCGTATGCAGGTACAGCTGCAATTAAAGTATTGATTGATGTCTTTTCATCACTTGTAATATTTTCTAATGCTGTAATAACAGCTTCCTTAGTTACATCAAAGCCTCTTGCTGTATTGTATGCAGTTGCTTGAGATACTAATAAATCCATTGCTGCCTTATCTGCATTAACTTTTGCAGTAATTTCATCTTGGCCTACTAATGTTTCTGCTTCAATATAATCATCATATTGAGCTACACCAGCGATTAACGCGTTAATACGTGCAACAACATTTACATCAACATTATCAACCTTAACTGTTTCATTCTTAATATTAGCTAATGTTTCTGCAGTAAATTCTTTAGACTTATCATAGCCTCTTGCTGTATCATATCCAGTTGCTTGCTTTACTAATAAAGCAATTTCAGCTGAATCAGTTACATTTAATTCATTAAGCTGTGCCTTAGCCACTGCAAATGTTGTAGGAGCTAATTCAGTTGTTGCAGCTTCAATATCTGCACCAACAGCAGTGTAATTTGTAAGTGTAACATAACTATCAACTAAATTCTTTAAACTTGTCTTTTCTGAACTTGTAATATTTGCTAAATTATCGATTGCAGTCTTAGCTGTTGCTTTAGCCTTATAAGTATCATCGATAGTTTGTGCTTTTGCATTTAATAAACTTAGCTTAGTAGTTCTAATTGCTAGATATGTTTGAACTTCTTCAGCAGTCATTTCTAGTGTTTCATCAGTATTATATGTAATTGCTTCAATTGCTTGAAGGATAGCCTCTTCAGTATTTTCAGGAATATATGTTAATTTTTCAACAGATTGTCTTGCTAATTCTTTAGAAATAGTGAATTCAGCTTCATTAATGAATGATTCAAGTTTTGCTTTATATTCATTAAATGCCACTTCTGCTGATTCAACATCTGCTGCTAATGAAATATATTCTACACCCTTCCATAAATAACCAACCATTTCATGGTTAGACTTGTTATATAATCCTCTATAAATATTTTCAACGAATGCTCTATCTTCATCAGATAAAACACTATCAATTGTAAATGCTTCAAGCATTTCTAATCTAACTTCATCAAGGTTTTCTTGGAAGTTAGCATAAATTTGTGAAAGTTGATATACATAATCAGCTTTTGTAGCTTGAGCTTCTTCTCCATAGAAGTCTTCTAGAGCCTTAGCAACTCCTGAAGCGTCCTGAGATACAGTCTCTATAAGTTCTGTAATCTGTTGAGCTTGAGCTTCTAATGTTGCATTAATTTCATCGATATCATCAGAAATTTCAGTATCCTTAGCTTCAAGTTCTGACTTAATTTGAGCAATTAATTCATCGAATGCTTCGTCTGCAGCTTCAAGTTCAGCAACATTTTCAGCTAAAGCTGCCTTAGTTGCTAAATTTTGATTCATTAATGCGATTGTATTAGCAAAATCAGTCTTAGCCTGCTCTAATGCAGTAATCTTTTGCTGCATTGTTGTAGTTGTACTAGTTAAACTTAAAACTGTAGTTTGAAGGTTAGAAATCTTAGTATCATGATCTGTAATAGTCGCATTGATAGTTTCAATAGAGCCTTCAATAGTTGTCTTTGCTGTTTCTAAATCAGAAACTCTAGTAGTTAAAGCTGTTAAATCTTCTTTTACTCCATTAAGTTCAGTAACAACAGCGGCTAATTCCTGGTCAGTAACTGTACCAGCATCAAGCTCTTGAACTTCTTCTTCTAATGTAGTAATTCTTGCCTTAGCTGCATTTAAAGCTTCAACTGTTGCATAATCAGCTAAGCTTGTTTCTAATGCAGTAATCTTTTCAGTGTTTGCTGCAATATCAGCCTTAATAGTAGTAATTTCAGCTTGAATAGCTGTAACATCTTCTGAACTTGCCTTTGTAGCTAATGTTTCTTCAAGTTCAGTTAACTTTGTTGTCTTAGCTGTGTTCTCAGCCTTTAAATCATCAATTTGTCCTTGTAATTCTGCAACTTCTTCAGCAACTGCTGCGCTTGAAGCTTTCTTTTCAATCTCAGCATCAATTGCATCTTTTGTAGCATTTAATGTTGCAAGAACTTCTTTCTTTGCATCTGCATCAGCTAAAGCCATTTCAGCTCTTAACACTCCAACTGCTTCTTCAATAGCAGCCTCATTAGATTCATCAGCCTTAGCGATTGCGGCATTAATCTTAGCTATTTCTTCCTGAATAGCTTGGGATAATGTTGTATCTACTGTTGAAATTCTATCTTCTAGGGCAGAAATCTTCTGAGTAATTTTTTTAATATCAGATGAATTTTGCTCTACTTCGCTAGAATTACATCCAGTTAAAACAAGTGCAGATGCACCTGCCAAAAACAATGAAATTAAACCGACCTTTTTCTTCATAAATTATTTTTGAATAATAAAATTGTACTTATTATTATTCTCCCCTTTCTTAAATAAATAATGTTTTGGTTATAAGTACAATATAACCTTTGGATTTCACATTTCAAAAACATCGGATAGAATTATTTAATTTAATATAGATGGAATACAATTTTTTCTTCCTTAGGATAGCATAAAATATAACGAAGCTCATTTCTCCCTTTCTTCGTTAAAAAAGATGCTTTTTCACTAAATAAACCCTTATCGTAAAGCCAGTGAATTAGAACCCAATAAATATAAATTTTTATACACAAACACTTCAATCTAAACTTATTATAACCTTTTGTTTATTTTTTGTCAAATTATAATGAATAGTTACGTAATTTAGGAAGGATAAATAAAAGTAAAACAAGAACAAAAAAGCCCTATATCAGCTTGTGATATAGAGCATATTTTTTATCTAATAACAAATGGAATTTTATAATCACTACCGAATGTAGCAACATAATCTTTATGAATTGCTTCATTCATTTTTAATTCTTTTTTAATTGCAATTTCTAATTCATCTCTTTCAGAATCTAAGGCAACATCGTTTAAGAATACGATTTGCTTATTAAGAGGGAATTTATTTTTATTATCATTATAGTTCTTTTGATAGAACATCTTGAATTGATTGTATAGAGTTTGAGCTCTATTATAATCTTCTTCAGCAAGCTCAGGATGAGATAAGGCTTGCTTATTCATTTCAAATACTTCTTCAAATCCACCAATGTTGTTTTCATAATAGAACTTCATTAATAATTTAAAAACATTTTGAACATTTGGATTCATATTTATATTAACATAAGGATGATAATCTAATATGAAATTTTCAACTAAAAATTCAAATTTTTCATTATCCTCTTTTGAAGTATTTTCAAAATTATCTGCAATTCTTGTAAGCTTAGTATGATTTAAGATATCTTCTTTTTCTTCAGATAAAACCTTATTAACAAAATCATTCTTTGTTTTTTCTATTGTATCATCACTTTCACCCTTAGTTTTTAATGAAACAAGATTAGTTAATAATACAGTTTCTGCCATAATATGCTTTGTTGTTTGAATCTGATCAAAGAAATACTTATTATATTTAGCACGTATCTCATTTATTTTTTTATTAAATTGTTCGAACTTACAAGTTACAGCTGCAAATTCTTCCTTCAATTCCTGAAATTCTTTTTTTATCATAACTACTCCTAAAATAAACTAAATAATAAACCTGCAAGACCATAATAAATTAATAATGCAGTAATATCATTAATTGTTGTAATAAATGGTCCTGATGCAACTGCTGGATCTACATGAATCTTCATGAAGAATAAAGGCATAATTGTACCAATCATTGATGATACAGTCATTGCGATTAAAAGTGAGAACCCTACAATTCCAGCACCATTAACTGCGTTACCCCATTCAAATGCTTCTGCAGTTTGAACAACACCATTCTTTGTAATAAATAAATATAATAATACAAATCCAAAAGATAATACACCTAAGATTAATCCATTAATAAATCCTACTCTTAATTCCTTAAATATTGCAGCAGCAACCTGTTTCTTTGAAATCTCATTTGTAGAAATCAAACGAATTGTAACTGCTAGTGACTGAGTACCTGAGTTACCAGCCATATCTAATACAATTGTTTGGAAGAATACAATAATAGGTAACGCTGCAACAACAGCCTCAAATCCAGACATTGTAAATGATTGGATTAATCCTAATACTAATAATATTAATAGCCAAGGGATTCTTTTCTTTACAGATTGGAATACACTTTCACCTGCTTCTTCCTGATTTGTTAAACCTGCAAGTTTTGCATAGTCTTCTTGGATTTCAGCATTAGAAATTTCTGTAACGTCATCTTGTGTAATTACACCAAGTAATACATTAGCCTCATCTACAATAGGATATGTATCCATAGCGTATTCCTTTAAATCCTCAATACAATCCTCAATCTTAGTTGTTGCTAAAAACTTTGGATAATTATGTTTCATAATAGATTTAATATCTGTGCCTGTTCTTGCAATAATTAAATCTCTTAATTCAATAACACCAAGTAAGTGTTCTTCCTTATCAACTACATATATATTTGAAACATTATCATTATCTGCAGCTTGCTCAATAACCTTCTTCATTGCAGTCTTAACAGAATCAGTTTCAAAAATAGTTATATAGTTATTAGTCATTTCAGAACCAATCATATCATCATCGAATTTGATGATGTCACGAATATCTTCAACTGCTTCCTTATCCATTAAGGCAACAATTTGTTCCTTTTGCTCATCTTCTAGCTCATCAAGTACGTCAATCGCATCATCAGCATCCATTGATTCAATGATATCTGCAGCCTGGTCAGGCTTTAAGTCAGAAACGACATCTCCAATATCATCAGTGTGAAGTAAAACGTCACCGGCAGCCTCAGAACCTAAAATTCTAAATATCTCCTTACGTTCAGTCTCATCCATATCATCAATAATATCAGCGATATCACTCTCATGATATTGTAATAATTTTTCACGTTTTTCTTCTTCCGGTAGCTCGGAGTCCAATATTTCTTTAATTTCAGTTTGATAATCTCTTTCCATATTAAACACCTCCACTTACTAGAATAGTAATACCGTAATAATTGTATCACAAAAATGGTTAAAAAAAACATACTAAATGACTTTTTTAAAATAGTTTAAAAAGTTTTTAATTTTCTACTTGAAAAATAATTTTTTATGAGATATAATGAACGGGCGTGATGTTCTCGTAGCTCAGCTGGATAGAGCAACGGCCTTCTAAGCCGTGGGTCAAAGGTTCGAATCCTTCCGGGAACGCCATCTAAAAAAACAAGAGGTCTTTTGACCTCTTTTTTTGTTTTAATTTGTAACCATAAAGATGTTGAAACATACTAATCTTTTTACACTCAAATAAACCAAAATAAAAAAGGGATTGAGATCCCTTTTTACTAATAATATAAGCGTAAAACACCTGTTGCAATTAATGAAGCTGATATAAATATTAGCAACACTGCTAAGCAAGATATAACTAATCCAATAATTGCAATTACTTTATTTGATTTTTTTAATACTAAGCCAATAAGACTTAATATAAGTGTAAGAATAGGTAATACAGTAAAGCCACTATGTATACCAACAAGCACCGCTTTATAGGTATTACCTTCACCCCATAAATATAGAAGTTCAATAAACATCCATATAAATGTCAAAAAGCTAAATACAATAACAAATATATTATTTAAAAGTCTTTGTCTTACTAATAATTCATCTTGATTAATTCCAGAATTATTTTCCTTGATTTCTAATTCTAAACCACACTTATCACAAAATAATGATTCATCCTTAAATACTTTTCCACACTTTGTACAAATTTTCATATTAAATTTCCTCACTAAAACTACATTATTAAATTATTTTGCACTTTATTTCTTTCTTTTTGCAATCTTAACACCTATAACTATAAATGCTGCAATCACACCACCATATATAACTACAAAAATAACAATAGTGAAAACAGCAAATAAATTGTCCATTGTTCCACTATATGGCGTTAACCTTGCATTAGAAGGATCGTGATCAGTAATATATACTGCAACTTCTTTACCCAATTCTTTCGAGTTAGATGTATAAGTAATATAGTAGTATCCTAAACCCTCATACGTGTATCTAACCTTATTCCTATACCTATATTTATTCACATAACTTTCTTTATCAAAATCATAAGAGCTATATGATTCTTCTGTTGAATTAACAACTGTTCCATAAACAACTTCAGCATTGTTAGCATCAACAATATGAATGCTATTAAAAAGACCAAACAAGATTGGTAATGCAAATATAAGTACAATACCTATTATAGATATAGTCCTTACAATAGACTTTTTCTTTTTACCTATGTTAGTATTATTTAAATTAGTATTATCATATGCTTCATGAGATGTATGCTTAACATAATCATCATTAGATATATGATTACTAAATTTTTGATTATCTTTATTAGCTTTATTATCTTTAATATCTTCTTTTATATCTTCATTATTACTAGCTTTATTATTTAAGTCCTTACCTAAACCAACATATATATTTTTATCTAGGTTAGGATATACTTCATCCATACTATCTTTATTCTTATTAATATCATCAAATGTATTATTAAAATCCTGATTAAAACTTGTATTATTATCCTGTGGAGTAAAATCAGATATATCATCTATATTATCAAATGATAGATTATTTAATGTTTCATCAACCTCAATATCGCTTGATAATAAATCATTAGTATCATCATCAATTAAACTTGCGCCACAAGAAACACAAAATAACTGATTACTACCCTCGTTTAACTTACCACACTTTTTGCAAAATTTCATTTATACTACCCCGTACAATAAACAAAATTATTTTTTGGTTTTTGTATTTTTATTAGCAACTAAAAACATTATTACTAATATAATAGAAAGAGTGGCTAAAATTACAGTTGATATCCATTCAAATTGTGATGGAATAACTGTTAAAAATAGTACTCCTAATGTGATAAAAACAACTCCAAAAATTATCACAAGAATATTTAATAACAAATCCTTTTTATTTGCAATATTAATCGTACTGTAAATTAATAAAATTATGCCTATCACTATAGAGGCAACATTATAAAAATAATTCATAAAAATCCTCGTTTTTTCTAATTTTTTTTGATTTTTCTTTTTAAAACCACAATAATATTAGCATATTTTAATAAATATTAAAACTTTTTTATCTTAATTTTAAAATAAGCACTTTTATTTTATTTTCATAGTAGTATAATAAGAGTATAGTTTTTTGGAAAAAGAGGTAAGATGATATGCTAAATATTAGATTTGAAAAAGCAGATAAGCTTAAAGAAAAGCCAGATCAAAATAACCTAGGCTTTGGTAAATATTATACAGATTATATGTTCGTTATGGACTGGTTTAAGGGTAAAGGATTTACTGATCCAAGAATCGTTCCATATTCTCCAATTCCAATGGATCCTGCTTGCTTAGTATTACACTATGCACAAGAAACATTTGAAGGTATGAAGGCTTATAGAACAAAGGATAATAGAATTTTATTATTCCGTCCTGAAATGAACGCAAAGAGATTCCAAACATCTAACCGTCGTTTATGTATGCCTGAAGTACCTGTTGAAGATTTCGTACAGGCTGTTAAGGAATTAGTTAAGGTTGAACAAGATTGGGTACCAAGCGCACCTAATACATCATTATATATTAGACCATTTATGTTTGCATACCAACCAAAGCTTGGTGTACATGATGCTGATCATTATTTATTTATGGTAATCTTATCACCAGTTGGTTCTTATTATAAGGAAGGCTTAAAGCCAGTTAAGATTTATGTAGAAGAAAACATGGTACGTGCTGTAACAGGTGGTACTGGTTTTACTAAGTGTGGTGGTAACTATGCTTCTTCTATCCTAGCTCAGATTGAAGCTGAAGCTAAGGGATATTCTCAAGTATTATGGCTTGATGGTGTAAATAAGAAATACATTGAAGAAGTTGGTACAATGAACGTTATGTTCAAAATAGATGGTGAAATCTATACTGCACCAGCTGAATTAGGTAAGGGTTCAGTATTACCTGGTGTAACTCGTGACTCTATGATTAAATTATTAAGAGCTAAGGGTTATAAGGTACATGATACTGAAGAAGATAGAGTATCTATTGATGACTTACTTAAGGCTGCAAAGGAAGGAAAGCTTGAAGAAGCATTCGGTACTGGTACTGCCGCAGTTATCTCACCTATCGGTGTTTTAGCATACCAAGATAAGGTATTCTTCAACAACGAAAACATTGGACCTGTTTCACAAATGTTATTTGATGAATTAACTGGTATTCAATGGGGTAGATTAGAAGACAAGTTCAACTGGACTGTTGAAGTTAAGTAATAATTATTAAGTGGTTGCATCATACAACCACTTCTTTTTTATAAAGAAAAGTGAGGAATTTTGTTTCCTCACTTTTTCGTTAAATATTTAAATTTCTTACTTCATCAAATAATTCTTTATTATCTTCAATAGATTTCTTATTACCTACTGTACAAATATTATTGTATGATAATGCTTCAGTAAATATTTCTTCTAACTTCTTTAAATCTTTTGATGTTGCTTCTAATATTTCTTTTCTTATTCTTAATTCATCTTCATAAGTTACACCAGAAATATAATCCTGTTGAGCTTTACTACCTTTACTTCTATTATGTAATACCTGTTGCATATTACCAAAAGTACCAATCTTATAGCTCATTAATTCTTCTTCATCTAAGTTTTCTAATTCCTTAATATATGAAGAAATATTATTATATGTATCATAAGTATCCTTTACCTTAGGATCTCTATATGACATAAATACTAAATAACCATTTCTTGTTATCTGCATGAAGCATCCATATGCCCCAGACTTAACTCTAACATTATTCCATAAATAATCCATAGAAATAATATTATTAATTAATGCCATAGAACCATTATATTCCATCTTAAACTTACCCGCTTGTGCATTAAAGTTTACATCAAAATCAGTTAAAATTGCTTCTTTTGAAGGATTCTCCTTATATTCTTGTAATTCATACTTTGAATTATCAAATAACATTTTAAAGAATGAATTTGAAGCCTTACCAGCATAATCAATATCATCCTTCTTACATGTTATACCAACAAGTAAGCCTTTCTTAGAATATAATCTTAATACTTCATTTAGATTATATGAAATCTCTTCTTTTACTGAATCAAAATTATCTAATAGGCTAGATATGAAATCTAAATATCCAATACCAGAAGTCATATCCTTATTATATGCATTTTGACTAATACGAGATAAACATCTTAAAGAAGATACTTTGTGTCCAGCACCAGAAACACTATAAGATAATTGTGTTTTAATTTGTTTTAGCTTTTCTTCAATTCTTGAATAATCATCAAGTTTAGAATCAAATGCGATATTTTCTAATAATTCTTCTGCAACAATTGCTTTTTCTTTTACAGCTGAGAATGATAAAACTAAATAAGTTAAAGGTTTAAAATCCTTATCAGTTGTAATATTTAATCCAAATGAGATACCACCAGTTTCATTTAATATCTTATTATTTAATTCTTGATAATTATATTTATTTGTAGATAAATATTTTACTAAATCACAATATAATGATACATATTGTAATAATTTAGTATCAAGTCCTGTAATATCTATATAATATGTATTATAAATAATTCCATTTGTATGATAATCACTAAATAATACCTTATATGCCTTATCAAATACCTCTAGGTTATATTTATCAGGTTCAGGATTAATATCTTCCTTCTTTAGCATAGGTAGAGTATTTAAGGCTTCTTCAGATACTTCCTCACTTTGATATTTTAATAAATTCTTCTTTTCATTTACTAAAGTTTCTAATTCTTCTTTAGATAAAGACTTCTTATAATTTTCTAGTTTTTCTTTTAATAGCTTATCCTGTTCAGCCTGATAAGTATTAGATGGCACTAATACAACAATAGACTTATGGTTATTATCTAATATATTATTTTTAATTAATTCTTCAAAATAACCATTTGATAAATCTTCCTTTAATTCCTTAAAATATTTTAGCATTATAAGCTTATCAAAAGGCATATTATCATCATATAACCAGCTTGAAAGTAGGTTAATACCAATATCTAATCCACGAGGGAAAGAACCAGTATAATAAGCTTCTCTTGCCTTAAATTCAGCATTATTAATTATAGAAAGAATCGCATCATGATCTAAGCCGTTAGTTGCTAAATCATTTAATGCCTCTTCTATTGTCGCTTTAAATAAATCTAGACTAGATTCATTTGACCCTACTGCCTCAATTGCAAGTATTGGCTGTAATATTCCATCTTCAAAAATATAATCAATATCCTTAGCAATATTAAGTGATAATAATTTATCATGTAATGGAGAACCAGGAAGTCCTAGTAAGTGCTTAGTAAGTAATCCCATCGCAAGACATTCTTTAATATTAAGAGTAGATTTCATTGCGATATTATATGATAAGAATGTATTATCATTAATATCTTCTGATGGGAAATATTCACGTACATTATTAGTATATGGAGCTTGATACTTCAAAGTAGTATCAAAATCTATATGATCATATTTTGATAAATATTCTTTATCTAAATATTCCATTCTTTCATTAAAATCCATATTACCATATAAATAAATATATGAATTAGATGGATGATAATATTTCTTATGGAAATTAATAAATTCCTCATAAGATAATTCAGGAATGTATTTAGGATCTCCACCTGATTCTAATCCATATGCAGTATCCTTAAATAATGAATGCATTATATTTCTAAATAAAACATCATTAGGGTCACTAAATGCCCCCTTCATCTCATTATAAACAACACCATTATATTTTAATTCAGAATCAACTGAATCAATATCATAATGCCAGCCTTCCTGCATAAATATTTCCTTATGTAGATATATTTGTGGATTTAATACTGCATCCATATAAATATCCATTAAGTTATTAAAATCCTTAGTATTTTTAGAAGCAACAGGATAACATGTTTTATCTGGGAATGTAAATGCATTTAAGAATGTATTTAAGCTTTTCTTTAGCATTTCAACAAAAGGATCCTTAACAGGATACTTTTTAGAACCACATAATACTGAATGCTCTAGGATATGTGTTAAGCCGCAGTTATTAATAGGTGGTGTACGGAATCCAATAGTAAATACCTTATTGTCATCATCGTTTTTAACAAGACATATTCTAGCACCAGTCTTAATGTGCTTATATATCTCAACATCACTATCTATTTCTTCAATATGCTCTTTTTTAATAAACTCATAATTTTTATACATCGAATAAACCTCCAAAAAAGTAATTTAATTATAACATATTTATAAATCCTTAAAAATAAGAAAAAAGACAATTAATAAATATTGTCTTTATCTTAATTTCTTTATTTTTGCTATAAAGAATCCTTCATATTCCTTTGATGGCTTTATTGTTAAAACCTTATCTAGGGTTGATTCTAATAAGCAATCATTACTAATATTTATATTCATATCCTCTAATATGATATTTTTATTTAATATAGTTTTTACTACCTCTTCATTTTCTTCCTTTAGAATTGAACATGTAGAATAAACTAAACTACATCCTGGCTTTAATATTTCAATTGCCTTTTTTAGTAATTGCTTTTGAGTTTTAGCTGAATTCTTAACCAAAAGCATAGAAAAATATGATAAATCCTTAGGATTTTCTATATTAATAGTACCAGCGCCACTACATGGTGCATCAAGTAAGATAGAATCAAATCTAAAAAAAGAATCAAGCTTTCTTGCATCTGTATGTATGACATTTATATTCTTACATCCTAAATGACATAAATTATATTTTAGCTTTTCTAATCTAATCTTATTTTCTTCACAAGCCATAATATTAGATTTGTTATTAACCATTTGTGCAATCTCAGATGTCTTACCTCCAGGAGCGGCACACATATCTAGAATATCAATGTTTTCTCCTAAATTTAAGGCAAGAGGAGGGATTTGTGATGATAATGATTGTAAATATATCTTACCTTCCTTAAATAAATCTAGTGACATTAAGGTTTCATTATTAGCATCTACTAAATATGAGAAATCACTAATATCACTTTTATAATATTTAATACCTAATTTATCTAATTCATTTAAAACATATTCTTTTTTAGAAAGTAATGTATTAATTCTAAATGCATTACTTCTTTTTAACATCATATTATCTATAATCTCTTGATAACAAGATGGGTATTCATTTTTGATTAAATTAATAAATTCTTCTTTTGTTATCATATAATGCTCCTAAACATTATAAAAGTATAGCATAATTATATATCTAATTCATCATTAATAATTATTATTTCAGATATATTATCTATAATTATTTTATCTTTAATTACCATTATTATTCTTTCGTTAATATTCATTTTAGTAAAAACACCAGTTTTCACCTCATATACTCTATCATTTTCATTATAATATGTTACTTTAATTAACATACCCTTTTTTAAGTTTGATAGAGTATCATTTATAATATCTATCATATCTTGAGATAGTATTCTTTTTTCTACTTCCTTCTTTTCTTCTACCTTTGATTTTAACAAATCTCTAAATCCCTCTAGTGCATCAAATGGTAGGAATATCTTTGCTCTTTTTTCAATCGGCATCTTCTGTTGTTGCATTATGTCCTCCTATTAGACAGTTTCTTTGTCTTTGTGTTGCACCATCAACTAAATCAACTGCCTTTAATACACTATTTTTACCATATTTATCCTTTAAGCTATTTATTGTACGACTTAGATTTCTTTCTTTTTCTATGTCTTCATATGATGTAAATAAATCTAGGTGTTCTTCATCCTCAGGATAAACATTACCGAATCCAATTCCAAGCCTTACAATTTCTTCTCCTCTTAGGGTAGTTTTATCATATATTTCTTGGAAATAAGGTAATATTTTTGTATAAGCATTAGTTAAAATAGAAATAGATTTAGAACCACCAGTACCTGGATATGACCTATATCCAACATATAAGGATATAGTATTAGAAACAAGCTTTTTTCTAACTAAATCTAAGCATAATGATTCAACCATTTCAGATAATACTATTCTTGTTTTTGTATAATTATATCCACAATGTAATAATTGTGATTGAGATATAGATTTAGATTGTCTTTTATAATTATGAATGTCTTTTATTGTAACAGGCTCAATACCTTTAGCATGATCAATTATTATTTCAGCATTTACACCAAATTCCTTATATAATAAATCTTCTGGTACAGATAATATATCTCTCATACATTCTACATGGAATTTCTGTAATCTTTTTGCAGTACCAGTAGATATCATCCAAAAGTCAGTAATTGGCTTATGATACCATAATTTTTCTCTAAATGTTTCTTCATTTAATATTCCAATATTACTTTTTACATGTTTTGAATAAATATCTAATGCAATTTTAGCTAAGAATAAATTAGTACCAATACCTGCAGTTGCAGTTATATGTAATTCATTATATATCTTTCTCATTAAAGCTTTCGCAAGCTTTTCAGCAGTAGTATTATATAATTTTAAATATTCAGTTACATCTATAAACATTTCATCAATTGAATATGGGTGAATATCTTCTTCAGAGAAATAGCATAAATATATTTGATATATTCTTGCTGAATATTCCATATATTTTTTCATTCTAGGCATCGCAGCAATATATTCAACACCATCAGGTATTTCATATAATCTACATCTATTATGTATCCCCATTGCCTTTAATTTTGGTGTTATAGCAAGACAAATGGCACCTTTACCTCTTGATGCATCCGCAACAACTAGATTAGTCTTAAAAGGATCTAATCCTCTTTCAGCACATTCTACAGAGGCATAAAATGTTTTTAAATCAATTATTAGATATTGCTTTTCCATTTATATACCTCCTTTAATAGTATTTAATATTTTAACATAAAAGAATAATATTAGCCTATGAAACAATAAATGAAAATAAAAATGGTTACTAAGATAGTAACCACTTTATTAAGTATTATAAAGTATGCTTTAATAATTCTTCTGTTGTATAACGAGATATATCAGATGCTGAAATATCTAATACTGTCTTACAACCAAAATCTCGACGATTTGCAATTCTATATGCAGCTCTTGCATATGCTGCTAAGATAGAACCTGTAAATTCAGGATTTGAATCAAGCTTTAAATTATATTCAATAACATGCTTAACACCATTAGATGTTTCACCAGAACGAATAACAAATCCACCATGAGGAATACCATTATGGTTTTTCTTTAATTCTTCTAATGAAATGAAATGTACTGTTGTGTCATATTCATCAAAATAGTTAGGCATTGTCTTAATTTCTCTTTCGATTCTTGCCTTATCTGCACCATCTTCTGCAACAACAAAGCATTCTCTTGTATGCTTTTGACGTGTAGATAATACTGGGTTTTCACCATTTCTTACTGAAGCTAAGGCAGAATCAACAGGGATTGTATATTGTCTTGCATCAACTACACCCTTAATTCTTCTAATTGCATCAGAGTGTCCTTGTGATACACCCTTGCCCCAGAATGTATAAGTCTTTCCATCTGGTAGAATAGCTTCCATAACACCTCTATTTAAAGAGAACATACCTGGATCCCAACCAGTTGAAATAATACCAACATGGCTATTTGCCTTACCATTCTTATCAACGGCTTGATAATGCTCATAAATTCTTGCATGAGTATCAAATGAATCAACAACATTGAATGCTTTTACTAATTCAGGAGTCTGTTCAGGTAAATCTGTTGCAGAACCACCACATAGAATCATAACATCAATTTTATCTTTAAATAATAATACATCCTTAGCGTTATAAACATTAACGCCCTTTGTATTAATTTTAACGCTTGAAGCATCTCTTCTTGTGAATACTGCAACTAATTCTAAATCATCATTCTTCTTTATTGCAGCCTCAACACCTCTAGCTAAGTTTCCATAGCCAAAAATACCAATTTTAATCATATATAACTAACCTCTTTTCTTAAAACAAAATTATTTTAGCATATACTAACTCTATTGTAAATATTTTATTTTATAAAAATAGCGCTTTATTAAAATAAAATTCCCTTTTAAGATAATATTTCAAAATAAAATTCCCTTTTAAATCATTTTGTTGTATTTTAAAAGTAAAAAGTCCAAATTATTGAACACTTATATAGTGATAACAATAATAATGGACTTTTCTTATTTAATGTCTAGATGAATTATTTTCTTTTTTTACTTCGATAAGCTTTTTATCAGCCTTATCAATTATTTCTTTTAATACGTCTTCATTTAATGAAGCTAACGTTTTTGATGAGAAAACCTCAATTCCGTAAGATATTCTAATTAAATACTTATCATTTTTATTTTTTAATGTTTCATTGACATTTTCTAATGCCTTAACTAAACCATCTAAAGTTGGGTAATTTAGAATTAAAATAAATTCATCTCCACCAAATCTATATGCAAAACCATTTGCGTTACGTGCTAATTGCTTTAATTCTTCTGCAATAGCTGTTAAAGCTTTATCTCCTTCAATGTGTCCAAATCCATCATTTATTTGTTTAAATAAATCAGCATCTAAGAACACTAAGAAATGATCATCACTACCATCCTGTAGCATTTCTTTAATTTCATTAATATTATCTATTAAACCATTACGGTTATAAAGCTGAGTTAATGGATCTTTTCCAACCTTATCAGTTAAAACATCAATATTATAATTTAATAATTGCTCCTTTTTTACCTCTGATGTAACATCACGAACAAGGAATGATGAAATTCTTTTACCATCAGTTTCTGTGACAAGTAATCTTGCGACAATAAATATTTCTTTATCACCACTACCTAAACTAAACTTATAATTAATGGCCTTATCAATTTCCATTGTTCTCAAGTTTTCTATTGAAGAATCATTAATAAATCTAGCTTTATCCTCAGATTCATTAATTGGTGCAAGTCTTATATTCCTATGCTTAATCCAGTCCCCATTAGATACAATATTAGTCTTAAAATCATTACCTTCTCTATAATATGTTGTAATTTCTTTTGTATCTAGGGCATATGTTGTTAAGGAAACAAAATCATCCATTAAGAATTTTAAGAATAATCCTCTTATATTATTAACCTCTTCTTGCTGCTTCTTTATTTCCTCATATTCACTTGTTCTATCAATTACTGTGCACATAAATACATCATCACCAGTAACCATGTAGCCAGCAATATTTAACTCAATTCTTCTTGGAGTTAATGTTTGCTTTTTAGTAATTATATCAAATAAAACATCTATTTTATGAGGTATTTTTGATAATTCCTTTTTATTAAATGCATCACTTATTATTTGCTTATCCTTTTCATTAACAATTAAGCTAATAAATTTTAAAATTCTTTGCTTCATCTTGGGTCTATCATGTACTATTAGATGACCTTTATCATCAGTAGTATATGCCCAACCAATTTCTTCTTTATAATTATATCTAATACATACAGTAGGATACATTTTTAATGAATTAATAAATAAAGCCTGTAAATGTGATACATTTTGTCTATATTCATTTACTACCTCTAATGCATATGATAATTTTTGATTTCGACTATCTAATACCTCTCTAACCTTTGATGTATGCTCCCTATAAATAGGTAAATTTAAGTTTGCTGCAAGCAATGTTAAAGCTCTTTTTTCTTCATCAGTGAATATTTTATCTTCATTGAACCTAAATAAAACAACACCACCAATTAGAGTATTAACATTAGAAATAGGGAACATTAAAGCACCCTTACATTTAATTTGAGGAATTTCACCTTCCTTATATGTAAAGAATACTTCATCCTCACCATGATGTATTTCATCAACATTAGAACCATCATCCATTCTAATTTGCTTACCTAAAACTGGCTTTATTGCAAAAACAGTTTCTTCCATTGTATATTCAAAGAATAAATTATCTGCAGATGTAACCGCAACACCAATTGAATCAACATCTAATTCCTTTAAGAATTTCTTCAATAATTTAGATATATCCTTTTTAGTAACCTCAATATAATTCTTTGTATTAATTTGGAATTCACGAACTGCCTCATTTAAGTGATAGAAATTAACAAACTTTCCCTTATCACCATTACGAGTATTTTTAGTAATGAACTCATTAAATTCTTCTTCTGGTAATGGTTTTGAAAAGAAATAACCTTGAACAAAATTACATCCATATGTACGTAAAAGTTTAACGTATTCTTCCTCTTCAACACCTTCAGCTATTGCAGGTACGTCAAGCGCATTTGCAATATCAAGAACAGACTTAATAATATTTAAGCCCTTCTTACTATTATTTGTTGAAAAGAATCTCATATCGATTTTTAAAACATCGAAATCAATTTCCTTTAAAACATTAAGTGATGAATAGGCAGAACCAAAATCATCCATTAATATCTTAAATCCAAGCTCTCTTAATTTAGATACAGCATTTTTAATTACCTTAACATCAGTAAATATTGTTTCAGTTATTTCAAGTTCTAAATACTTAGGAGATAAATCATATTTCTTAAGTAAGTTTTCTAAAGTTTCAACAAAATCAGGCATAGTTAAAAATAATCTAGAAACATTTACTGAAATAGGGAATACCTCTAAATTAGCCTTAATTCTTTTAGACAAGAATATACATACCTGTTCCCATACATAATAATCTAGGATTGCAATATTACCATTACTTTCAAATATAGGAATAAATACACCAGGAAATAAAATCTTACCATTATATTTCCATCTAACTAAAGCTTCTGCACCAGAAATAACATTATTAATAATATCAATTTTTGGCTGATAATATACTAAGAATTCATTATTCTTAATAGCAGATTCAAAATGAGATAAATATTCTTGCTGCATAGATATTTTTTCTTTTATAGCTTCATCATAGAAGTTATATTTTATCTCATCATCATTATTTATTTCATCTAAAGCTTGATTGGCTTCAGCCATATATTCTACAATTGTTTGTTCATAATCATTACATTCAACTATACCAAATGATAATTCAGGACAAACATCTGGGAAATTTTCATCAATATTTTTTGTAAGATTTGTAATAAATGAAATTACATCATTCTTTACACCATCAAATAATATATAAAATTCATCACTTTTAACCTTACATACTCTAATATCATATCCTTTAGATAAATCTATTAATTCCTTAGATAATCCTTCTATTAATTTATCAATTTTTTTCTTACCTAAGGTATATGATAAAATTAAGAAATTAATTATAGACATTCTAATAATGTGATAATTTTCTTTATGCTCAACATCAAGCCCTAAAGCTTTTTCGCATTCAGCTATAAAAAAATCACGAGTATATAATTTCAAATTAGAATCATAATAAATAGTATCATTTAAGTTTGAAGGATGTGTAAATCTATTAATTATACCTTTAATTCTATTTGATATTTTTTCTTGTGAAGTAGGTAATGAAATAACATCAATAACGCCACACATTAAAGCTTCATGCATAAAATCATTATCTAAATCACGATTTAATAAGACTATAGGAGTATAACGATAAAAAGTAGTTTCCTTTAGTTTTTTTATAACTTTAATTGAATCCTTTTTATTGTCTGAATAAAAAAGAATCAATGAAAAAAAGGCATGTTCTTCAATTATTTTATTGTAATCTGCTGTTATAACAGCATCAAATTCTTTACTCAAATAATTCGTTATTTCATCATCAAATTTTGTAAGGATTAATAATTTTTTATCCATGATAATCCCCACCTTTCTAAACTTTTAAACACATTTATTTAATATATTATAATATATTTATGAAAATAAATCAATAAATCCAGTCTCTATATAAGACATTTTTGGACTAATAAAAAAAGATTGTATAATTATACAATCTTTTTATGAGATATAGCTATACTGTCATTAATAATGATATAACAATAATTGCAACAATATTTGTAAAAATAACTGCTGGTAATGATTTTAAGGAAGTACGTCTACTTTCATTATTAGCTAATAGCATTATATATGTTGTAATTTCTACTATTAAAGAAACACCAAATACTGTTAAGCCAATATATGAATATTTATTTTCAAAAAATGCAACAATAAAAATAGATATAAAAACAAAGAAAAATGATACAGAAAATATTCCATTTACTACTTTCATTTTACCTTGAAATGTAGTTCTATTTTTTTGTGGTCTAACAATTTTGTTACCAAATACCTTAGTTTCATCATCGTTCATATTATCGCCACAATTAACACAAATTATTGCATCATCAGCATTTTCATGATGGCATCTACTACATATTTTCATAACAAAACCCCTTTAACTAAAATACACTAATATAATATAACATATTAGTATCCTAAATTCAAATAATAGTAAAGAAAAGAGAGACAAAAGTCTCTCTTTATTATGCATTATAGCCTTTGTTCTTTAATTTAGAAATATCAACAAGGTTAAGACGCTTTTCATCTTCTCTATTTTCTAGTGAAGTAATTAAAGCTTCTGCAGTATCGATTGCAGTTAAAACAGTTACACCTGTTTCAATTGCATTACGTCTGATTAAGAAACCATCCTTATGATGTTCTTGACCCTTCTTTGGAGTATCGATTACTAAGTCTAGCTGATGAGCTAAGATTAAATCTAATACTGTATTTTCTCCATCTGCAATTCTATTAACCTTAATTGCTGGACAACCATTCTGAGTTAAGAAATTATATGTTCCTTCTGTAGAATAGATTGTATAACCAAACTTATTAAATCTCTTTGCGATAGGTAAGATTTCCTTCTTATCATCATCACAAACAGTAATAATCATATTCTTATATTTTGGTAAGCGAATATTAGCACCTAAGAATGCCTTATATAATGCTTCGTTATAATTTGCTGAAATACCTAAGCATTCTCCTGTTGACTTCATTTCAGGTCCTAGATTAATATCTGCACCACGAATCTTTTCAAATGAGAATACTGGCATCTTAATTGCATAATAACCAGCATTTGGCTGTAAGCCTGGTTGGTAACCCATTTCACGGATTGAATGTCCTAAAATTGCCTTTGTTGCAAGGTCAACAATAGGAATACCTGTAACCTTAGAAATATATGGTACTGTACGGCTTGAACGAGGGTTAACTTCGATGATATATACATCATCACCAATTGCGATGAATTGGATATTAATCATACCTAATACATGTAATGCCTTAGCTAAGATTTCTGTATATTCAACTATTCTTTCTCTAGCCTTCTTAGTAATTTGTTCAGCTGGATAAACTGAAATAGAGTCTCCTGAGTGAATACCAGTTCTTTCGATGTGTTCCATAATACCAGGGATTAAGATATCCTTGCCATCACAAATAGCATCTACTTCTAATTCCTTACCCATTAAATACTTATCAACTAGGATTGGGTGTTCTTGTGCAATCTGGTTAATGATATTGATATATTTTTCCATATCTTGATCATTAATTGCAATTCTCATACCCTGACCACCTAATACATATGAAGGTCTAACTAATACTGGGTATCCTAATTCATGTGCTGCAGCTAAAGCTTCTTCAACTGTGAATACAGTATGACCCTTTGCACGAGGAATATTATTTGATTCAAGAATTTCATCAAATATTTCTCTATCTTCTGCCGCATCAACATCCTTAGCATCAGTACCTAAAATAGGTACTCCCATTTGCATTAATGCTTGAGTTAACTTAATAGCTGTTTGTCCACCAAATTGAACAACAGCTCCTGTAGGATGTTCAATATTTACAATTGATTCAACATCTTCTGGTGTTAATGGTTCAAAGTATAGCTTTGATGCAATATCGAAGTCAGTTGAAACTGTTTCAGGGTTATTATTAACGATGATTGTTTCATAACCTTCCTTTTCAAATGCCCATGCTGAATGAACTGAACAGAAGTCGAATTCAATACCTTGACCGATACGAATTGGGCCTGAGCCTAATACTAATACTCTCTTCTTAGAAGGAGCTTGTTCTTTAACTTCTTCTTCACCATCGAATGTAGAATAATAATATGGTGTATGAGCTTCGAATTCACCAGCACATGTATCAACCATCTTGAATCTTGCAGTAATGTTATTAGCATAACGCATCTTCTTAACTTCATTTTCATGCTTAGAAGTTAACTTAGCAATGAAATGATCTGGGAATTCCATTCTCTTTGCTTCTTTTAATAATTCAACTGTTAAAGGTTGAGTTTTTAATTGATATTCTAATTTAACAATATTATTTAACTTATCAATGAACCACTTGTCAATTTTAGTCTTCTTGAAGATTGTATCATAATCAACATGACGTCTTAATGCTTCAGCAACTCTCCAAATTCTTCTATCATCAACAATTTCTAGTTCTTCATTTAATTGTTCTAATGTTAATGAAGTAAAATCATAAGACATTAATGATTCAACATGCTGTTCTAATGAACGAATAGCCTTCATTAATGCACCTTCGAAGTTAGTACAAATTGACATAACTTCACCAGTAGCCTTCATTTGTGTTGTTAATGTACGCTTAGCAGTGATGAATTTATCAAATGGTAAACGTGGCATCTTAACTACACAGTAGTCAAGCATTGGTTCAAATGATGCAAATGTCTTCTTAGTAATTGCATTTGGAATTTCATCTAATGTATAACCTAATGCCATCTTAGCAGTAACCTTAGCAATAGGGTAACCTGTTGCTTTAGATGCTAATGCTGATGAACGAGAAACTCTTGGGTTTACTTCGATTACACAATATTCAAATGAATCAGGATTTAAGGCATATTGAACGTTACATCCACCTGTAACTCCTAATTCAGTAATAATTCTTAATGCAGATGTTCTTAACATCTGGTATTCCTTATCAGATAAAGTTTGTGATGGAGCAACTACGATTGAGTCACCTGTATGAACACCAACTGGGTCAAGGTTTTCCATGTTACAAACAGTAATACATGTACCATTTCTATCACGCATTACTTCGTATTCAATTTCCTTCCAACCAGCGATAGATCTTTCAACTAATACTTCACCAACTCTTGATAATCTTAAACCATTAGTTAAGATTTCAACTAATTCAGCTTCATTAGCAGCAATACCACCACCAGAACCACCTAATGTATAGGCAGGTCTTAATACAACTGGGTATCCAATTTTGTTAGCGAATGTAATACCATCTTGAACATTATCAACAACTAAAGATTCAGCAATAGGTTCACCTAGCTTTTCCATAGTTTCTTTAAAAGCTTCACGGTCTTCAGCCTTATAAATAGTTTGAGCTGTTGTACCAATGATTTTTACATCTGGATGTTCATCAAAGAACTTTGAATCCCATAATTCCATAGCAAGGTTTAAACCTGCTTGTCCACCTAATGTAGGTAGAATTGAATCTGGATGCTCTTTTTCAATTATTTCTCTTACGACATCAACTGTAATAGGTTCGATATAAACTCTATCAGCGATATCCTTATCTGTCATGATTGTTGCAGGGTTAGAGTTTAATAAAACAACCTCAACGCCCTCTTCTTTTAAAGCACGGCAGGCCTGAGTACCAGCATAGTCAAATTCTGCAGCTTGACCAATGATGATTGGACCTGAACCAATTACTAATACCTTTTTAATACTTTCAATTCTAGGCATCTTACTTACCTCCCATCATCTTAATGAATTCGTCAAATAAATATCCTGAATCAAGTGGACCTGGACAAGCTTCTGGGTGGAACTGTACTGTAAAAATGTTCTTACCAACATACTTTAATCCTTCATTTGTCTTATCATTAACGTTTATGAATGCTTCTACTGCAACCTTTGGATTAAGTGATGTTGTATCAACATAATATCCATGGTTTTGGGAAGTAATATATACTCTATTATTAATTAGATCTTTTACTGGGTGATTTCCGCCTCTATGACCATATTTAAGCTTCTTAGTATCAGCTCCTGTAGCAAGGGCCATTAACTGATGTCCTAAACAAATAGCAAAAATAGGAACATTAGAATCATAAAGTTTCTTGATTTCCTTAATGATTTCTACATTATCCTTAGGGTCTCCTGGACCATTAGATAACATAATTCCGTCTGGATTGTCATTCAAAATTTCAGCTGCAGTTGTATGTGCAGGATAAATAGTTACCTGGCAGCCTCTCTTATTTAAGTTCTTAGCAATTGAAGCCTTTGCACCAAAATCTAATAATGCAACCTTCTTGCCTGTACCTTCTAAAACATACTTAGCTTTACAAGTTACCTTCTCAACAACATCAGTAGCCTTAAAAGCCTTAATCTTAGGTAATACTTCTTCTAACTTGAAATCAGCATTTGTTGTGATCATGCCGTTCATAGTTCCTTCATCTCTTAACATCTTAGTAAGCTTTCTAGTATCAATTCCTTCAATACCAGTAATATTTTGCTTAATTAAGAAATTTTCTACTGAGTCAAAGTTTCTAAAATTAGAAGCAAATTTAGCTAACTCCTTAACAATGAAGCCATCAACAAATGATTGTCTTGATTCCATATCGTCATAGCAAATACCATAATTGCCAATTAATGGATATGTCATACATACTGCCTGTCCTGCATAAGAAGGGTCTGTTAAAACCTCAAAATATCCAGTCATTGATGTATTGAAAACAATCTCACTAATAACTTCTTTTTGGGCACCGATGCTTGTGCCTTCGAATACTGTTCCATCTTGTAAAATCAGAAATGCTTTCATCTTTTCCCCTGCCGATCTATCAAATTTTGGCATATTTGCAGTATCATATATACTTTGTATATATAGATTGTATCTGCAAAAATACCCTTATACCTATTCTATCATTATTTTAATAATAATCAATATGAAAATAACCTTTTCACACTTATATAAACATCTTTTATATAAAAATAATATTTAATAAATTTTTAAATTATTACAAAATTTAGACTATTTTTAACAAAAAAAATCCTTACTTTTTTGTAAGGATAATTTTTTCTATAAAACTTTTTTCATTCTCTCTATAGCTTCTTTTGTTGCCTCATGTGTACCAAATGATGTAATTCTAAAGAATCCTTCCCCATTCTTACCGAATCCAGCACCTGGAGTTCCAACAACATTACATTTCTCTAACAAGAACTGGAAGAATTCCCAGCTTGACATTCCATTTGGACATTCTAACCAAATATATGGTGATGAAATACCACCTGTAAACCATAATCCCTTCTCTAAGAAGAAGTCCTTTAATAGCTTTGCATTCTCCATATAATAAGAAAGATTCTTCTTACATTCTAAAATGCCTTCATCAGATAAACATGCATAAGCACCAGCTTGAGTGATATAAGATACACCATTAAATTTAGTAGATTGTCTTCTTCCCCAAAGCTTATTTAAATATACGCCATCTACTTCAATATTAGATGGTACTACTGTATATCCACATCTAATACCTGTGAATCCAGCAAACTTAGAAAATGAGCATACCTCAATCGCAACATCCTTTCCACCTTCAATTTCATAAATTGAATGAGGAATATCACTAGATTGAATAAATGCTTCATATGCTGCATCATAAATAATTAATGAGCCAGTCTTTTTTGCAAAAGAAACCCATAATGCTAATTCCTTATAATTATATGCTGCACCTGTTGGATTATTTGGTGAGCATATATATATAATATAAGGTTTATTCTCTAATGAGTCATCTGGTAGTGGTAAGAATTTATTTTCCTTATTACCATTGATAAATATGACATTATTATTCTTCATAATATTAGTATCTACATATACTGGATAAACTGGATCAGGAATTAAGATAGTATTATTACCAAATATATCTAATAAATTACCAATATCAGATTTAGCACCATCAGATACAAATATATCATTTAAATTTAATGATACATTATATCTTTCATAATATGATTTGATTCTTTCTCTTAAGAAGTCATAACCAAACTCAGGTGGATATCCCTTGAATGTATCTTTTTCTGACATATCAAGTGAAGCCTTAGACATTGCATCAGAAATCACCTTAGGTAATGGTCTTGTGACATCACCAATACCTAATCTAATAATATCTGCATTAGGATTTAATTCCTTATAAGCTTTAACCTTTTTATTTATATCACTAAATAAATAGCTTTCTTTTAAATTTAAATAATTCTTGTTAATATTAATCTTCATAATATACACCATCATAAACCCTTTTTGCAGGCCCCTTCATAGTAATGTTATATTCTTTATCACAAGTAATTTCTAAGGTACCACCAATTAAATTAACATAAATAACCTGATTAAATGGAGTTATACCATTTCTACAAGATGCAGCAACACTTGCGCAAGCACCTGTACCGCATGCATAAGTCTCACCGCTACCTCTTTCATAAACTCTCATGTTAAGGTGAGTATCATCAACTACCTCAATAAATTCTGTATTTACTTTAGTTGGGAATAATTTGTTATGCTCAAATGCAGGGCCATTCTTTTCTAAATCTAATTCATTAACATTATTTACATAAATAACACAATGTGGATTTCCCATAGATACTGCAGTAATATCATAGAAATCTCCATTGACAAAGCATTTAGAATTAATATATTCTTTATCTTCTGCTAAAGGGATGTCTTTTGGATTAAATGATGCCTTACCCATATCAACCTTAACAGAATCTATTTTATTAGAAGAATTTGGATATAATGCTAATGTTTTAATTCCACTTCTAGTTTCAATCTTAACATTAGTATCTTTTACATATCCTTCATCATATAAATATTTACCAACACATCTAATTGCATTACCACACATGTTTCCAATAGAACCATCTAGGTTATACATTTTCATTTGATAGTCAGCAATCTTGCTTGAACAAATTAATACTAATCCATCAGAACCAACACTGAAATGTCTTCTTGACATTTCTACTGCAAGCTTTTCTGGATTACTAATTTCTTCATCAATACAATTTATATAAATATAATCATTTGCACACCCATGCATTTTAGTAAACTTTATTGCCATTTTATAAACCTTTCTTTCTTAAACTCTCGTAAACGAACTTCTTAAATAATGGATGAGCCTTATTAGGTCTTGATTTAAATTCTGGATGGTACTGAACACCTAAGAAGAAAGGTTCACTAGATATTTCAATTGCTTCAACAAGTAAATTATCTAATGAAGTACCACAAATTGTAATACCATTATTTTCAAACTCAGTTCTATAATCATTATTAAATTCATATCTATGACGATGACGTTCTTTAATAATTTCTTCTTGGTAACATTTATACATTGTAGTATTTTGATTTTTAATAATACAAGGATATGCACCTAATCTTAATGTACCACCCTTATTAATGTCATCATTTTGACCTGGCATAAAGTCAATAACCTTATGCTTTGAATTAGGGGCAAATTCATTTGAATTAGCATCCTTATATCCTAAAATATCTCTTGCAACTTCAATTGTAAAAATCTGCATACCTAAGCAAATTCCAAAATATGGGATATGATTTAATCTTGCATACTTGCAAGCTAAAATCATACCTTCAATTCCTCTATCACCAAATCCACCAGGTACTAAAATACCACTAGACTTACCTAAGATTTCATCAACGTTATCTTCAGTTAAAGATTCTGAATCTACCCAATTGATTTCAACTTCACTTTCATTTTCAAACCCAGCATGATGTAATGCCTCAACAACTGATAAATATGCGTCATGTAATTCTGTATATTTACCAACTAAGGCAATATTAACCTTATGCTTTAAATTATTAATTCTATTAACTAAATTTTTCCATTCAGTTAAATCAGGCTTACCACAATCTAAATGTAATTCTCTACATACTATATCAGAAAATCCACTATCCTCTAGCATTAAAGGTGCTTCATATAATGAAGGTAATGTTACATTTGAAATAACACAATCCTCATTTACATCACAGAATAATGCAACCTTCTTAAATATAGATTCATCTTCTATTTCTTCATCACTTCTTAAGACAATAATATTAGGAGAAATACCCATTCCTCTTAATTCCTTTACAGAATGCTGTGCAGGCTTACTCTTATGTTCATGAGAAGCTTTAAGATATGGAACTAATACAACATGAATATATAATGCATTCCCCTCTCCAACCTCTCTACCTATTTGTCTTATTGCCTCTAGGAATGGTTGGGATTCAATATCACCAGTTGTACCACCAATTTCTGTTATAACAACATCTGCCTTTGTTTTATCAGATAATTTATAAATGAATTCCTTAATTTCATTTGTTATATTAGGAATATATTGTACTGTTGAGCCTAAATATTCTCCTCTTCTTTCCTTACCAATAACATTAGAAAAAACCTTACCAGTAGTTAAGTTAGAATATTTATTTAAATCCTCATCAATAAATCTTTCATAATGTCCTAAATCAAGGTCAGTTTCAGCACCATCATCAGTTACGAAAACCTCTCCATGCTGATATGGTGACATTGTACCTGGATCCACATTAATATATGGATCTAGCTTTTGTGAAGCAACATGTAATCCTCTAGCCTTAAGCAATCTACCCAAGCTTGCTGCTGTTATACCCTTTCCAAGTCCTGAAACAACTCCACCCGTAACAAATATAAATTTACTCATTTTACCTCATCGTCCTTTTTGTGATATATCTCTATTACATTTTTTGCCAAATCTATTTTTTTTATTCTTAAGTCCATGCTAGTTTTTGCAAGCCATTTATGCACTTCATCTTCTGTATAATGCTTATGCTTCATTAAAAGGAGTTTGGCTTCATTTATAATTCTTATCTCCTTCATTCTATCTTCCATGGACATTTTAGTTTCATTATTTTTACTAATATTTATCTTTTCTAGGGTTGATGTTATTAATCTTAATGATTGTAAAAACATCTCCTTTGAAGTCGGTTTAGAAATAGTTAAAATACCGAATTCATTTGTTTTATGATAAACATCAGAATAAATATTTTCATTTGCTAAAACTAATACACCTGTGCTGTGTCTTGTTGATGCATCAATAGCAAAAAGTACACCAAGCTCATCCTTTAAAGGTGTATTAACAACAACAATATCAATCTTTCGTTCTAGCAATAATCTTCTAGCCTCATTAGCATTAGAAACAATAATTAAAGGATCAAATGTATTATCAAGAAGACCCTTTATTGTTTCATTAAATTTATTAAATTGTGATACTAAAAGTACACTATATGTAAATTCCTTCATAAAAGGCCTCCTTTCAAAGATTTTTATAAAATACTACTTTAAATAATACTCAAATATTTCTTTTGGAAGGTATTCTTTTATAAAATCTGATGTTCTAGCAATTGTTTTTGCTTCATCTAAGCTTAAAGGTAATACTTCAAATTGATTATTCTTTTCATCATTTGCATCTAATTCCTTTGGAAGAGTTAAATTATTTTTAACTCCATCTAATGCAGCATAAATAATTAATGCAAATGCTATATAAGGATTACATGTAGAATCAGCACTTCTTAATTCGCTTCTCTTATAAATATCCTTTGCAGCAGGAATACGAATTAAAACAGTACGATTCTCTTCTCCATATGAAATATACTTTGGAGCATGCATCTTACCTAATCTATTATATGAGTCATCCTTACAATTTAAGAATGCAGTAATCTCTTTAATATGCTTTAAAACACCAGCAGTTCCAGCCTCATTTAAAGACTTCTTATTCTTTGATAAGCTAAAATTGATATGGAAGCCATTACCAGGTCTTCCTTCTAATGGTTTTGGTTCAAATGAAGCATAAAGACCATTTCTTTCAGCAACAGTTCTAACAACACCCTTAAATGTTGTTGCATCATCTGCAGCACATAAAGGATCAGAATACATATAGTCAATTTCATTCTGACCAGGTCCTTCTTCATGATGTGATCCTTCTGGAACCAAATTCATTTCTTCTAATGTTAAGCAAATTTCTCTTCTAACATTTTCACCCTTATCCTTTGGTGCAATATCCATATAACCTGCATTATCATATGGAATTTTTGTAGGCTCGCCATCTTCTGTTGTTTTAAACAAATAGAATTCAATTTCAGAACCAAACTTAAATTCAATTCCTTCCTTTGCTGCAAGATCACAAGCCTTTTTAAGTATCTGTCTTGTATCATTAACAAAAGGTGTACCATCTGGATTTTTAACATCACAATACATTCTTACAACCTTACCTGATAAAGGTCTCCATGGAAGTAATGTTAAAGTTGCTGGATTAGGGAATAAGAATAAATCTGATCTTTTTCCCATAGCAAATCCATCTATGGCAAGCGCATCAATTGAAATACCATAGTTAAAAGCTCTTTCTAGTTCATGGGGCATTATTGATATATTCTTTTGCTCACCATAAACATCTGTGAATGCAAGTCTAATGAATTTAACATCCTCTTCCCTGCAATATTCAATTACTGATTCCTTATCGTACATAAGAATACCTCCTATAAATCCTATAATGTTAATATTATATAATTAATTTCTAAAAGAATATATTATAAATTTACAACATAATGTGCTTTAAAAGGATTATTGCTGTTTGGAGTTACAACACTGAATCCATCTTTAATTAAATCATTGTAATCATAATTGAAATATGAAGAAAACTTCTTTAGATATTCCTCAATTTCTAAAATATCTTCTTCTGTAGCCTTATTCACACAAATTCTATTAGATTCAGATTTAAAATCACCTCTAATAAAAACCTTGCCACCATACATTCCTTTAAAGCTAAAGTCACCAACTATTTCTTTTGGATTATCTAATCCTAATACAACTATATATCCACCTGCCATATACTCAGCTAAAAATGAACCAGCCTTGTTACCAATTATCATAACAGGTTTTTTATCCATATATGCCTTCATATGGATACCACTACGATATCCTGTATTACCTTTTACATATATTTCTCCACCACGCATAGCATATCCACAAGTATCACCAGCATTACCATGAATAATTACTTCACCATTATTCATAGTATCACCTGTTGCATCAGAAGTATTACCAAATACTTCTATTCTTGCTCCATCCATATAAGCAGCTAATGCATTACCTGGAATACCAGAAGTTATTTTAATATTTTTATCAACAAGTGCATCACCAATATATCTATCACCTAATAAATTTACTAATTCAATATCTTTATCAGAAGATGTTTTTATTGCATGATTTAGCGCTTGATAAGATTCATAATTCTTTGCATCAATTAGCATAAAATACCTCCTACATTCCAGCATGATTAATTCCTAAAATATCAAGCTCAACCTTATTTAAGCCTAATCCTCTAAGCATTAATCTATTACCCTTTAATGTTTCAAGTGAATTAATACCCATGCCACCCATCATTTCTTTTATTTCGCGAGTCCAAGCATTAATTAAATTGACTAATCTTTCTTCAGCAACTAAAGGATCTAATCTCTTTGTTAAGTTAGGGTCTTGTGTTGCAATACCCCAGTTACACTTACCACTTTGGCAATTTCTACATAAATGACATCCCATTGAAAGTAATGCGGCAGTACCGATATATACTGCATCAGCACCTAACGCAATTGCTTTAATTACATCTGCAGATGAACGAATTGAACCAGCAACAACTAAGCTAATGTTATTTCTAATTCCTTCTTCTCTTAATCTACTATCTACTGATGCTAAAGCTAATTCAATAGGAATACCAACATTATCTCTTATTCTTGTAGGTGCAGCACCAGTACCACCTCTATAACCATCAATTACAATAATATCAGCACCACTTCTTGCAATACCCGATGCGATTGCTGAAATATTATGTACTGCTGCAACCTTAACTATAATAGGCTTTTTATAATCAGTTGCTTCCTTAAGTGAATCAACTAATTGTTTTAAATCCTCAATTGAATAAATATCATGATGTGGTGCAGGTGATATAGCATCACTTCCCTCAGGAACCATTCTTGTCTTTGAAACATCTCCAACCATTTTCTTTCCAGGTAAGTGTCCACCAATACCAGGCTTTGCACCTTGTCCCATCTTTATTTCAATTGCAGCGCCACTTTCTAAATAATCTTTATATACACCAAATCTACCTGATGCAACCTGAACAATTGTATTATCCTTAAAACCCTTTAGGCTTTCATGTAATCCACCTTCACCAGTGTTATAGAATGTACCTAATTCCTTAGCTGCGCCAGCTAAAGCCTTATGTGCATTTAATGAAATTGCACCATAAGACATACCACCAAACATAATTGGGGTATCGATTTTTAGCTGTGGTTTCATAGTTGTATCTATTGAACCATCTTTATTTCTTTTAACATGAGTTGGCTTCTTGCCTAAGAATACTCTTGTTTCCATTGGTTCTCTTAATGGATCAATAGAAGGGTTTGTTACCTGAGAAGCATTAATCAAAATTCTATCAAAATATGAAGGCATTTGATTAGGATTTCCCATTGATGATAATAAAACTCCACCAGTATCTGATTGCTTATAAATTTCTTCTACTAAAGAAGATGTCCAGTTAGCATTTCTTCTAATATTACAATCAGATTCAACTATCTTTAAGCATTTCATAGGGCATACAGCAACACATCTCATACATGAAACACATTTTTCATTATGTGCTAGCATAATATGTCCCTTTTCATTATAGTAATGAACTTCATTTGCACATTCACGTTCACATAAACGACATCTTGAGCAAATATCATTATTTCTAACTATTTCAAACTTTGGATAATAATATCCACTATAATCTCTCATTAGAACTTACCCTCCTTTACTCTTACAATAACAGGCTCTCCACCCTTAGGTGCCCATACATTATCTAAATCCTTAGACATACTTCTTAATGCACACTCTTCACTTGCAATATATGTCATATTACCTTTTTCACCAACAACTAAGCTTCTTAGCTTTAATCTATCATTTAAAGCCATAAGACCACCATTAAATCCTAATATAATAGAGAATGGTCCTGTGATTAATAAAGATGCATAATTATTTCTTAAGAATGTAATTTCTTCTTTTTTCTTTAAATCTTCCATTGCATCAATTTGTTCCCAGAATGGTGCGGCAACAACTGTTGCAAATTCAGTTAATGTTAATTTTTCACGTCTAAGTAAAAAATCTGCAATATATGTTATTACTTCTGTATCTGTTTGTAATGAGCATTTATAACCAAACATTTCAATAAATCTTCTATTTGCATCATAGCTTGAAATTTCACCATTATGAACAATAGTATAATCTAATAAGCCAAATGGGTGAGCTCCTCCCCACCAGCCTGGAGTATTAGTTGGATATCTACCATGTGCTGTCCACATGTATCCTTTATAATCCTCTAATCTATAGAATTCCCCAACCTCTTCTGGATAACCAACTGCCTTAAATACGCCCATGTTCTTTCCACTTGAGAATACGAATGCACCTGAAATAGTATCATTAACCTTAGTAACAGCTCTCATTGTATATTCATCTTCTGTTAACTGAGCTTCTCTTAATCTGTTCGCATTTGGTTTAACGAAATATCTCCAAATTAATGGCTCATCAGTAATTTGAGGTATTTTCTTTGTAGGTATTTTTGAATAATCTACAATATCAAAAGCCTCATCTAAATATGTTTCTGTTGAAACCTTTGCTGTATTACTGTCATAAAATACATGTAATGCATAATAATCCTTATATTCTGGATAAATACCATATCCAGCAAATCCACCACCTAGACCGTTAGATCTATCGTGCATAGTTCTCATAGCATCAACAATAGCTTTACCTGATACTAGTTTTCCATCTCTTGATACCATTGCAGCAATTGCACATCCTGCTGGAATTCTAACTTCCCCTTCTCTTTTCATAACCTTCCTCCTTAACAATATGTTTAATAAAATAAAATATTTTAAAAAACAAAAAAAGACGCTCACCTAATATTGGGGGATAGCTAAAAACCCCTAATAATAGGTGAACGCCTTTGTTCCTCTATAATTTATCACTTTTATATTTAATAGTCAACATTTTTTTGAAATAAAATTCAATTCATCCTATTTTATATAAAAGATTTATTAAAATTTGGCCGATTTTTAAAATAAAATTTGAAAATAGTGATTGACAAGACAATTTTTTTGAATTAGAATAAGCGTGTAAATAAAAATTGCGAGGCAAAGGAGCCTGGATATACTATTTATCCATGCGTTCCCTTGCCTCTTTTTTATTGTTAAGGAGGAAAAGAATTTATGAAACAGGTACAGGATTATTTTGGTTGTTTAGTATTTGACGACAAAGTAATGAAGTCAAGACTTTCTAGTGATATTTATAAATCATTAAGAAAGACAATTGATAATGATGAAGAACTTGATTTATCAGTTGCAAATTCAGTTGCTCAAGCAATGAAGGATTGGGCAGTTGAAAATGGTGCTACACACTATACACATTGGTTCCAACCAATGACAGGCACTACTGCTGAAAAGCATGATAGTTTTATTTCACCAGATGCTGATGGTAGAGTTATTATGGAATTCAAGGGAAAGGAATTAGTAAAAGGTGAACCAGATGCATCTTCATTCCCATCAGGTGGATTAAGAGCAACTGCAGAAGCTAGAGGATATACAGCATGGGATCCAACTTCTTATGCTTTCATCAAGGATAAATGCTTATGCATTCCAACTGCATTCTGTAGCTATGGTGGTGAAGCACTAGATAAGAAAACTCCACTTCTACGGTCAATGCAGGCTTTATCAAAGCAAGCAATTAGAGTATTAAAACTATTCGGACATAATGAAGTTAAAACTGTAAAGACTACAGTTGGTCCTGAACAGGAATATTTCATTATTGATAAGAAATATTATGATCAAAGACCAGACCTTATTTATACAGGTAGAACATTATTTGGCGCAATGTCTCCTAAGGGTCAGGAATTAGATGATCATTATTTCGGAACTATTAAAACAAGAGTTCAAGAATTCATGAATGAATTAAATGAAGAATTATGGAAGCTTGGAATTCTTGCAAAAACTGAACATAATGAAGTTGCTCCTGCACAGCATGAGCTAGCTCCTATTTTCTCAACTACAAATGTAGCTGCAGATCATAACCAAATCACAATGGAATTAATGCAAAAGATTGCAAGTAAGCATGGTTTAGTATGCTTATTACATGAAAAGCCATTCAAGGGAGTTAATGGAAGCGGAAAGCACAATAACTGGTCTATGTCTACAAATACCGGCCTAAATCTATTAGAACCAGGTGCTACTCCTGCTGATAATGCACAATTCTTATTATTCTTAGTTGCAGTTATTAAGGCTGTTGATGAATATCAGGATTTATTAAGAATTAGCTGTGCTTCAGCTTCAAACGACTTCCGTTTAGGTGCAAACGAGGCACCTCCTGCAATTATTTCTATGTTCTTAGGTTCTGAATTACAGGCTGTATTAGATCATATTGAAACAGGTAAGCCTCTAAACTGTGATGGTAAGACATTCTTAAAGATTGGTGCTGATGTATTACCTCCTCTACCAAAGGATTCTACAGATAGAAATAGAACATCTCCATTCGCATTCACAGGAAACAAATTTGAATTCCGTGCATTAGGATCTTCTGATTCAATTTCTTGCTGCAACATTATGTTAAATACTGCAGTTGCTGAAGAATTAAAGCAGTTTGCTGATATCTTAGAAACTTCAAAGAGCTTTGATAAGGATTTACATGAATTAATTAAGAAGACTATTATTGAACATAAGAGAATTATTTTCAATGGTAATGGATATGATCAATCTTGGGTAGTTGAAGCTGAAAAGAGAGGCTTATTAAATCTAAAGTCTACTCCAGAAGCATTACCTTACTATATTGCTCCAAAGAATATTAAATTATTCACATCAAATGGTATTTATAGTGAAACTGAAATCCATGCTCGTTATGAAATTGGTCAGGAACATTATGCAAAGGTTGTTAATATTGAAGCATTAACTGCAATTGATATGGCAACAAAGGGCTATTTACCAGCAATTTCAAAATATTCTTCTTCTTTAGCTAAAACAATTGAAGCTAAGAAGTCACTTGGTGTTGACACAACATATGAAGAATATGAATTAAATACATTATCTTTAGGATTAAAGAATGCTTTAGCAGTAGTTAATTCACTAAAGGATGCTTTAGGAAATGTACCTGAAGAGGATGTTGCAAAGACATCATTATATTATAGAAATGATATCTTACCTAAGATTGAAGATTTAAGAACAGTTATCGATTCACTTGAAGGACATGTTTCTAAGGAAAACTGGCCTTATCCAACATATGGTGATTTACTATTTGGTGTAAGATAAAAAATTAAAGAGATTATTTTGAGGAGGGAAATATATGAACATTAACAACATTGATGGCATATTTGGCGGTACTGGCCTTTGGGCTTTAATCGGATGTGCATTAATCTTCTTCATGCAAGCCGGATTTGCAATGGTTGAAACAGGTTTCACTCGTGCAAAGAATGCTGGTAATATCATGATGAAGAACCTAATGGACTTCTGTATTGGTACTGTAACATTTACAATTCTTGGTGGAGGATTACTATTAGGTGAAGACGCCTTAGGCGGATTCATCGGTATTCCTACATTAGGATTATGGTCAGATTTTGCAAATTTTGACTGGTTATCATTTATTTTTAACTTATTATTCTGTGCAACAGCTGCAACAATTGTTTCTGGTGCAGTTGCTGAACGTACAAAGTTTAGTGCATATTGCATTTATTCAGCTATTATTTCATTAGTTATTTACCCTATTGAAGCTCACTGGGTTTGGGGTGGAGGTTGGTTATCTGACCTTGCAGTTGAATGGGGAATCGAACAGGCAAACTGGTTAGGTTTCATTGATTTATCAGGTTCTGCTGCTATTCACTCAGTTGGTGGTATTTGTGCTTTAATTGGTGCTTGGATGATTGGCGCAAGAACAGGAAAATATATTAGAGACGATGCAGGAAAGGTTACTAAAATTAATGCTTTCCAAGCACACTCAATTCCACTTGGCGCTTTAGGTGTATTCATTTTATGGTTCGGTTGGTATGGATTTAACTCAGCTCCTGCTTCTACTATTGAAGAAGTTGCTCAGATTTTCGCTACAACAACAATTGCTCCAGCAGTTGCAACATGTGTATGTCTTTTAATTACTTGGATCAAGAACGGTAAACCAGATGTTTCTATGTGCTTAAATGCTTCACTTGCTGGCTTGGTTGCTATTACAGCTGGATGTCATGCAGTTGATGGCTTAGGTGCTGCAATTATTGGTGCTATTTCTGGTGCTTTAGTTTATGGTTCTGTTATATTCGTTGATCAGAAGTTACATATCGATGACCCAGCTGGTGCTATCTCAGTACACTTCGTAAATGGTGTATTTGGTACAATTGCTGCAGGTTTATTTGCAACATCTCATTCATATTTAGGAGTTGATGGTCCTATCTATGCATTAGTTCATGGTACAGACTTCGCTCATGGTATGGCAGTACTTGGAATTCAATTCATTGGTATTATTGCAATTCTTGCATGGACTGCAACATTAATCTTCATAACATTCTTCATCTTAAAGAAGACTATTGGTATTCGTTGCTCTGTTGAAGACGAAATCAAGGGCTTAGATATTTCTGAACATGGTCTACTTTCTCCTTATGCAGATTTCGTTCCTGCAGTTGATCCTATTGATTATTCTCAGGATCCTGAATATAAGAAGGCTATTACAGTAACTGGTGATACACCAGAGCCTGAGGCAGTTCCTGTTTCTGTTGTTACAGATGTAGATGATTCAGTTGAAGCTAAGACAGGATTCTCAAAAGTTTCAATTATATGTAAAGAAAGAATGCTTGAAGCATTAAAAGAATCTTTAATGGCTATTGGTATTACTGGTATGACAGTTACACACGTTATGGGTTGTGGTGCTGAAAAGGGTCAACCTGAATTCTATAGAGGTGTTAAGGTTGAAGCAACACTTCTTCCTAAGGTTCAAGTAGATGTAGTAGTTGCTAAGGTACCTGTAAGACAGGTTATTGAAACAGCTAAGAAAACATTATATACAGGTCACATTGGTGATGGTAAGATTTTCGTATATAACGTAGTAAATGCTATAAAGGTTAGAACTGGTGAAGAAGGCTATGCCGCTTTACAGGACGCTCAAGAAATATAAAAACAAATAATAATCATAGTGTGTCTAGGTGATGCTAGACACATTATGCATTTATAAAAAGGAGAAAAATATGTGTTCAATAATGGGATATATAGGAGATGCTAGTTTAGACATCTACCTAAAAGACTTTAAAAATACTATTTCTAGAGGACCAGATATGACTAGAATTATTAACCTACCACATGGTGGTTTTTTAGGCTTTCATAGACTAGCCATAATGGGTTTAAATGAAGAAGGTATGCAGCCTTTTGAAATGAGTAATAGAAAAGTAGTTTGTAATGGTGAATTATATGGTTTTAGACCACTAAAGGAAGAATTAATAAGTAAAGGATATACATTTAAAAGTGAATCCGACTGCGAAATAATACTTCCACTATATAATGAATATGGTACAGATATGTTTAAAATGCTTGATGCCGAATTCGCAATGATAATATATGATGGCACAACAAATTCATTCATAGCTGCACGTGACCCTATTGGTATTAGACCTCTATATTATGGTTACAATAAAAATAATGAAATAGTATTTGCATCAGAGCCTAAAAACTTAATAGATATATGTGATAATATACTTCCATTCCCTCCAGGACATTACTATACTGATGGAAAGTTTTATCGTTACTATGATCCTACAAAAGTTGATGAAGTAATTAATGATCCTTTAGAGGATGTATGCAAAAACATCCACGATAAGCTTATTAAAGCTGTAGAAAAAAGACTTGATTCAGATTCTCCTATTGGCTTCTTATTATCAGGAGGTCTTGATTCTTCTTTAGTATGTGGTATTTCAACTAAGCTTTTAAATAAACCATTAAAGACTTTTGCAATAGGAATGGATACTGATGCAATTGATTTAAAATATGCTAAAAAGGTTGCTGAATATATTGGTTCTGATCATACTGAAGTTATATTTACTAAAAAGGATATTTTTGATGCACTAGAGCATGTAATATATTCTTTAGGAACATACGATATTACAACAATACGTGCTTCTATTGGTATGTATTTAGTATGTAAGTATATTCATGAAAATACTGATTTAAGAGTAATTTTAACAGGTGAAATATCAGATGAATTATTCGGTTACAAATATACAGATTTTGCACCTAACGCAAAAGAATTCCAGGCTGAAGCTAAAAAGAGAATTGATGAAATACATATGTATGACGTACTTCGTGCTGATAGATGTATTGCTGTAAATTCACTTGAAGCTAGAGTTCCATTTGGAGATTTAGATTTCGTTAACTACGTTATGTCTATTAATCCAGAGATGAAGATGAATAAATATAATATGGGTAAATACCTATTAAGACATGCTTTTGAAAAGGATAATTTAATACCATATGAGATTTTAATGCGTGATAAAGCCGCATTTAGTGATGCAGTTGGTCACTCTATGGTAGATTATTTAAAAGAATACGCTAATAATCTTTACACAGATGAAGAATTTATGATAAAATCTTCTCTGTATTCTTATTCAAAGCCCTTCACTAAGGAATCTCTATTATATAGAGAAATTTTCGAAAAGTACTACCATGGACAAGCCAAGATGGTTAAAGATTTCTGGATGCCTAATAAGAGTTGGGAAGGATGCAATGTTAATGACCCTTCCGCTAGAGTACTTTCAAATTACGGAGCTTCTGGTAAGTAATAAAGGAGATTATTTATGTTTAATTCTATTCATGAAGAATGTGGCGTTTTTGGAGTTTTTGAAAATAAGACAACAAATGTAGCACAAACAACCTATCTTGGACTTTTTGCCTTACAACATAGAGGACAGGAATCTGCAGGTATTGCAGTATGTGATGATGGTATCTTTAGACACTACAAGGGCAAAGGACTTGTAGAGAATGTATTTACTAAAGAAAGCCTTGATTCTCTTGGAAAAGGAAATATGGCAATTGGTCATGTAAGATATTCTACTACAGGAGGAGATAACCCTAATAACATTCAGCCTCTTACAGTAAGACATGTTAAAGGAAATTTAGCATTAGCACATAATGGTAATTTAACTAATGCTGATGAATTAAGAAAATCATTCGAAATGAATGGCGCAATATTCCATGCAACATCAGATACTGAATCTATTGCTTACGCAATTGTAAGAGAACGAATTAATTCTTCTTCTATTGAGGAAGCAATTAATCATGCTATGTCAGATATTAAAGGTGCATATTCATGTATCGCAATGTCCGCAACAAAGCTTATCGCATTCCGTGATCCTAATGGATTCCGTCCATTATGTATTGGATATACTGCTGACAATGGATATGTAGTTGCATCAGAATCATGTGCTATTGATTCAATTGGTGGTAAATTCATAAGGGATATATTACCAGGTGAAATTGTTGTAATAACTAAAGATGGTATTACATCTATAAAAGATCATTGTAATGAAGCACCACATAAATTATGCGTATTTGAATTCATATATTTTGCTAGACCTGACTCAGTTATTGAAGGTTCTTCTGTTCATCATGCAAGAATTACAGCTGGTAAATACTTATATGAAGAATCTGGTGTTGATGCTGATGTTGTAATTGGTGTTCCTGATTCAGGACTTGATGCAGCATTAGGTTATTCACAAGCATCAGGAATCCCATATGGAATTGGATTCCTAAAAAACAAATACATTGGACGTTCATTCATTAAACCAAGTCAAGCACAAAGAGAAAACGCAGTTAGAATTAAATTAAATGTTATAAAAGAAACAGTTGAAGGAAAAAGAGTTATTTTAATTGATGACTCAATAGTACGTGGTACTACTTCAAAGCGTATCGTTAAATTAATTAGAGAAGCTGGCGCAAAAGAGGTTCACATGAGAATTTCAGCGCCACCATTTATCTCTCAATGTTATTTTGGTACAGATGTAGATTCAAAAGAAAACTTAATTGCATGTAAATATGATAATGTTTCAGACATCGCAAAAATAATCGGTGTTGACTCACTTGCATATTTATCACTTGATGCAGCACATAAGCTTGCAACAAACTCTAAATGTGATTTCTGTGATGGTTGCTTCACAGGTAAATACCCAGTTGAAGTACCTACTAACATAGAAAAGAATAAATTCGAACAAAAGATTTCAGAATCAAAAAACAATTAATAAAAAAGGCTCTACACAAATAGGGGGATAAACTCCTATTGTTGTGTAGAGCCGTTATTTTTTAGAATTATAAATTCATTAAATCATCACACTTAGCAAGTATCTGACGGAAATCAAAATCATCAGTCTTAACTAAGATTAATTTCTTCATAAATCCTGTTTTTCTTAATTCTGCTGTCTTAAGAATAGGATATAACTTTTCTGAATAATGCTTCATTAATTGGTTTCTCTTACCATTAGGCATTACATATTCATTTAGAGGATCAAAGAAAGGTTCAATTTTAGCCCAAGCTTTAGGGTCTAATGACTTATATTGTTCCATTGTTTCTTTGTCATCATAAGTAATCATTTCTTTTAATTCTCTTAATACTGATTCTAACATGTGATTATAATAATTGTCCTGCATATTAATCCTCCTAAAAAAATTTAAACTATTCTAAATTTTACCAATACGTATTATACATATATAAAATATATAATCAAGGCAAAAATCACTTTATTTTTTTTGAAAACGTTTAAATTATTTTTCAATATTATCCTTATTATTTAAATGTTCAATTAGGTTTAATGCCACGTTTTCGGGTATACCTAAATCTATTATATCACATAATGATGCTTTTTTAATAGCATCTATTGTAACAAATTTTTTTATCAATATTTCCTTTCTTTTTTCTCCTAATCCCTTTACACCATCAAGATATGAAGAAAAGAAGCCCTTAGCCTTTTGACTTCTAAAGAATGAAATTGCATAATCATGTACTCTTTGAGAAATATCAGATATTAATATGAATATTGGATCATTTTTATCTATCTTAATGAATTTATCATTAAAATATAGGATTGTTGCTTTATGATGATCATCCTTTTGAATACCCAAAATTGGTATTTCAAGACCAAGTGATGAAATAACATCAGTTGCTGCATGAACCTGAATTTCACCACCATCCATAATAATTAAATCAGGCATCTTTTGATCTTCCATTAATAATCTATAATATCTTCTATAAACAACTTCCTTCATAGATTCATAATCATTTGCACCAACTACAGTTTTAATATGATATTTTCTAAAATCATTAGGACTTGGTCTACCATGCTTATAAACAACCATTCCTGAAACAGGGTATTCACCAAATAAATTTGAGTTATCAAATGCCTCAATTACCTCAGGTGTTTTAATACCTAAAAGTTCACCTAATCTATCAATCGTTTCATTTCTTTTTAATACCTGATTCTTATATATATTTCTTCTATTTTCTAAATTAAATTTAGCATTATATAATGCCATATCAAGTAATTCTTTTTTTCTACCAATTTGTGGTGTAATAGTCTCTGCACCTGTAATATCGCCTAAATTTTCAATTTCTATGCCAATAATTGCAACTTCCTTAGGCTTTGTTGTTTGGTCATAAAATTGAGCTAAATATGAAGATACAATTTCTTCTTTTGCATCATATTTTGAAAAAATAGATTGATGATTAGAAATAATATTTCCTAATCTTGTAACAATTATATTTAAAGATATTTCATCATCATCTTCATAAATAGCAATATAATCACGGCTTGTTAAGTCATTAATTGCAATCTTTTGTTTAGAGATAGTATATTCAACAGATTTAATTTGATCTCTATATTCAGCAGCAAGCTCAAATTGTAATTCCATTGAGGCATTATTCATTTTTTCTTTTAGAGAATCTATTACCTCTTGTGCATTACCATTAAGGAATGATGCAACCTCATTCCTATAATTTTTATAGTCAATATCTTTATTAATACATGGTGCTAAACATTGATGCATATGATAATATAGGCATGTTTTATCTGGAATATGATTACATTTTCTAAATGGATATAATCTATTTAATAAATCTACTGTTTGTCTTGCAGCAAATACATTTGGATAAGGTCCAAAGTATCTTGCAACACCTTTTCTTCTTTTTGTTCTTGTAACAATTATTCTTGGGTGCTCTTCATTTGTTAAAGCAATATATGGGTATGTTTTATCATCAGTAAGCTGAATATTATATTTAGGGTTATATTGCTTTATCAAATTTATTTCTAAAACTAAAGCTTCTCTTTCAGATTCAGTGATTATATATGTAAAATCTCTAATCTCAGAGACTAGCTTAGTAGTTTTAGCATTATGAACGCCATGAAAATAGCTTCTAACTCTATTTTTTAAATTTTTTGCTTTACCAACATATATAATTTCTCCATCCTTATCTCGCATTTGATAAGAACCTGGAGAATCAGGTAAAAGCTTTAGCTTTTCTTCTATTATTCCCATATAATACCCCTTATAGAAAAATAAAGTGGTCAATGGACCACTTTATTTTAATTAGTTCTTCTTGAATGTTATCTTTGTTTGATCCTGAAGAATTTCTTCAAGAGCAATACCGATTGGCTTATAGCATAATGGATCTTCAGTTCCATCAGTAAGGCCAAGTGGTGTATAGCCATCTTCCTCTTCAATAATCTTTGCACGACGTGCAGCTGCATAAGCTAGCTTATATTTTGAATCAATCTTTTCTAATAATTCATCAATTGAAGGATAACGCATTCCATCATATTCTTTTTCTTTAGTATCCATTCTAATAATCCTCCATTTACATTTTGTTATTATAACACATAAAAGCCAAACTAGTAAATATTTTTTTACTTATTTAGAATTTTTAAATATTCATCATAAACTCTAATACGCTTAGAATGCTCTGCGTTAATAATTTCTAAAATTCTTTTTGCAGCATCCTCAACCTTATCATTTACAACAATATAATCATAGAATCTAGCTTCAGGGAATTCTGAATCAGCCTTTTGAATTCTAGCTTGAATTACTTCCTCATCCTCTGTACCACGACTCTTTAATCTTTCATATAAATCTTTCTTTGAAGGTGGTACTAAGAATATTAATACAGCCTCAGGTAGCTTATGTCTAACCTGAGTTGCACCATTTACTTCTATTTCTAAAAGCATATCGTCGCCATTGTTAATACAATCTTCAATTTTATCTAAAGGTGTACCATAAAAATTTCCAACAAATTGTGCGTGCTCTAGGAATTTACCCTTTTCAATTCTTTTAATAAATTCATCCTTAGTTACGAAATAATAATCCTTACCATTTTCTTCACCAGGTCTCATTGGTCTTGTTGTCATAGAAATAGAATATTTTAAATTATCTACATGTTTAAATAATTCTTTTCTAACTGTTCCTTTACCAACTCCAGAAGGACCTGATAAAACAATTAATAAACCTTTCTGTTTAATATTCATATACCATTACCTCCTAAAATTCATCAATTAATCCGCTTAGTGGATTTAAGCTTGATAATATAACACCAAAAGTTTCTTTTTCACTACCATCTAAATAGCATTCGTAGTGAAGATATAATACATTATTTTTAATTTGAGCTTTAAAAAATTCGCTTTTCAAATTAAAATCATTAACCTTATTTAAAATATCTAATGTAACATCATCATATTTTTTTATGTTTACCATAAATACAACTAAATTACCTGTACCTAATTCAAAATATGGTGTAAGAGTATATTTTTCATTTGGAAAATAAAGATCAAAATAGAACTTATCACCTTGTTTTTTTAAAGATAATTTATTTTCTTTAAAATACTTATTAATTTTGTCTTCTAATGATTTTGAAAACATTCCAAAAAGGCCCATTGTGCCACCCCTATATTACATTAACCTTAAGTAATAAATTTTTACTATCAAAATCCATTTGAATGAATTTTGAATTTTTATATAGTCTTCTTTTATAATTCTTAATATCATCTTCTGATATTTTAAATCTAATTCTTAAAAGAATACCACTTCTACTTACAGTCTCATAATTTGAACCAAGCTTTTCTTTAACCTCACTTAATGGAGTTCCTTTTTCAAATTTAATAGCATGATAAATCTTAGATTTATCCGCTTTATCCTCTAAATAATGGCGATATTTCGCAATAAAACCTATTATGAATAGTATTAAGATTATTGCAATAATAATTATCCACCACATAATAACTCCTTAAATGTATTTTAATTATACAACATTTTATAATAAATTAACATAATTAAAAGAAGCTGTAAAGAAATAAATTTTCATGCGAAGATTTAGAGCTTACAGCTCTTTTCTTTTTACCCAAAGACTTAAATAATAAAAAACACCCATTTTTGGGCATACTTAAAAGGAAAACCGTAGTTTTCAAAATTTTTTTAGTTT
>JAEEGL013516527.1_pt1 | contig 44721 bp, 31 predicted proteins | sample 9134231 | NCBI WGS metagenome assembly JAEEGL01 (sample SAMN16246548, study PRJNA631951) | gut metagenome | biome: gut microbiome; feature: rumen; material: fiber-attached | host: Bos | place: Iran: Karaj | collected 2018-10 | reverse complement strand
GGTTATCAGTGTATTTTTATTAACATAAACATTATTACATCACTGCAAACATACATATTTGTTCTGAAAAATGCAAATATTCTGGCAACCTTTCTCATATCCATACCCAATGAGTTGTCAATATATCTATTCAAGGAGTGTAATTACACAAAAGTGTTGAATGTTACTGCTTGACAATCTTCTTGGTGGCGGTGCCGTTGGGGGTGCGGACCTTGAGAATGTAGACGCCTGCGGCGTAGGGCCGCAGGTCGAGGGTGTGGGTGAGGCCCGAGGCCGCCTGGCTGAGCAGCAGGGCTCCGCCGAGGTCGTAGAGCTCCACCGCGTTGATGCCGAAGCTCGACTTCACCGTGGCCATGCCTGTGGCGGGATTGGGCGAGACGGAGACGAAATCATCCACCGTCACCACCGGTGCATCCATATTGCCCCCGCTCACCAACGGGCTGGCATACATTGGCCGCGGGCCTAACAACGGAAAGATAAGCAGATATTCCTTGTTTATCGCGGAATGACTTATCTGCCAAGGGCCTATCTCCTCGTTGCCCCAAAAATCCGAAGTGTCTTGGTAGTTTACCCAATGACGAAAAACGATTTCGTCGATATATGTTCCACTGCTGTTGAGAATGTCCATAAAAAGAATACGTATACCTCTAAATCGCCATAAGTGTTCGTTTATATCTTGATAATGTAACGTGCGGTATTGTGTCATCCCGACAAAAAATGAATCGGTCACCTCAATTGGCTCTTCGAAATATGCACCACGGATTGGCAAATAACGTCTCTCGTACTCTGGATTGTAGTACCCAAACATACCTCTGTCGAAATACCCCACTACGTTTGAGTCGAGAACATTCATCCTAGCTTCGGCTATGACTGCCATAACAACCGTGTCGGCTGTGTCGAGACTCGTCTTTTTGTACAACCGGTAATATTCTCCTGTATTGCTCAATGATGTGTCATAAATTTCATCCAAAGAAAACATCCATACTGGATCATCGACGTCGATTGCATTGTCATAAATGGTAAGGGCCACTGCCGCAATACCGTATACTGATATCCCTTTCCCTGCATCCAATCCCTTTCCCATTTCTGCACAATTACCAGTACCGCATTGCTTTATGCCAACAAGAGGGGCCACAGTGGTATCTACCCATTTGTTGTGATAATACACCTCCGGAGGCTCGGCCAACCCAATGGTATCCTGGGCACGGAGAGTTGTATTAAAGAGAAATATTAAAATTGCCACAGGCAACATCCTTGTTTTCATGACGGATTCGATTTAATGTGTACAATATGTTGAAACACCTATTACTCCAGTTGTTGTCTGGAATGTATTCTGCAGTTTAGGCATTGACATTGAGGTGAATACCAAAGGCACGGGGTCCGGATTTTTGAAAAATCTCGCTCAATGCACTGTATGAGACATACTCCACCGACACCGATGGAAAGCCTGTCTCATTGAAATAACCGAAAACAGGTCTTGATGCATTGTTTACGTAGGCTTCGCCACAAAAATAAACTTTGGAATCCTCCGCTTTTGCATCATTAAGAAAATGTAAGTCTGCAATTGACAAACGTGAAACCGACGAAGATGTGGCGTCAACCTGAACAAACTGAGCACACCGTGCCGTATCGGTATTGCAGAAAATCCATTTTTGGTTGTTTTGGCGGCATGCAAAAGCCGTTCCACCTGACGATATAAATGAAATATCGCGGGTGTACTCCTGGGCGTTTGCCATATATAGATTAAGCACCATGCATAAGACAATGCCGATTGGGGTAATCTTTCTCATATCAATCTATATTAATATGCTGGCCATCAACACATTTCGTCAACACAAACGATATTTTACCATTGCAAACATACATATTTGTTCTGAAAAATGCAAATATTTTGTGTGAAACACCTTGTGTTGCCGGCAGGATGCCGGCGGTCCTGGGTACGGGATGGGTCCGTACCAAGTCCGACCCATGTCCGACATTTCTCCGACCGTTCTATAGTAGTTCTATAGTATTTCTATAGTCAACAACTATAGAACGACTAAGGAAATACTATGGAAATAGTATGGAAATGCCCTGCTTGGGCCGGAGTTATCGCCTCGGCTGCAGGCAGTTGCAGCGACGCAGGCCCGAGGAAGGGCAGAATTGGCAGTTTGACTTTAATTAACATAAAATCGCTTTCCAGCCCGTTTTATCCTTCCCGCGGCACGCCCTTTTTGCGGTTCAACCACACGCCGCCCGAGGGGCGTTTGCCTCCTTTGGAGAAATAAATATAGATATATAAAGAAAAATATGTAAATTTGCAGTTGGTTCAACAACTCTGCACTATGAGACATGAAGTTGATTTCTTGGTAGTTGGTTCCGGAATAGCGGGACTGAGTTTTGCGCTGAAGGTGGCTCCCTACGGCAAAGTGTGCATCCTGAGCAAGGCCGATGCCTCGGAGGGGAGCACCCGCTATGCCCAGGGGGGCATAGCGGCGGTGATGTACGACAGCGACTCGTTCGACAAGCACATAGAGGACACGCTGGTGGCCGGCGACGGCATCTGCGACCGCGAGGTGGTGGAGATGACCATCCGCGAGGCGCCGGACCGCATACGCGAGCTGGTGCAATACGGGGTCAACTTCGACCTGGACCGCCACGGCGACCGTTTCGACCTGCACCGCGAGGGCGGCCACAGCGAGTTCCGCATACTGCACCACAAGGACAATACGGGCGAGGAGATAGAGCGCGGCCTGCTCGAGGCCGCCCGGCGCCATCCCAACATAGAGATCAAGGAGCGCCAGTTTGCCATCGACATCATCACCCAGCACCACCTGGGGCAGCGCGTCACCAAGCACACCCCCGGCATCGAGTGCTACGGTGTCTACGCCCTCGACTGCGACACCAACCGCATCGACACCTACCTGGCCCGCGTCACCCTGCTGGCCACAGGCGGCATGGGCAATGTGTACAGCACCACGACGACGCCCGTCATCTCGACCGGCGACGGAGTGGCGATGGTGCACCGTGCACGCGGTGTGCTCAGCGACCTGGAGTTCATGCAGTTCCACCCCACCAGCCTCTACAATCCGGCCGAGAAGCCCGCCTTCCTCATCACCGAGGCCATGCGTGGCGCCGGTGCGGTGCTGAAAGACCGCGAGGGGAAAGAGTTCATGCAGAAGTACGACAGCCGCCTGAGCCTTGCACCGCGCGACATTGTGGCCCGCGCCATCGACAACGAGATGAAGCTCAGCGGCAAGGACTACCTCTACCTCGACGCTCGCGGCATAGGCAAGAAGCAGCTCATAGAGGGTTTCCCCACCATCTATGCCAAATGCCTCTCGATAGGCATCGACATCACACGCGACATGATACCCATACGCCCCGCCGCCCACTACCAGTGCGGCGGCATAAAGGTGGACCGCAACGGCGAGAGCTCGATACGCCATCTATACGCCGCAGGCGAATGTTCCTGCACCGGCCTGCACGGCGGCAACCGCCTGGCCAGCAACTCGCTCCTCGAGGCGGTGGTCTATGCCCACAACGCCGCGCAGAGCGCCATAGCGCACCTGCCGGAAATCAATTTCAAGAGCGAGGTGCCCGACTGGAACGCCGAGGGTATGGTGCTCAACGAGGAGATGGTGCTCATCACCCAGACCAAGCGCGAGCTGCAGGAGATAATGTGGAACTACGTGGGCATCGTGCGCAGCGACCTGCGCTTGCAGCGCGCCTTCGACCGGCTGAACCTCATCTTCCGCGAGACCGAGGAACTGTATAACCGCTCCGTGCTCATCGAGCCGCTCTGCGAACTGCGCAACCTGATAGCCTGTTCCTACCTTATCATCAAGATGGCCCGCGCCCGCCGCCAGAATGTGGGCCTCCACTACAGCCTCGATTTGTTATGAAGATAGTACGTTCCATCCTCTTTGCCATAAACATACTGCTTGCCGTGGCCCTGCTGGGCACCACGGTGGCCGGCAGTTTCGCCCCGTCGCGCTTTCTGCTGCCCAGCCTGCTGGCCTACGGCTACCTGCCCCTGCTGGCGGCCAACGTGCTGATGGCCATCCTGTGGCTCATCATGGGCAAGCTCCAGTTCCTGCTCAGCGTGGGCGCCATAGCGCTGCGCTGGAGCATGGTGGGCCTCTTCTTCCAGGTGGGCGGCAATGCCAAGACCCCCGACCCCGCCGAGCACCCCTCGATGGTGACGGTGATGAGCTACAACGTGCGTCTCTTCCAAGGCGTCGACGGGCAAGGCACAGCCACCGACAGCAACGCACGTGTCTTCCTCGGCATAGTGCGCGAGCTGCAGCCCGATGTGCTCTGTCTGCAGGAGTTTGCCGCCGTGAAGGGCGTCAGCACCGTCGACAGCCTCGTGCTGATGGGCTACAACCACTACTACGGCACCAATACCGCCACGGGCGGCATACCCTACGGCACCGTGGTCTTCAGCCGCCTGCCCATCACCTTTGTCAGCTGTATCGACAACGAGAAGCTGATGGTGGAGCTGATGAAAGACCAGCACACCATGCGGGTGTGCAACATACACATGGACAGCTACCGCTTCGACGAGAAAGACCTGCAGGAACTCGAGCGTCTGCGCCGCGGCGAGATGCAGGGGTCAGAGAGCCGCACTATGGAGAAGGTGCGCGAGACCATCCTCAGCCACGAGATAGAATGGAACCGCCGCATCAAGCCCGTTGTGAGCGAATGCAAGGTGCCCCTCCTGCTGGCAGGCGACTTCAACGACGTGCCCAACTCGTGGCTCTACAAACAGGTCGACGGCCTGCTCGACGACACCTACCGCGACTGCGGCACGGGCTTCTGCTCCACCTATAACGGAGACTACCTGAAAGTGAGGATAGACTGGGTATTCCGCAGCAGCCACTTCCGCACCCTCTCGTTCCGCCGCATAAACGCCGATATCTCGGACCACCATCCCATAGTAACCAGCGTGGAGTTTGCAGAATGAGGAAGAGCGAGCTATACAACAGGGTGATCGACTATTTCCAGCATGCCATGCCCCTGCCGGAACCCGAACTGCACTATGGCAGCACCTTCCAGCTGCTGGTGGCGGTGGTGCTTTCGGCACAGTGCACCGACAAGCGGGTCAACATGGTCACCCCCGCCCTCTTCGCCGCATATCCCGACGCCGCCGCCATGGCGCAGGCCTCGGAGGAAGACATACTGGGCTATATCCACTCGGTCTCCTACCCCAACAGCAAGAGCCACCACCTCGCCCTCATGTCGCGCATGCTTGTGAGCGACTTCGACGGCAAAGTGCCGTGCGACATAGACCAGATGCAACGCCTGCCGGGCGTGGGCCGCAAGACGGCCAACGTGGTGGCAGCCGTGGCCTTCGACCAGCCCGCCATGCCGGTCGACACACACGTGTTCCGCGTGGCCAACCGCATAGGTCTCACCCACAACTCGAAGACACCGCTCAACACCGAGCGCGAGCTGACACGCCATATTCCCGCCGAGCTGCTGCCCAAAGCGCACCACTGGCTGCTCCTGCACGGGCGCTACACCTGCCTGGCCCGCAAACCCCGATGCGGCATCTGCGGCCTCACCGCCCTTTGCGGACACTACAAGAAGGGAGGCGCCGATGCTGTTTAGCGCACCCGCCTTCCTGTGGGGGCTGGCGGCGGTGCTCATCCCCATAGCCATACACCTTTTCAACCTGCGCCGCTACCGCAAGGTCTATTTCAGCAATGTGGACCGGCTGGAGGAGCTGCAGAGTGAAAGCCGTCGGCGTGCCACGGTGCGGCAATGGCTGGTGCTGGCAGCGAGAGTGCTGGCCATAGTGTTTCTCGTGCTGGCCTTCGCCCAGCCCGTGCTGCGGAAAGACAACACAGGGATGCCCACCACCTCGGGGCGTACCGCGGTGAGCATATATGTAGACAACTCGTTCAGCATGGCCAGCGCGGCCGAGCAGGGCAGCCTCGTCGACGAGGCACGCCGCAAGGTGGGCGAGATTGCCGCCGCCTACAGCCACGACAGCCAGTTCCAACTGCTCACCAACGATATGCGGGGCACCGAGATGAGATGGCTCAACCGCGACGAGCTGCTCGATGCGGCCGACGACCTGCAAGCCTCAGCTTCCACACGCCTCATGAGCGCCGCGGCACAACGGCAGGCCGACTTCCTGAACCAGAGCCGCACCAACGAGCGCCACGCCTACATAATCAGCGATTTCCAGCGTTCCACCGCCGACCTCGAGGCATTGCCGGCCGTCAGCAGCGTGTTTTTCACCCTCGTGCCCCTCGCCGCAGTGGCGGCCGACAACATCTACATCGACACCCTCGTGCTCGACGCACCGGCCTACTTTGCCGGCGGCACCGTCAGCGCCCGCATCACCCTGCGCAACAGTGGCGGACGCCCGGTCGAGAAAGTGCCGGTGAGACTCTACACCGACGGGCACGAGCGTGCCATCGCCACCGTCGACCTGCCCGCCGAAGGCAGCGGCGAGACCGTCATGCGGTTTCAACTCAACAAGAGCGGTTGGATAGATGGCCAGATTGTCATCGAGGACTACCCCGTGACCTTCGACGACCGCTACCACTTCGCCCTATATGTGGGCGAGCGCGTGGAGGTGCTCGAAATCGACGGACACGAGGCCAACCCCAACCTGCAGCGCCTCTTCGCCGCCGACTCTGCCATAATCTACCGCCAGGCAACCAGCGTTCCGCCGTCGCCCGAACCAGGATGCAGCTTCATAGTACTCAACGAGGTCACCTCGCTCTCCGACGGCATGGCACAGATGCTGGCCGACTGGGTGGCGGCAGGCGGCAGCCTGCTGGCCATTCCACCGGCAGAGAAAGGTGCAGAAGGCCTGCGGCACCTGGCCGGGATAATGCAGGCCCCCGTATACGACCAATGGAACGGGCATCCCGCAAAAACCGCCCGCATAGACATTGAGGCGCCGCTCTACCGCGACGTATTCAGCGCCACAACCGACGAGATGGAGATGCCTGCCACACAAGGCCACTACACCTTCGGCAACAGCCAGGCCATACGCCAGTCAATCGTGACCCTCACCGACGGCACCGACCTGCTCTGCCTCACCCCCTACGGCCAGGGGCGCTTCTACCAGTTTGCCACCCCCCTGCGGGCCGAATGGACCGATTTTACAGGCCAGGCCCTCTTCGTGCCGACAATCTACAACATGGCCCTCTACAGCCGACCGCAGCCAATCGTATGCCACACCATAGGCGACAGCGACCCGATAGTGCTGCAAGACCAATACAGCCTCGACGGACCATTGCCCTCGCTATCCAACGGACAAGGCACCGACTTCATACCCGACTTGCGGCGCGTGGGCAGCCGCTGGATGCTCATACCCCACGGAGAAATAGGAGCCGAAGGTATCTATGTCATCGGGCAGGAGCACCTTGCCTTCAACTATTCGCGCCTCGAGTCGCGTCTGGAGTTCTACAGCCGCGGCGAAGTGGCCGAGGCCATCGAGGGACGCGACGGCTACAGCGTGGTGCGCAACGCCGCCAAACCGCTCGACCAGCAGCTGCGCGACCGTGACGGTGGGCTCAGTCTCTGGCGCCTCTGCCTCGTCATGGCCCTGATAATGCTGGCCGCAGAAACAGCTCTATTGAAGATAAAACCACGCATACACCATGCTACAACTTGACCATATCTGCAAATCGTTCGGCACCAAGCAGGTCCTGCACGACGTCAGCCTCGGCGTAGGGGCGGGCGAGGTAGTGGGTCTCCTCGGCGGCAACGGGGCTGGCAAGACCACCCTGCTGCGTATTGCCACCCTGCTCCTCGAGCCCGACAGCGGCACCGTAGGCTTCGACGGCCACCCCATGAGCCAGGCCGACATGGCACACGTGGGTTACCTGCCCGAGGAACGCGGCCTCTACCGCCATATGCCCGCCGGGCAACAGGCCCTCTATCTGGCACGCCTCAAAGGACTCTCGCGCCGCGAGGCCGAGGAGTCACTGCACTCGTGGTTCGACAGGCTAGGCATGTCGGAATGGTGGAACCGCCCTGCCGGCAGCCTGAGCAAAGGCATGCAGCAGCGGCTGCAATTCGTTGTCAGCGTGGTGCACCGTCCTTCGCTGCTGATACTCGACGAACCTTTCTCGGGCTTCGACGCTGCGGCCTCGGAGATGCTGCAGCACGAAATAAAGAGCCTGCGACAGGCTGGCACCGCCATCCTCCTCTCGACCCACAACCTGCAGGCCGCCACGGAACTCTGCGACAAAACCGTCAAGCTATGAAGAAAGTGTTTATCATCATAGGCCGGGAATACACCAAGCGCCTCAAAAAGCCCGCCTTCTGGGTCATCACCCTGCTGGTGCCGCTGCTCGTGGCGGCTCTCTACGCCCTGCCCGTCATCTCGGCACAGCGCGGCGGCAAGAGCGCCAATGTGATGGTAGTGGACCAGACGGGCCTCTTCATGAACGGGCTACGCTCGACAGACGCAGTGCAGTTCACCATACAACCCGACCTCGAATATGCCCGTTCGCACCGTGACGGCGACGACATTATCCTCTTCATCCCCCTGCGTGAGACCACCATACCCCACGACGCCTTCCTCTACTATCACGGCAAAGCCCCCTCACCCGCCGTGCAGAGCGCCGTCGACGACCAACTGCAGCAACTGCTGCGCAACGCCATAATGGAGGATGTCTACCGTGTTGAGCCGGCCGTCTACCACTCTGTGGAGAGCACCCATATCAACCTCCATGCACAGGATGCCGCCACAGGGCGCGAGAGCTTTGCCCGCACCAAAGGCGTTGTGGCCATAGTCCTGGCGGCGCTCATGACGCTCGCCTTGATACTTTTCGGGGTGCAGGTGATGCGTAGTGTGCAGGAGGAGAAGCAGAACCGGGTGGCCGAGGTGATAGCGTCGTCGGTAAGGCCGGCACAACTGTTGGTGGGCAAAGTGGCCGGAGTGGCGCTTGCCGCCATCACACAGCTGGTGCTATGGATCATACTCACCGCAGCGGCCATCGGCGGTGTGCAAGCCGCCGCTCCAGAGCTCTTCGAGCAGGCACGTCACCAGCAGGAGCAGCGCACCTTTGCATCAAAAGGCAGCGAAGCCACAGCACAATACAACGGCACCGTGCAACTGGTAGACGACACTGTGCAGGGCCTTACGTCCATCAACATGCCACTTGTGGCGGCATTGTTCGTGCTTTTCTTCCTGCTGGGATATATGCTCTACGGCTCGCTGCTGGCCGCCCTCGCGGCACGTCTCGACAGCGATGCCGACGCCCTGCAATGGACCCTCCTCCTATGCTCGCCCCTGCTACTCACACTCATAGTCGCCCCATGGACGATAGGACGCTCGGCGTTTTTGATTATCATGCCTTTCACCGCCCCGGTGGCGGTGATGCTGCAGCTTCCCTTCGGAGTGGCGGTGTGGCAGGTGGTGACTGCGGTCCTACTGCTTCTGGCCACATGTGCCGGAGCAGCCATACTTGCAGCCCGTTCATACCGCCGCAACCTCCTCAGCTGCTGAGTTCCCATTCGGCCAAAACAATATCCTTTTACATACATAAAAAGCTCCACACCAAGACCACATTTCAGTGGAGTTGGTGTGGAGCGGATATGGATAAATTGACCGCTGGACGGCCGCTGTAAACACGGCTTATTCTACCGGAATATCTTTGTTGACGTTCTTGGAACCGGCAAGGGCATAGAAAAGTATGTAGGCCAGCATAGCCACAACGATCCAGTATGAGCCCATATAGCCGATGCTGCCGGCAATGGCGTTCTGGATGAGGGGCATCACACCGCCACCCACAACCATCATCATGAAGATACCGGAAGCCTGCTCGGTATATTTTCCAAGACCCTCGACCGAGAGGTTGAAGATAGTGCCCCACATCAGAGAAGTGCAGAGGCCGCAGAGCACGAGGAAGAGGGCGCTGATAGGCACCTTGAACATCGAGAAACCATCGGCGACACTGTAGCCGGGCATGGATACACGGATGCTGTTGGGCAGGAGGATGGCCACTATGACAAGTATGATGGCCACCATGGTGACAGTGGAGAGCTGGGCACGGGTGGAGACCTTGCCGCTGATGGCGGCGCTTGCAGCACGTCCCACCATCATAAGCAGCCAATATATTGCTGCCACAGCACCACCGATGGCGGCACCGCAGAGGGGGTCGTCGGTGAGGTAGAAGTTGAGCTCGGCAGGTATGCCGACTTCAATGCCGACATAGAAGAATATTGCCACCACACCCAGCACAAGGTGACGGAAACTCCAGGCGCTGTGAGGGTCACGGCCGCCGCGTATGATACGCTCGCGGTGCGGCTCGGGAATCTTCACAAAGCAGATGATTACAAAAGCCAGTGCAAATACCCCCATAGCAATAAAGAGCAATGGGGCTACATCGCTCATGGCGGTGCGCTCGGTGACGGTACCGATCAAGGCACCCACCAGGAGCGGGGTGAGAGTGCCGGTAAGAGAGTTGAGGGTGCCGCCAGTCTGGATAAGCTGGTTGCCCCGGTTGCCGCCGCCGCCCAGAGTATTGAGCATGGGGTTTACCACCGTGTTGAGCATGCAAACACAGAAGCCACATACGAATGCACCCAGCAGATAGATAAGGAAATTAAGCATAACGGGCTGTCCCTTCACGGCGAATGTGGCGGTGTCGGCCCCGAATAGGCTGGAGAGGTACTGGACAAGCATGCCACAAAAGCCCACTCCAAGGGCTATGAGGGCCGTCTTCTTGTAGCCGATACGGCTCATCAGCTTGCCGGCAGGTATGCCCATTATGAGGTATGCGAGGAAATTCATCATATTGCCCCACATGCCTGCCCACTCATAGTTGTTTTTCCAGATGTTGCCAAACGGAGCGGCCATGTTTGTCACGAACGATATCATGGCAAACATGAAGAACATCGTGATAATGGCGATAGTTTGTGTACTGTTCTTTTTACTCATATCAGATATGTTTTAAAAGTTGTTTTCAAAAGATAACAATGCGTACGGAAGCGTGTCCGAAACAGAGGATATAGACACCCTTTGCAGGAGCCTCTATGCGGCGTCCGCTGCCAATACGGCGGCCCACGGCATCGTATAGCACGGCATCGGCGCTGGCAATGACCGTATTGCCGACGACTATGGCACGCAGCTCATTGCCCGTGACGGGGTCGATGCCCGCACAGCGACAATAAGGGTAAAGCACCGTGTCGGTGCTGACAACAAAGCTCACTGGATTGTCGTCGCCGAGACCTTCGTTTTCCCAATTCACGAAGAACTCGTCGTTTATGCCCACAACGGCTGTATCACCAACATTATAGAGGCCAGTGCCATAGACAAGATCCATATCACACAGCGAACCGGGCATGCGCTCGGCACTCACCGTGCATTGGCGCTCGGCGAAGATACCTCGTATCATCCATGTGGCATATACCCCTTCATGGTCATACTGTGCCCAACCTTGGGGCAACAGGTACCACGAAGCATCGCTGTTACCACTGTAGCGCGAGTGGGTGGCAGGATAGATTACCTCCTGGCTCGATTGGCTGAAGGTAATCCACAAAGTATCGTTGTCTCTTAAATAAAGTGCACTGTCCAACTCTATCGTAACCCAGCCAGACTCCATGGCATACACATCTTTGCTATATACAGGCTCAGACTCGCCTATGGCACTGCCAATGTATACATTGAGAGAATATACGTAGCCATTGTCAGAAACATATTGATACACCTGCACGGCACTGAGCGCCCGTGAGTTGTTTCGCAACTGAGGCAAGATACGTATGCCCCACGCGGTGGTGATGCCATAGTCGTCACGCCACGACTGGTAGAGATTGTCATCGCAGTAGCCTATCGTATCACCGCCAACTGCAGCATACACAGCGGTGTCGGTGAGGTTGCCCGACGGGGTAAAAGTAACAGGGTTTTGCAGGCTGCCGCTCTGCCATCCCAAGAAGCGATAACCGTCGTTAGCCTTGGCCACCACAGTAACCATGTCTTCATAGGTGGCATAAGTGCCATTGCCCTCGATAAAACCTTGCTGCGGGTCGGCATACATATCCACCTCTGACGAACCGTCATGTGACGGTTCGATGGGGACTATACCAACCAGCGCTGCGTTATTCTCGTTAAAAGTGTAGGTAGCGTTGCCACCGGCACCGCCACTGCCGGGAGAGAGGGAGTCCAGAGTATAGTATCCATCGTTATGGCCACCCCAACCCCAGTTGATATGGAAGAAGCGGTTGCCAGTGTTACTGTCGCTGTCGGCGCTGTAGCCGTCGACAACAAAGGCATGGCCACCAGCAGGGTCGCGACCGGTGTATATTATCGGCCTGTCGTGCTGCAGCTCGTTTAGCATGATGGCATCCCACTGGCTGTCGGTATAACTTGGTTTCTGAACCATATACAACATGGGGCTATAGCCAAAATAGGTCTTGAGAGAGAGTTCCGTGGACGCATAATTGGAATATCCATAACTGAAGACCGAGGCACCGCTTGCAGACACTCCATAGTCCATGCCCACCGCCACACCGACGTGATATGTGAGCTGAGCCACGGCATATATCTCGGAGTCACTGCTGAGCGAATTCAATGCATCGGGCATATAATCCCACATATATGCAGTGTCGAAGTTGGCAGACAGATAGCCGAACTGCGGGTGGTAGTAGCCAAACGAGCCATGCCCCTGGGCCGGGTGGTTCCAATATTTCATCACCTGTGTCTGGGCTGTGGCCACACACCCCGCCACAACGAGCGACGAGTCTTCCTCAGACCATGGGCATAGACTATTGTAAAGAGGACGTTGGTTCCATGTGGTTGTGAGCAGTGGAGGCAGCGAGTCAGTGACCTCCTTCGCGCCCATGGTCCACATACGTGCCACCTCGGGGCTGGCCGTAGCGCCGGCTTCGCGCAACGATGCTATCTCTTGGCGATAGCCATCATACCAATCGGCAATATGTGCAGGCATCGGGGTTGCGAACGGACGGGTGTAGGAATAAGCCAGCACCGGGCGGGTGCAGTCGTCAGCCGACACCACCACAAAACCGTTCCCCTCAGAAGGAGCAAAAACATACAGTTCTGTCCACCCCTCGGGCGTAATATCCACCGCATTGGTGAAATATCTCGCTGCCACCGCACGGGCCGTTGCCGGCTCCACGGGTTTTGCCAACACTGTCACCAGTGAGGGAGAGGTCGCTAACAACAACAATAGAACAAACTTTTTCATATGCAGTATATAAAACAAAGGCAGGCATCTGTTACCTATGCCTGCCTTCAATGCTTCATTCTCAACCTTTCAATGCTTCCGAGCCGCTGACTATCTCTATAATTTCGTTGGTAATTGACGCCTGACGAGCCTTGTTGTAGCTCAGTCTCAAATCCTTTAGCAACTCTGTGGCGTTGTCGGTAGCCTTCTGCATGGCAGTCATACGGGCACCGTGTTCGGCAGCCAGCGAGTCGAGCACAACGCGATAGAAAGTGCTGCGCAATGTGAGCGGTATCATCTCTCGCAGAATATCCTCTTTCGATGGCTCATAGATATAGTCGTTGCGCGACTTGCCGTCCGACTTTCCGCGAACTGCATCGGCACAGACCGGCAGGAACTGTTCGTCTGAAAGAATTTGCGACAAAGAGTTCTTGAACTGGTTGTACACCAGCTCCACACGATCCACCTTCTTGTCGGCGAAATCGGCCATGAGCGTGTCGGCCAATGTTGCGACAGCATCGAAGGAAGGATTGTCGAGCAACTGGTCGTATGACGCCACCGTCAGGTCTTTCTGCCGAGCCAATAGTTCGGACGCCTTCTTGCCGATAGCGACAATGCGGATGGCGGCATGCTCACCGCGCCAGTAATCGATACGCTGCTGCGCCAGTTTCAGCACATTGCTGTTGAAAGCACCGCAGAGCCCCTTATTGGAGGTCACCACCACCAGCACTACAGTCTGAACGGGACGCACGGCATGGTATACGGTCCTTACACCATCGCCGGTATCTATGTCCGCAATAATCTCATTGAGCTGTGCCGCATAGGGACGCATGCCGATAATGGCATTCTGCGCCCTGCGGAACTTGGCAGCAGACACCATCTTCATGGCTGAGGTAATCTGCTGCGTCGAGCTAACCGAGGCTATGCGCGTGCGTACTTCTTTAAGATTAGCCATGATGCATTATTTATATCGTTCGGCGGTATCGAGGGCCAGGGCTTTCATCGTTGCCAGGTCGCTGTCGATAAGCTTACCGGCACGCAAGTTGGCCAGTATGTCGGCATGCTGCTGGCGCATGAGGGTGAGGAACACCTTCTCGAAATCGCGCACCTTGTCCACAGCCACCTTCTGAAGCAACCCGTTGGTGCCACAGAAGATAATGGCCACCTGTTCTTCAACAGGCATGGGGCTGTATTGCGGCTGCTTGAGCACCTCCACGTTGCGGGCACCCTTGTCGAGCACCGCCTTAGTGGCAGCATCGAGGTCGGAACCGAACTTGGAGAATGCCTCCAGTTCACGATACTGAGCCTGGTCCATCTTCAACGTGCCGGCAATCTTCTTCATACTCTTGATCTGGGCCTTACCACCCACACGCGACACCGAGATACCAACATTGATAGCGGGGCGCGCACCGCTGTTGGACGGGATGGTCCCAAGGATCATCTGTCCGGGGGTGATAGAGATGACGTTGGTGGGGATATATGCCGACACGTCGCCTGCCTGGGTTTCGATAATAGGCAGTGCGGTAAGGCTGCCGCCACCTTTCACCTTGCCCTTCAACGAAACGGGCAAGTCGTTCATCTGAGCGGCAATGGCATCGTTCTGGATAATACGGGCGGCACGCTCAAGGAGACGGCTGTGCAGGTAGAACACATCGCCGGGATAGGCCTCACGTCCCGGTGGGCGACGGAGCAGCAACGAGACCTCGCGATAGGCCACAGCCTGCTTCGACAGGTCGTCATAGATGACAAGGGCATTGCGTCCTGTGTCGCGGAAATACTCGCCGATGGCGGCACCCGCGAACGGGGCATAGAACTGCATGGCGGCGGGGTCGCTGGCCGTGGCGGCCACCACAATGGTGTATGCCATGGCGCCCTTCTCCTCGAGGTTCTTCACCATGTTGGCCACGGTGGAACCCTTTTGGCCACAGGCCACATAGATGCAATATACCGGATCGCCGGCGTCGTAGTTGTTCTTCTGATTGATGATGGTATCGATGGCGATAGCGGTCTTGCCGGTCTGGCGGTCGCCGATAATCAGCTCTCGCTGGCCACGTCCAATGGGAATCATCGAGTCGATAGCCTTGATACCGGTCTGCAAAGGGCTCTCCACAGGCTGGCGGTAGATGACGCCGGGAGCCTTGCGTTCAATGGGCATATCGAAAAGCTCGCCCGCCACAGGGCCCTTGCCGTCGATAGGCTGGCCAATGGTGTTGATGACACGGCCCAGCAGACCCTCGCCTACAGGGATGGAGGCAATGCGCTTGGTACGCTTCACCGTGTCACCCTCGTTGACAGTGGTCATCTCACCCAGCATCACCACACCCACATTGTCTTCCTCCAAATTCTGCACAATGCCTTGGTCGCCGCTGTCAAACTCCACGAGTTCACCGCTCTGTGCATTGTTGAGGCCGTAGACGCGGGCTATACCGTCGCCCACGGTGAGCACGGTACCCACCTCCTCAAGCTCGACATCGAGGTTCACGTCGGCCAGTTGCTTCTTCAAGATTGCCGATACCTCGGCAGGTTTAATATCTGACATATTATCTACAATTTACTTTCATATTCGTTTTCCGAGAAGGCCTTGCGGAGTTTCCTTATCTTGGTACGCAAACGGGCGTCGTACATATTGTGGTCGAACTCCATCTTGAACCCGCCCAGCATCTTGGGGTCGGTGGCGGTGTGCAACTCTACCTCTTTCCCGGTATATTCGGCAATGAGGGAGCACACAAACTTGCGCGACTCTTCGTCGACCTCGAGGTGCGAGACCAGGTCACCACGAACGATACCCCGGCTTTCGCGCCACATACCGAGGTACGCCTCACTGACGCCGCGAAGATTCACCGAACGGTTCTTCTTCACAACGAAGGCAAGGAAAGTGCGAGTCTCGTCGCACACATGGCTGCCAAACACCTCGTCCATCACGGCCTGCTTCTTGTCGTAACGGATGGTGGGATTGGCCATGACAACGCTCAACTGGCGGTTCTCGGCCATCACGTCGCCTATAAGCTTCATGTCGTCGGCCACACGGTCGGTTCGACCGCGGTCGCTGGCCAGCATGAAAAGCGCTTTGGCATAATTGGTATTAACGCGGTAGCTGTTCATGGCGTCAGTTCAGTTTAGCCAGCTCCAGCTCGCGCTGTATGAGGGCATCGGCCTTGGGCTTGTTCTCCAATTCGGCACGTATAAGCTTCTCCGCAATCTCAATGCTGAGGTTGGCGATTTGGTTCTTGAGCTCGGTCATGGCCTTCATCTTCTCGTAGTTGATATTCTCACGGGCTGCCTCGACAATACGGTCGGCCTCCTCGGTAGCCTTGGCACGGGCTTTCTCCACAATATCCTCGCCGGCCAGGCGGGCTTCGCGCAGCATCTGGTCACGCTCCATCTTGGCCTGTTGCAGCAGCTCGTCGTTGTGCGCCACCAGCATCTTCATCTCCTCTCGGGCCCTGGCGGCTTCGCTGAGGGAGTTGGCGATGGCTTCCTCACGGCTCTTCAGCGACTTCAGTATCATCGGCCAGCCCCACTTCATCAGTATGAAAGCCAGCACTCCGAACGAAATCAGCATCCACACTATAGTGCCAACGCCTGGGTTAATCAAAGGGTTATTCATTGGTAGTCTCTTTTTCTGCGTTAAATGGGGACGGCCAATCGCCGCCCCCGTGTTACAGTTTTTTTCCCTCTACCTGCTCAAGCCTACTTGATGGCGATAAGCAGACAGATGACGACGGCGAAGAAAGCGACGCCTTCCACAAGGGCGGCGGCGATAATCATCGTCGAGCGGATGTCGCCACCAGCCTCGGGCTGACGGGCGATACCCTCCATAGCTCCCTGGCCAATCTTGCCGATACCGATACCGGCGCCGATAGCGGCGAGACCGGCTCCGACTGCGGCTCCCATGTAGCCCATAGCAATGTCCAGTACAATCAATAGTGATGTCATAATGCTTTATTTTATGTTGGTTAAACTGTTATCTTCACTCCTGCCGCCGTTTTCCGGCCAACACAGGAAATCGGGTGCAAAGATAGGAAATTTTTCGGACATAAATGTTAAAATGCCAAACTTTTTTCAAGTCTGGCATTTCCCGCAAACGCTACAACCTGTCTGCTATTGCTTTACGATTTTCTTCACCGTGGTGCCGCGGCTGGTGCGTATGGCGGCGAAATATATACCGCCAGGCAAGCCCTCCATGTCTATGACGCTGCGGTGGCCCGAGAGGCGCTCGGACTGCACCAGCAACCCTCGCCCGTTGTAGAGGTCTATATGCCACAGAAGAAGGCCGCTCTCCACCTCCACCTTCCCGCCGGTGGGGTTCGGCGAAAGCCTCACTGCCTCCGACAGCACCGTCTCCACCCCCTCGACGGCCGCGCCGGGGGCAAAGGTGACCGGCGCCGTCCAGCCAGACTGCCGCTTCAGGCTGTCGCACGACGCGTTCAGCTGCATGCCGTACAGGGGAAAGGCCATGTTAAGCCCCCCAAGGAGATACGTGTTCTGCCCCGTCACGTCGACCACGGTCCACTGCGCCGGCGGCATATTCACCGGTCCGTAGCGCAGCCACACCGAAGTGTAGTTCCCGAAACCGTCCCACGTCACCATGGCCTCGCCTTCGCCACACGGCGTCACCGTGATATTCTCGGGCGGCAGGCACTCAAACTCCGGCGGCGCCGTCGTATCCACCTGTATGATGGGCCAACAGAGTTCATACATCTTGTAGTGGGGACAATAATACCATGTCGAGTCGTCGTTCATGGCTTTGTAGTGTATGTCCTCGAACCCGCAGTATGGCTCTTCTTCTTTGCACAGGCCATTATTATAGAATAATGACCCAACACCATACATATAACCTGGGTCAAACATACCAACGGGGGCTCCAAAATCACACAATTTCCCAACATAGAACGAATCCACAACATACACTGGCTCGTCAAAATAATATTCCATCACCCGGAATGTCGAGTCCCATTGGCAGACATAGCAGCAGGTGCCGGTATAATCCTCATAGGATACAAGGCACCCCCCTTGTGGGTCATTTAAGTCAGCGATATTGCCGTTGCCATGCAGTATCAGGTTGCGATAGTGCGTTGCATAATGCTCAAGTTCCCAGTCCACCTCCCCCTTTTTGTAGAATGTGTCGGCCTCGGCCTCGTAGAGGTACAGCTTACCGGGATGATACCAACTCTCCAGATAAATATCTGTCGGGAAGATAATTGCCACGCCTACCACTTTAAGTGTGTCGGGTGAGAAATTGTATCCGAGAATACAACTGCTGGTATGACAGTTTGTAACGATTGTCGCTTCCTTGCCCTCGGCACGGTATTCCTCCCAGTCCCACCACTGGTGGAACCAGGTGGGCCAGTCGCCGTCTACGGTGTCGAGCTCGCGGTGATAGAAATACTCCGAGTACTGCGCCCGCGACACGTTTACTGTCAGCATTAGCGCTATCGCTATGAATAATCGTTTGACTTTCATGTGTTTATCTGTTTTACCGACAAATGGGAATGCCTAATCCATAATCCGTGGTCTGTATACAGCATCGGAATTGCCTTGCTGTCCTTCCAATTCGAATAAAAACACATCTTTGTCCAATGGCACAAGAGGGAAAGAGATCATCTTCCCAAAGGACCTCTTGTAGCCATTAGGGACAGACGGACCAACGACAGAGACCTCTATCGCATTGCCCGACACCGATATGTCGGTATAGGCAATGTCGCCGTCCTTGTTGTAGCGATAACAGTAGTGCCATGGATTTGGAAGCGAGGCGTTATATGTGGCCGAAAGCACGGCCGAGTAAACCTGCGGATCATTCAAAAACCGCATCCCTCCGGTCATAGCCATAATAACGATGCCGCTTCTGTCGGCCAAGTCCAGACGCGACAATTCGCAGGGGTGGATGAGAGGAAGATACGCTGGAAGAGTCAGCATCGAATAGTGCACCACGTCGGTGCCGGTAAACACGCCGACCACATTGAACCACCCAACAACACCGTTGCTGTCTTTTTTGCCGCAGAACCACGCGTTGCCAGTCGAATCCATCTCCACGTCGCCCACCGTCATGCCCGCAGGCAACACAAACGACTTGACTGTGCCCGACTTGTCGAACACAAACCTTGCTTCCCCGCTGGGGCTCAGGTTGTAGAGCAGATACACATCCTCACCCACCGTGCGGATGATGGAATTGGCGCTCCGCAAGGCGGGGACACTGGCCACATGTTGCGAATATGCCGTCCCACAAAGCAGCATAAACAACGCAAACAACTGATACACAGACTTCATAACCTATAGACATTAACCATTATTATTTTGCAAACATACAAAATCATCTGATAAAATGCAAATTTTTTCGCCTTCCGGCAGCGAAAAAAAAACCGGAGACAGCCGCCAAAACCGCATCAGGGCCTGCCCTTCCATAGCATTTCCATAGTATTTCTATAGTATTTCTTTACTACTTGACTATAGAACTACTATAGAACTACTATAGAACTGTCGGAGAAATGTCGGACCTGGGTCGGACTTGGTACGGAGTCATCCCCTACCCATTTTGGACCGCCGGCATCCTGCCGGCAAGACCGCCGCCTTCCCGGAAGGGCAGCCCACGGCCACATCGAAGGGCAGGCTAAATATCACCGGCACACAATATTGCATCCGGTTTTGCGTTATACCGGCATGAAACACTTCGCACTCATAGGCCAACGGCTCGGACACTCCCACTCCAAACGTCTTTTCGACGCACAGGGGTTTGCCGGCGCCGACTACAGGCTCTGCGAGATGGCATCGCTCGAGGGACTGCGCGAGTGGATTGAGAGTGAAGGCATTGACGGCTTCAACGTCACCAACCCCTACAAACGGGCCGTCATACCGCTGCTCGACGGCGTAAGCCCCGAAGCCGCCGCCGTGGGCGCGGTGAACTGCGTGAAGGTGCGACGCACCACCGCCGGGCTGCACCTGCTGGGCCACAACACCGATGCACCCGCTTTCCGGCAGACCCTTGCCGACTTCCTGGCACTGCACGGACAGCCACACATCGGGGCCTGCTGCATCCTTGGCACCGGCGGCGCCGCCAACGCCGTGGGACACGCCCTCGACCAGATGGGCATCGCGCACCTCTGCACCAGCCGCACACCCCTACAGCACCCCGGCACCATCGGCTATGGCCAGATAGCGGCCTTCCTCGGCTCGGCCGACGGCACCGCACTGCTCATAAACACCACACCCGTAGGTACTTGGCCCGACACCGACGCCTCTCCGCTGCCTTCCGGCACACTGTGCACCCTGCCGCACGCCATGATGGTCTACGACCTGATTTACAACCCCTCACCCACCCTCCTCATGCGGCAAGCGACGGAACAGGGGGCAAAAGTGACCGACGGCATGTCCATGCTGCGCCTCCAAGCCGAGCTCAGCTGGCAAATATTCTTCGCAGAATAAGCGGAATATCAGCATATTGTCAAAAAGTTTGAAAAAATATTTTGCCATATCGGAAAATGTTTGTACCTTTGCACCCGCTTTCAACCGAAAGAGAGTTACTTAAAAAAGTATCTTTTGCCCAGGTGGTGGAATTGGTAGACACGCTACTTTGAGGGGGTAGTCGCCATAGGCGGTGCAAGTTCAAGTCTTGTCCTGGGCACAAAAAGAGCAACGCAGGTTGCTTTTTTTTAACACCAAGTTCCAAGAGAGGGAACTCTACCAGATGCCCGGATGGCGGAATTGGTAGACGCGCACGTTTCAGGTGCGTGTATCGAAAGATGTGCAGGTTCAAGTCCTGTTCCGGGCACCACAAAGAAAAGACCTTACGAGGTCTTTTTTTTATGCCCGGAACAGGACTAAATCGAGTTTATATTATTGTTCCTTATTGTTTGATATTGTTTATTTTACATTTTTCGAAATATACTGACTATAGTATCTATGACCAATAGTACTTCTAAAATATGACCAAATTATGACCAACTCGTATATGACCGAATTGTGACCAACTCAAAAATTCAAAGATAACTCTCAATTCAATTGTATTGAAATAACGAGTATCAGTGAAGTTTATTGTGTCTAACTGAATTTTTTTGATTGAGAGCGAGCAACCTTCTTTTTCCCAGTCACAAACTCGAAGATAACGGATTTCTTTATTCCAAACCATTGTCACGAAGTTCCATCAGTAATCGTCCCATCAGGTTCGGTCCCACATAGTAATCACCTTGACGTTTCACACCCCAAGTATCTGCCCAACTCTTCTTAAACGAACTTTGGTCTTCGACGATGTATTTGCCTTTGCTCCGTTCCAATGCTTCTCTAAACTCCTCGCTTTGCTCATACTTCAGTTGAAGACACTGCTTCATTGCATCCACGATAATCATCCCCCAGTCATCTCGTCTATGGGTCTTCTCGTAATGTTTGGCAGCCATTTTCGGATTTGGTGCAGCATAGACCTTTTCTCGGACTTCTTTATCAGTGAATTTCATCATCTGGAAAAGTTGCTCGACATTCTTGTAGGTAACACCATCATACTGTATCGGGGTATGGGCGAAATTGCTGAATATTCCCCACTCTCCCTTGACCTCACAGAATGGAACACATTCGGTCACTGGGTATGTCTCAATCGAATAGTATTCGGGATAATACTTCTCAATGAATGGTGCTACACTGTAAAAACTCATTTCTTATCTGGATTGACCTTTTCGACTTTGGTGATGGCGATGACCGACTCGTCGAGCACCGCCATATTGTCGCCCAAGGCGGGGTTCTTCCACGAATAGGGCCAGCAGATGAAGATGACTCCGACGCTCACGAGGAACTTCGATGCAGCCTTCTCTCCCTCAATGTCGATATGACCCGTCAGCTCCTTGGCGAGATACTTCCTAAACTCTTTGCCGTCTTCCGTGAATTTCGTCGGAATGGGGTGCCCCAACTTTTTCTCCGCCTTTGCAACAATTGAAGGGTTTATCTGCTGTTTGAAGGCAATGTGGTTCTTGTCCGTCTTATCTGGCACTTCAAGGGTATAAACATAGTGGTCGGTGGCAGACTTGTTGGATGCCGAATAATGGACGGCGGATTCGTATTTCGAGGTCACATAAACACCGAAACCAAACTTGACCTTCCCGTCCCCTTCAAGGGCGTGTGAGAGGTCGAACTTGTCGAATAGTTTGTGTGTTCCGTGATAGAATGTTGGCATATTACAATGTTTTTTTAAGACAAGGCAGGATGATTCTATATTCGTTACCTATAGCTTCCTCCTCACCGCTCGCAATATCTCCACCATCGCCCAGGTGTCTTGCTGGCAGTAGCGTTTCAGGGCATCTTGGCGCTCTGTTTTAGTCTTCATCACATTCTTTTTCTCTTTGTCGAAAGCGGTGGGTACTGGCGAGTCGTAGTTGATGTATGCGATGTACGCCTGCACGCCGTTACCCACATCCATTCCTTTATAGGTAAGCGACGGTACGAGTGTCGGCAAGGTCTTCTTGATGGAGTAGCTGCCGGAGAGGTCTTTGTGGTAGTAGTTGAAAATATCAGCGTTCTTCATTCCCTTGTACATCTCATTGTTCTTCAGTAGATGCATCAGGTCGGCAGACTTGTCGCAGATGGCAAGCAGTTGGGCACTGTATTCTGGGAAGAGTTTAGACAGCTCTTTCAGTCGTCCAATCTCGAAACTTGTGTTCTGTGCGAGCATTGTGCCCTTGAGCGTGCCGTCCTCGTTGAACTCGAAATGGTCAATGATGGCTTCCACCAATGCCTTACGCTCATCGTCAAAGCACTCTTTGTTGAGGAAGATGAAGTTGTCCTTCTCTTTGTCACAAACGCCAGGCTCACGCTCAATATGCAATGAGAATTCAAACACCGACTGTCGGTATGGCTCTTCGCCGTGGAAACGTGGTAACGGACAAGCGAATGTCTCGAAATCGAAGTGGTAAATGGGATATTCGAGCTGGTCGAACCAATACTTCATCTTTTCTCTATCGACATACTCCTTGTCGTTGTCGTAGCAGTCACGCTGGATGAGATGTTTTTCACTCTTCAACCAGCCGATGGGTACATCATCAAGTTTATAATAACCTTCATTGACAAGCTGATATTTGCCTGTGATGCCCCATTCATTGAAGCTTAAGTTGGAATTCAGATATTTGTTCGCCGAATTGGTGTCTGGCACCTCACGAAGTTTTTGGAAGCAATGTTTCCAGAACAGACATTCTGTGTTCCCGCCCCAAGCACAATACTTGCCGACATCGACCTTCTTGGTCACATCGTGTGGGGTAGAGATATAGCTTTCAAGGGTAGCAATCTCTTTAAGGATTGTTTCTTGATATGCCTTGGTGGTCTCGTTCAAATCGAAGAATGTGATAATCTCCTGTCCGTCAATATTATGGTACAGGCATCGGCCATTCTCGTCGACAGCGCCGTCATACACATATTCACTGTTGAGTACGGCAAGATAGTAGTTCACGTGGCGATTGTCACCTGCTTGACGGAGGGCGTGTTCGATGACGAACCGTTGGAAGGCAAGGTCGTGAGGATATTTTCCGACATCACTATACCGATTGAGCAGGGCGTTTTTCTTCTGTTCAAAGTTCTCCGAAGCGGCATCGGTCACGGTGCTGGCGGCCGTGTTGAAGTGCCATGTGTTTCCGTTTTTGACGAATAGTGGGTACGACGTGCCTCCACGATTCCCTTTTTTATCAGAGAAAAACAATCCTTTCTTACCGCCGTCATCATCAACCTTATAGATGTATTTGCTGTTGGTCGTAGCCTTCACCTCAATGATGTTTATCTCGTTTTCATTCTCGTTGTATATATCCACATAGCAGCGATACGTGTGGCCGTTATGTATGTACTCGAAGAGTTTCTGGTTTTGTACATTCCGAGAGTCTGCGATAAAAGTACCGTGGAAATACCTTCTGGCGACCTTCAATGCCTCATCCTCCACCTGATTGTAGTAGGGCAGCAGAGCGTCAAGTTCCGGGCGTGGTGTGGCGTCGAACTTTTCATCATCCTCTTCAGGAAATCCGGTTGTTGCCATACTATCCGAAAACTCTTCCAGTATCTCCTTGCGACGCTCCATTTCTATATCGTATTTTCCCGATGAATTGTGTTTCAACTCCATCGGGAAATACATCGGACACCGTGTCCAGTTGATGAACCTTGATTTCGAGATGTACATATCGCTTCTTATGAATCATTTCGATTCCTCAATTTCTTGCAGTTTTTCTTTAGTTATGAGAATTGAAGACAACGCTGATTTCAATTCTTCCATCAATTCATCACGTTTCAACAGAACGTGCTTACCATTCTCAATTGTCATAGTTCCGTTGGTATGAGCAGGCCTTTTGTAACCGAATGGCATTAACTTAAAAAGAATAGAATCATCCGAAAGACAATAAATATCTTTCGGATTGTATTCGTCTAATATTTTTTGCAACATCTCTCTATTGACAGAATCCACCTTCACACAATTATTCAGGATGAGTACAAGATAACCATAATAAATCTCCATGGGAGAACCGAGTTTCCCATTTATATAATCAAACACACACGGCAAAACACGGGCACCCTTGTTGTCTATAAAGCCATATTTATTTGACACCTGCCCATCAATTATTTTTCGGGTAATCCAACCTCTGCCATAATTCAATCCGGAATGGGTCCAGATTTCACCCTCGTTGATGAGGATATCCCCATATTTGGATAATACGACTGTGCTATCTGGCAATTTTATCATAACTGCCTCCCCATACGATGATGTATCCACAAAACAAGAATTACATCTGTTTGGATTCAAACCTGCATTATACATTTGTGCAATGGCAGCATGCCTACAATATCTCTGTATTTCTTTTCCGTCGATATTATCCACGCTTCTTAAAAATGATGGAATTGAGCAATCCGACTCATTGATTAAACCAACAATGGTGTCTAATACTTGTTCAGCGTCACCATATTTTTCAACAAGTGCACGTCCTCTGTAAAGAGTTGCAAAATCTTTTTTGAACTTGTTGATGTCAAGTTTCTTTGTATGTATTATCATCTTTTCTTTAACATTGATTTACTATAGGATGGCTGCATCTGCAACAATCATCAGGTCGTATTTCACTTACTTATTCTGCACAAATCTACGCCATCAAAATACAGATTACCTTTCTCGGCGGACTCAAGACGATAAGTGTATTTCTCGTCGGAGAACTTCAACATAAGTCTATATCCGTCAAAATAATCTATTTCTTCACTTGGCAGAATATTGGCATACTCAATTAGTTTCTTGTAAAATGCAGATAGACATTCGTCTTCTTTGGCCATTTGGCGAATAATGTTATCGCCCACTTCAACCAACTTGGCATTTCTCAAAATATCCTCGATAGACGAAAAGTCTATCGCCCATTGCATTCCTTCCCGTTTGTCTGTGACATCACTTACTTTGATGTCTCTGCCGTCAATAGAAATGCCAAGTGTGGCGTCTTCCGCCTCGGAATAATCACCTTCAAACTCCTCGTATGCGTTACGGTACGCCGTGATAATCGCCTGCTTGATAAAGTACAGCTTGTCTATTCCCTGCACTTCTTTTGACCAAGAACCCTTGGGGGCTCTGACCTGAATCGCTGACATAGTGTTATGGTAGTTGTTATTATTCAGAAAGATGTATGGTTCAAATCAGTTGATACCATTCCTTCATCATATCCCTGAATTCAGTGACGTTGGAGTCTTCGAGCTTTTCAATGAACTTTCTTACGCCCTTTTCCCAGTCCATATCTTTAAGCACCAGCAAGACGTACCCGCCGAAATCGAGTTTCTCTTGTTTGACAAGTTGCTTCAGTTCCCAGCAATGCTTAAACATATTGATGTCGCATACGTTGATGACCAGCAGTCCCTGCTTGACCTTGCCCGCTTCGACTTTAAGCTTCTTCCACAAGGCGGTTTCTGCACCATCAACTTCGTTGTTGAGCGGACAAGAGCTGTCAATCGTTATCTCGTTGACCTTACCATTCGCCTTAAGCTCATCATATTTCAGATGCTCTTTCGCAAACTTGGAGTCCAAGTGTATGCCGTCGTCCGTGACGATGACTCCCTTGCGGGAACCGGCCTGATTCCACGGAGTAATACCCATAATAATGTCGTGTATTCTTGCCAATTCGCAAGACACTTCAGCCTTATAAGCTTCTTTCTTTTCTGTTGACTCACTCATAATTTTTCTTTTTTTGAGTTTTTACTATTGTTTATTACGAAATTGTTTTCACTACTCTAATTAACATCATCAAAGAAGTCGTAGTTGTTCTCGGCTTCGTTGCCACAACGGAAAGCTATTACCTTCTCTTCGCCGATGGTGTGCTCAAAGAATATGCTGCTCGACGAGTTATCAAGGTATTTAGGGCATTCGTCTTCATCTAGACGGACTAGGACATCTGTTACTTCTCCCTTTGAATCGAGGTCGCCTGGTATTTCATCGGTAAGACATTCCATCAAGTCGGCCACTGTCATATCTCGTTTGCCCTCCTCGTCTCTAACCATAGTATACCGCCAGAACTCCTCGTCTTCATCAAGCTCCACACAGTTGATAACAACAGGGGCGTCGTCATTGTCGATACACACGATTTTTCTTTCAGGATATTTCTCCACAAAGCGACCCAACTCTTCCAATACTTGTTCTTTTGTTGTCATACCTCTATTCTTTGAAATTCGATTTGTTTTATCATTTGGGTCATACACCACCTTGCCCAGACGGAATAGACAAGAGTCGTATTCTACGTCCGATAATTCCCAATACCGGAAGATGGAACCGTCAGGCTCAATACCCAGCCAATCCCATCCAGCATACTCAATATCCATCCATTTACGACCATCCTGCAACACCACTCCTGTTGATGCATCCATCATCTGGAACTTTGGTAGAAGTTCGCCCACCGTGGCAGCACAATACTTTTTACTTGTTGTCTCTAATACGGCAATACCATTCCATAGTTTAACCCCTTTCACAAACCTGTCATCATAATTGTCATTGCAATATGGCAAAAGGGTGTTGGGATTCTTCGCCACTATGTACTCAAAATCCTTTACGACCTGTCCTGCTGTCGCTGTCGGTTTCTGCAATAATACCATATTCACAGGCTTTTGAGGTTATGATTTATTGTCTATCCTGTTGCCAAATTTGTCGACAGTGTATTCCTCGCCGTCTTTCTTTACGGTATAGATGCCTTGGGGGGCTATATGAATAGCGTCATACTTGCAGGGAATCACCTGGTTGAGGTTATCGTCAATCACACCCCATTTACCATCTCGATTAATCTTATACAATCCTTCACCCAGGGAGGGGAGGACGGGTTTGTTGTCCTTTTTGTATACTGGAATATTGTTGACCTCTGCATAGACCCTGTTCATTGGAGAGACATATACCGGGCACAGACAAATAGGGTAAACGTGACGGATGTCATCCGTAAAGAAGTGGGGTCCAAGGTATAAGTGTTTTACCGCTGGACTAAACATAGACACTTCACTTGTGCCGTCAATTACAACATCGGGGGCATCCGTCAAACGGATGTCGCCCCAATATCCGTCAAGGCATAAAGTGTCCGTCTCATCATCGTAATAATATCTTGGAGGACATTCAAACACATCATCCCAACGGGGGGGCAGTCTTTGCCCATCAATGATTATCGGGTCGTCGATTGTATTCCCCTGTGGAAGATTTGCTGCTCTGTCATTTTGGGCCGTATTCATATCATTATGCGTTATCTGTTTATTGTCGTTTTTTGCGGTTGCGGGCTTGCCAAAACTAGTACAATGGAACTGGACTATCTCAAAAAGTAGGGGCTGCATTCCCTGTGTTTTGTCATGGTTTAGTTTTAGATTGTAAAAGTGTTCTTTGGGCAAATCGGTAACTCGTGAGTTGTGAATGCAAAGTTACATAAAAAAACTATACCGACTGCGTTAAGTTATTAACAAAAATACAATTGTTTGAAAATTAAAGGAATTTTGGAAAGTCCTACGACGGGAAACAAAAAAAGAACTCATCATCTGATAAGTTCTCTTTGGTGCCCGGAACAGGACTTGAACCACATACCGGCACACAGAACCGGTACAAAAAAAAGAGAGACCGCACGGGGTCTCTCTCTCTTGTGTGTATCCAGAATCAGTCGTTAAAAATCGTCGGTGCTGTAGACGGCCTTGCTGAACCAAGCGAGCCAATTGGGCACCTCTCCGCTGTTGTTGCCCACAAAGTAGCGGAATGTGCCGAGGCCTTCCTTGGTAACCTTGCGCTGCTCGAGGGGTATGGCTTTGACCTGGTCGACCCATGTGCCCACCGAGCTGTAGAGGGTGAGCTCCTGGGTGGCGAGGTCGTAGCGGAAGAAGTACCAATGATCCTTGGCCACTTCGACATAGAAGGTCATGAGCTGCGAGTTGCCACGCTTGTTTATCTGTGCCTTGAGTTTGAGTTCAAGACCCACAGGTTTGTCGCCGATGCTCACGAGACCCACCTTGCCGTCGTAGTAGAGGCCCACGGTGGGGGAATACTGCCAGCGCACGTTGTCGAAGAGGAGCATGCTCTGCATGGCGGCCGGCACCTTCTCGAGGCGGCCTGTGGCGCTGTACTGCGCATAGGCGGCACCACCGGCGTCGGCACCGAGGTGATACATGAAGGCGTGGCGCATCTCGGCGTTGGTGTTCATGCCGATGGGGGTGAGGCGCAGGTCTTCGCGTATGGCGTCGGCCATGGCGTTGACAACGTCGCCCGCAAGGGGGAAGGTGAAGCCGAAGACGGTGGTGAGGTAGTCCTCGTCGGAGCGCTGTATGCCCACCGAGGCGGTACCATAGGCATAGAAGGAGGCCTGGGTGCGCTTCAGACAGAGGTTGACGGGGCCTTCGCCCTCGACAACGCAGTCTTCGGTCGACATGCTGAGATAGGGTTCGACAATCATGTCGGGGTCCGAGACCTTTTCCTCGGAAGCAATCATATACATCTTGCTGTCGCCGAGGTAGGTGAGCACGCCGTGGGCCGAGAGGAGCTCGTTGTCGGTGGCTTTCTCGGTGGTGAGGAAGGCGGCATGGGGCTGCAGGGTGTGCCGCTCAAGCAGTATGGAGGCGGTGAGCCGCTTGCCCTTCCAGTCGGTGGGCAGCTCGGGGACGGCCACGTGTATGTGCTCGGGGTCGGTATAGTCGGAGTAGGCCAGCAGTCCCATCTGCTCCATGGGTATGCACTGCTGCAGCAGGCGCACACCGCCCTCGAAATGGAGCCAGCGCTGGTTGCCCTCGGCGCGTACCTTGCCGGCAAAGCCGAATGCACTGCTGAGGGTGAAGGAGGCGCTGTCGCTGATATTGCCCTTGGCCACGGTGGTACCCTGGCCGTTGACACTTATGTCGTTGAAGAAGATGCGCTGGCGTTTCTGCACATCGTCGATATAGTCCATATAGCCTTTGCCGGTATAGCTGCGGGCACCGTCGACTATCAGGTCGGCACCGGTGACAAGGTGGAAGGCGCTGTCGCGGTTGAAGATGAGGCGGGCGCTGTTGAGCACTCGCATCTTGCCGCCGTTGTTGATATGCACCGTGTCGTTGTTGGGTGCTATGGCTGCGTCGGCCACCGCGAGGATATATGTGCCCATCGACGAGAGGTCGCCGCTCTCATAGCGGTAGACGCTGCGTATGGCGTTGTAGGTGAAAGACTGCTGCTTGGGGTCGGTGCTTACAAAACGCACACCCGGCAGGTCGTGCAGCTTGCCCACACGCTGGCGCAGGTCGAGCCCGTCGAGACCCTCGGTGGTGTTGCGCTGGGTATTGATAAGGTCTATCTCCTTGCGGTCCATCTCCCACGAGAAGCGGTCGGCCCAGGCCTCGAGCTGCACCAACTGCAGGAGGGTGCGTGTGGGGCCGCTGTGGGCTGTGAGGTCGGCACGACGCTCGTCGTAGTCGACGTGCGAGCGCACATGGTTGGCGCTGAAGGCCACGGCATTGAGCTTGCTGCTGTAGAGGCTGAAGTCGCTCACCTCGGCATTCATCTCGCGAGCCAGCAGTTCGAAACGGTCGCTCACGAGGGTACCCTCCTTCACGTTGGCGGTGCCGGAGGCGGCAGCCCCCTTCGGCATGATGTCCACACGCCCGGTGAAGCGGGTGTCGGCATGATACATCGAGAAGGGAGTCCCCTTGGGCAGCGACGCCACCGCCATCGAGTCGGCCTCGGGCAGCCAGTGCAGCGAGGTGCGGCCGTTCTTTATGTCGGGGAAGCCCTTGTCTTCGTCCACGACAAAGGTGTCGGTGGTAGCCAGCACCGAGTCGGGCAGGAAGAGGAAGTCCTTGGAACTGGAGTGGGAGGTGAGGTAGTCGAGGCGACCGGCACCGCGCAGGCCACGGCTGTCGAGCGAGATATGGCTGGTGTAGTTGGCCTTGCCGCCATAGGCAGGCAGACCGCCTTCGGGGGTGTCGCGCTGGAAGCCCAGATAGTAGTCGCGCTGCACTTTCAGCGGTTCCTCTATGTCGGGGAAGATGCCTCCGGAGGTGAGCACACCGGTAAACTCGAGACTGTCGGTGACAAAGTCGGCCAGACTGTGGATAGTGAACGGCAGGAGGGTATAGTAGAACTTGTCGCGACGATACTGGCCCTTCTGTATCTCTTTACGCTGGTAGTATACATAGCTGTTCTCTCGGCTCTCGAAGATGGGGTATTCCTTGTTCTTCACCATGCCGCAGTGGTTGTCGGGCTTGTCGACCTGCAGGTGGCCCACGAGGTTGTAGAGGGGGGTACGCACCATCTGTTCGTAGTCTTTATTGACGAAGTCCGGCACATAGAAGTCCATACGGTCTATCTTTGGCATCTCGAAGGCGAACTGTTCGTAGCTGAAGTCGCAGTCCGACACTTTCATGATGAACTTGCCACACTCTATCCTGCCGCTGAAGTGGATGCTGCGGTTGCGGCCCACACGCACCTGGTAGCCGCTGGCGGAGTCGGGATAGACCACCACACTCTGGCTGTCGCTGACCACAAACTGGTTGACGCCGCGTATCACGAGGTCCAGGTCGTTGAGGTCCATCATGGCGTTGGTGCCGCGGGCGGTGCTCTGGAGGGTCAGTGCATCGTAGTCGAAGCCCTTGGCGTGCGAGAAGGCCTTGTAGTAGTCTTCCAGCTTGTCCTTGACCAGCACACGGCCCGTCATCTCGTTGTACGACACCAGGCCGTGCTTCGAGAGGTTGTGTATCATAAGCATGGCCTGCGACAGGTCGAGGTTGATATAGTTGGCAAACTCGCGCACCGAGAAGTTGCCGCCTTGGGAGAAGTCGTAGACACGTTTCACGGGGCTCACCTCGTCGATGCCCTGTATCTCGCGGTATTTGCGGTAGGTGTAGTAGTTGCTGCTCTCGAAGTCCACCTGGCTGGCACCCGTGCTGTTGAGGGCGCCGAACTCCACCTTGCCGTTGCCAAGGTTCCACACGATGGAGGGGCTGTAGATATCCAGTTCATGATAGGTGTCGATATAGGGGCTGTAGAAGTTGCGTTTGGGGTCGTTGACGAGGGTCACCTTGCGGTCGGCCACCGTATAGCGCATGGTGATGCCGGTATTGCTTATCGAGTCGTCCTCGCCGAGGAATATGGCCACCTGGGCGTTCTCGGCCGAGAGGCGGTCGGCGGCGATATAGAACTTCTGTGCACGCACCGAGAGCTGGGGCTTGCCGCCGTCGTTGAACACCAGCGAGGCGGGATGGCTGCTGCTGGAGGTGACAAACTTGGCACCGTTCATCATAAAGCAGCCGTTATAGTCCACACCCGGTGCTATATCCTTGATGACGAAGTCGGTCCGGTGGCTGCGGAACCGCGGATAGGCATATTTGTCGGGCTCCATGGCGGTGGTGAGCTGTTCCTCGAGCGTGCCGCGCACCGGATCGCTGAAGTAGTGGGTATTGACCATCATCACCGAGTCGGCGTTGAACTTGGGGAACTTGGTCTCTGCGCTGTAGCTGCCGAGGTCCACATAGCAAGCCTCGGCCCCCAGGCCGCAGCGGGTCCAGTCCACACGGCCGCCCTGTCCGTACCATACGCCTTCCTTCACGCTGTAGCGGCCCGAGGTGCCGTGGATGACACCGGCGTCTTTGGTCGAGAGGTAGTTGAGGTCGGCGGGGGTGTCGAAGTATATCACCGCGCTGGTGCCTTCGGGCACTATGCGGAAGGGGGTGCCGGCGGCAAAGCGCCACTCGCTGCTCTTGCTGCGGTATAGGAGGCGTTCGGCGAGCAGCGTGGCGCTGAAGTCCACCCACTCGTTCACCATCTTGGGCTTGGCGGCTCGCTTCTTCATGTTCTCCACCACGGTCACCCACCCGTCGAGGGTCTCGCCGCCGCCGGGGGCGGTGGCGTAGGCGGTGAGGGTGGCGGTGAGGGTACTCAGCTCGGGATTGCCTTTCATCTTGGCGCCCACGGCATAGGTGTAGATACCCACCAGCCGCTGCTGCATGGCGGCGTCCATAGCCTGATAGGCAGGTTTGAAGGCCTTTATCACCTTCTTGTTCTCCTTCTGCTTGTCGCCGTCCTGGGTGGTGCTGTTCATATACTCCAGCAGCTCGTCGGGCAGTCCCGCGGGGGTAAAGTCGATGTTGGTCTTCTGCTTCTGCGCCATTGCGCCGGCAGCCAGCAGCAGAGCCATACACAGTGCGATATATCTCTTCATTTTTGCGGTTGTTTTACATAGTAATCCAAAATGCAAAATTACAGCAAATCCGCCACACGGCAAGCCGCGTGGCGGAAAAGTTATCACAAGCGCGCTGTTAATAGGTCGGCATGCCGCTGCGCCGCCAGGCCGCAGCAACAGCGTGTCGACCTGCCAACGTATCGGCCATCCCGTCAACCCACACTGGCTTTCAGCTTCTCGGCATTCTCGGCCAGCTGCAGCGCCTCGATGCAGTCCTCGATGTCGCCGTCCATGAAGGCGGGCAGGTTGTGCATGCTCCACCCTATGCGGTGGTCGGTGACGCGGCTCTGGGGATAGTTGTAGGTGCGCACCTTCTCGCTGCGGTCGCCCGTGGCCACCATAGTCTTGCGCTTGCTCGAGAGCTCTTCCATGTACTTGTTGTACTCGCGTTCGTAGAGTCGGGTGCGCAGTATGGCTATGGCCTTCTCCTTGTTCTTTATCTGGCTCTTCTGATCCTGCATGCTCACCACTATGCCGGTAGGTATATGCGTCAGACGCACAGCGCTGTAGGTGGTGTTGACGCACTGGCCGCCGGGGCCGCTGGCGCAGAAGGTGTCGATGCGCACGTCGCTCATGTTGAGCTCCACGTCAAACTCCTCTGCCTCGGGCAGCACCACCACGCCGGCCGCCGAGGTATGTATGCGGCCCTGGGTCTCGGTGGCGGGCACACGCTGCACGCGGTGCACACCGCTCTCGTATTTCAGCAGGCCGTAGACGCCGTCGCCGCTCACGGTGAAGGAGATGTCCTTGTAGCCGCCCGAGGTGCCCTCGTTGAAGTCGTTGATCTCTATCTTCCAATGCTTCTTCTCGCAGAAGCGGGTATACATGCGGAAGAGGTCGCCGGCGAAGATGCAGGCCTCGTCGCCGCCCGTGCCGCCGCGTATCTCCACCACGGCGTTCTTCGAATCCTGCGGGTCGGCGGGGATGAGGAGCAGGCGTATCTCCTCCTCCATCTTCTCGCGGCGCTCCTGGCTGGCGAGCAGCTCCTCCTTGGCCATCTCTTTCAGTTCGGGGTCTTTCTCGTTCTCGAGCAGTTCCTTGCACTCGGCGATGGTGTCGAGCAGGGACTTGTAGTCGTGATATGCCTTCACCACAGGCTGCAGGTCCTTGTAGTCTTTGCTCAGTTTCACATAGCGTTTCATGTCCGCAGTCACCTGCGGGTCGTTCATCTGTTGCTCAATCTCAATGTAGCGAGAATAGATTGCCTCAAGTTTGTCTAACATCGTTGTCTATTGTGGTTTATGTTTTTGTTATATTCCAAGTGTCACCTCACTTCCCCCGCCCTGGCCTGAGCCGTGCGAATACCATCTCGTTCACCGTGGGCGACACGCGCCAGGCCAGCACCGCAGCGACAAAAAGACCGCCCACCACGGCCGTCTTCAGCACTGCGTCGACCACCAGGCCCCACACTCCGCCGGCCCATCCCGTCACCAGGGGCGAGAGCCAGAGGCTCCACAGGCGGTCGAGCCCCAGGGCGGCACCGGCTATGGCCAGGGTCTTCAGCTGGGCCCACGAGAAGAGGCTCACCCGCAGGCGGCGCCACAGCAGGGTCAGCAGCAGCACAAAGTAGAGACCGTAGGAGAGCAGCGTGGCCGCCGCGGCCCCGTTGATGTCCCACACCCCTATAAGCACCCCGTTGAGGGCTATGGCACTGAGCGTGAGCACCGCTATGAGCACCAACGACCGCGAGTACCAGCGCGAGTAGTTCAGCACGTCGGTACCTATCGAGAACGACGAGTTCATCACCTTCGCCAACCCCAGCAGCAGCACCACGCCGGCACCGCCGCGATAGTCGGCCCCGTTGGGTATGAGGGTGAAGAGGGCGTCGAGGTTTATCCATATCACGAAGAAGATGGCGAGGCTCACCAGCAGCTGGTGCAGGCTCACCTGGCGCCCGAGGCGGTTCACCTCGGCCCAGTCGCCCTCCTTCACCGCCGCCGCCACCACCGGACGCGAGATGGCACCCAGCGACCGGTAGGGCACCTCCACCACGTTGGCTATATAGAACGCAATGGTGTAGACCCCCGTCACCGCAAGGCCCGCCTGCGCCCCGAGGAAGAGGCTGCTCATGAGCGGTATGTTGCCCGCCAGCACCGTGGCCGTCATGAAGAGGGTGTAGCGCAGCATATCGCGCCACCGCCTGCCGTCGGCCACAAAAGCCCAGTCCACATGCAGCCACGCCGTCAGCGGCAACCCGCTGATGCGCAGCAGGTACACCATGTTCAGCAGCATCGCCAGCCCGTAGCTGCCGCAGAAAAGCCACACAAACACGTCGAGCGAAATCACATGGTAGCCATACAGCAGATAGGCCACCAGGTTGAACACCCTGATGCCCACCTCGCGCACCATCTTGGGCACCGTGATGCGCATCAGCACACTCGCACCCGTCTCGAACACCGTGGTGTAGAGCGCGAAGAAGGTGAGCATCGGCACCATGTAGAAGTAGTCGGTCAGCAGGGGCGACCGCTCGCTGTAGAGCGTCAGCAGCTGGTCGTGAAACAGCAGGAACACCAGCGCAAACACAAAGAAACCCGCCATCGGCACCAGCAGCGAGAGGCCGAAGATGCCATGGTGCGAGGCACGGTCCTTGAAGTGGGGGAAGAAGCGGATGAGCGACGAGTTGCTGCCCAGCTGCGCCAACGACGAGAAGAGCATGGCCGCATCCACCATAACCCGCGTCAAGCCAACCTCCTCGGTGGTCAGAAAACGGGTGACGACAAAGAAGGTAGTGACAAACCCTATCGCCACCCCCAGGTAGTTGGCCAACGCCCCCTTGATACTCTGCCGTGCTATCACGCCCATAACACCACCTATAACGGAGGGTCGCACTTTTTATTATTGCCACCGCAAAAAAAAGCGTCTGACTCCCACCTGACTCCGTATTGACTCCGACTGTTGTCCGCTTGTTGTCCGGTTGTTGTCCGCTTGTTGTCCGCTTTAGAACCGGACAACAAGCGGACAACAACCGGACAACAAGCGGACATCGGACGGCGTTGTCGCCCCGCCATAACGCCTGCATAGCACACTGCCTACAATAGCACGCACAGCCCGTGTAGAGATAAAAAATGTTAAAATATTCGCCATTACAGGAAAAAACAGTATCTTTGCAGTTCGGATTTAGCCATCCACCCACTCTCTTTTAAGAGTAAAATTATACATTTACAGGCTTTTACAAGAGCCATACTAACATGAAGAAATTGACCAAAACGCTACTGACCGCACTCTGCCTACTGATGCTCAACCTCACCATCACGGCACAAATCCACATCACCTTGCTGAGCCAGATCGAAGATGAGGACGGACACTACATCATCGACGACAACATCAGCGGTGGAACCCCTGCAGTCACAACCTTCAACGGCACCCTCGAGGCCGCCATCGACCCCGACACAAAGATGCCCTACCGCATCAGCAGCCTCTCGGCGCCCCTCTTCACCACCCTCACCGGTACGGTAAAGAATCTTGTGTTGGAAGGTGTTAGCATTAGCGGTCATGATGGCAACACCGGCGCCATTGCTTGCACAGCGAATGGAGAAGCTCGCATCTACAATGTGGGCATCCTCTCCGGCTCGGTGGGCGGCACCACCAACACCGGCGGCCTCGTAGGCTTCCTCGACGGCACCGCGCGAGTGGTGAACTGCTACAGCTACGCCGACATCACTGGCGGCACGAACAAGGGCGGCATAGTGGGCAACAACAACGTAGCCTCGACGCAGAGCAACGTCGCCACCATGGTGATGAACTGCATGTTCTATGGCACCATAGCAAGCGGCGGAACAATCTCCCCTGTCTATGGCGGGCAGAATATCGACAACAAGAACGGTGGCGGACTGGCCACATACAACTACTACCACTACCGACCAGACCTGGCAATCACAGACAACAAGTACAACTGTGCACTGGCAGTGGAGGAGAAGTTCCTCAACCGCTTTGAGCTGTATCGCCAGCTGCTGAACAGCAACAAGAAGCTGGCGGCCATATATGCATCCACCGCCACCACCACCGTCAACCCCGGCGACATGCTCAAGTGGGTACTGGAGACTGCCGACCGCACCGTCGCCAATCCCAAGCCCTACCCCATACTGAAAGCCCAAGGCGGCTATCCATCAATCATCAACTATGACGTGGCGAATGCGCCCGACAGCGCAACGGTGGGACGCAACCATGGCGGAAAGCTGGGCAAGACACTTTCTGTGACCATCAGCGGTGTGGGCAGCAACGCCCCTGCCGGAGCGCGCATCACCAATGGTAGCCTCACCCTGCAGCGCACCGACAAGGACTTCGACCGCTTCAACTTCAACTACGACAAGGTGCAGCTGCCCTACTACAATGAGGTGGGTACCGGCAACTACACAGACAACCGCGTGGTGACGGGCTGGAAGATTACCGCTATAGAGGGAGGTACGGCAGGCACCTATACCCCTGCCGATGCATGGGGTGGCTATAACTTTGCCGACCGCAACTGCACCAACAAGGACCTCTATAGCATTAGCGGCCGCATATTCTCGCAAGGAGCCTACTTCGAAGTGCCCTACGGCGTGACGGAAATCACCATCGAGCCCTACTGGGGTGTGGCAGCCTACGTGAGCGACCAGTATTATGATGTGGTGTATAAAGAAAACGGTGACAATAACTATTCTGGTCAGAATGTCAATGTTACTTCGGCTGGTTTGGGCACTCAAGCAACAAATAATACGGATATAACCATCAATGGTAGCACTCAGAAGGTTTACACTTCGATAGACAACGCCCGTAAGTCAATGAATATTCCGACGAGCACCACAAGCGGCAAAACCGTTTATGACTACGCTGTAGTCCTGGTAGGTAATGTCCATCAGGCAGGTCCGCTGTCTGGAGAATATACTCCTTATACCATCACCTCTGTCGATCTGGATAAGGATAATGAGCCGGATTACAGTTTCATTTTCAGCCATCACAACAGACAAGCGGTTTCACCTATCCGCTTCGACTTCCTGAATGTGGTTGGTACGGCGCAGGCACAGAAACCGAATGGCACATCGGTTATGCTGAATGTGAGTATCTTCAAGCCCAAGGGTTGGTTTGAAGTTACAAACACATGCAACATCTATTTTGTACAGTTCGAAGGGGATAATGGAGGCAAGACCTCGGCTCCCATCATTTTGCTTGGAGGCGTTTATGACCAATTTACCTCTACCCAAAATCAGAAAGTTACAACTTCACAACAGTATATCCACTTAGGAAGTAATTGTTGGTTCAAGGCATTTGGTAATGGTACTCATAGTGATGGATGGAGTTTCACCAGCCATGTCCCTGTATCGGTTACTGGTGGCGACTTTGATGGGTTCTATCTGTCTGGGGTCTATCGTCCTGATGCAGGAATCCAGCAGGACAATGCAGAGTGCTACATCAGCAGCGGCCGCTTTGAGGAAGTCGCTGGAGCTGCACAGCAGATGATTGACGGCGACGTACATTGGCAAATTTACAATGCCGACATCACCAACTTCTATGGCGGCGGTATCAATGCCTCAAAGCCTATCACCGGCGATATAACGGTGGACATCACCAACAGTTATGTGGAAACCTACTGCGGAGGGCCTAAGTTTGGCGATATGCAGAAGTCCGGCACTACCTTTACAACCAAATTCAGCAAAAATAAAGCGGGAACTTCAATTGGCACATATTCCAGAGACATCACTAAAGATGGCAAGGTGACAACCAACGCAACAGGATGCCGGTTCAACAAATTCTTTGGCGCAGGCTACGGTGGAACATCATACAGCGAACTGAAATTCCATGACGCTATATCATACAATTTCACCACATTACAAAACAACTACACGAACGACCGAGGCAAGTATTTTACTGGAACAAACACGACCTATAAATCAGATTATGGCAACAAAGGCCCTGGTGTGGCCACCGACTTCAGTTATGAATTCTTTATCTGGTCAACCGGTAAGGTTGGAGCACGTTTCTATGTGAAGTATGCATCCTTTTCTCTGGCGCAGTGCCACAACGTGGAGTCCAACCTGAAGAACTGCTTCATCAACACCAACTTCTATGGCGGCGGCAGCATCGGCAAAGTGGCAGACACCTCCACTTCAACCCTCGAAAACTGCACAGTAAACGGCAACGTCTATGCCGGTGGATACTCGGCTTCCCTGCCAAAGATTCCCATCCGTGATGGCGGCTTTTCCATCATCCCTAAATTCAACAACCAATCGGGCATGTTCGAGCCAGGTGTGTTTTCCGGAACGACCGACTTCGATTGGACTGCCGATACACTGACAGAGAACGCCACAGCCCTCAATGAGGCCGACGGGAAACATGAAATATTTACCGACGTCGATTTGGAAACCCTCGGACAGGTCAGAACCACCATACTGACCATCAAGGGGTCTTCCACCGTGGGTGAAAGCGTATACGGCGGCGGCGAAGAGAGCGCAGTGACCGGCGACACCAAGGTAACCCTGATGGACTCGACCCAAGTCCACGGCAATGTCTATGGCGGCGGCTACGAAGGACCAGTAGGAGGCAACACGGAGGTGATACTGAAAGACTGACGTTGTTGATATTTTTCTCTTGCGGTTTCATTTTTTTTCGTACCTTTGTATCTTGTAATAGAAGGCCTCTAACACACCTTCTATTACACATCGATATATTAATCAGCCACATACTTCCAAATAGTGGAAGCTATGGCGTATTGTGGAAAACAAGAATTATGTGGTTCAAAAAACATTGCACCAACATATATAGACTCATCTTCACCTGCTGCATGCTACTGCTGCCCGAGGCAGTGATGGCACAAAGCCTTGAAGGACTTTGGTATATAGCCAGCGACAAGGGCCTCGAGAAGCAGGACTTCACCTACAGTACCAGCGCAACCGATCAAAGATACTACATAGTTCCCGCCAAGGATCCCGCACAAACAGACCTGCGCGACGCCTACTTCTCGGAAGACTATACAGTATCGGACGGCGACCCGGAAAAGCCATTCCTGACTACATACAAGACCAACCGGGATGTCAACTCGGCGTGGGTCCTCAAATCGACCGGCGACGGGAAGTTCCACCTCATCCATGTGCTGACAGACAAATATGCCGTCTACCAGACGACTCCCGACTGTACCGCCAAGCCTCACCGAAAGGTGATACACCTGGAAACACTCGCCGACCCGGGAAATGATGCGAGAGCACAATTCTATATTGAAAACGGCACAACCACATATACTTTCCGTCCTCAGAGCCTCAGCTCCGGGAATAGATACCTCAACCCGTCGAACGGCAACATGGACTTCTACAATGCCCAAGGCGGCGACTGCAACAACTCCTGCTTGATTGGTGTCTATAACAGTGCTACCGACAGAGGTTCAATGTGGCATCTTGAGACGGCCCTCCTGGCCGCCCCCAATATCAGCGAGGTGGATGCGAACAGCACCGTGACCGTCACCGACGCCAACGGATTGCCAACCGGCTACAACATACGCTACACCTTAGACGGCACAGACCCCGACGCCAACAGCCCCATCCTGACAGGCGGCAGCTACGCTGTGATAGCCAACTGCACGATGAAAGCCGTGGTGGAACGATACGGGATAGTGCTTACCGCCGTAGCCACAAAGGCACTTGAACCCGCAATATGCGCCACACCGGTCATCAGCTACAACTACACCACCGGGATGGCCTCTATCGCCTGTGCCACCGGGAATACCACCATCTACTACACCACCGACGGCAGCGCCCCCACCACATCAAGCACAGAATACACCGGGCCGTTCACCGTCACCACTCCCACCACCGTAAAGGCCTTTGCCACCCACGCCGTCATCGACAACTCTGACATAGGCATTCTGGCGATCAGCCAGGTGGCCACCCCCACCATCCAGAACAACGGCAGCAACGCCATATCAATCACATCGGCCACCCCGGGTGCCACCATCTACTACACCCTCGACGGCAGCACCCCCACCACGGCGAGCCTCCTTTACACCATTCCGCTGCAAGAGAATGTCAGCGGCGTCACCATCAAAGCCATCGCCGTCAAGGAGAACATGATCACCTCTGCCGTAGGCAGCGGTGCTGTGACGCTGCAATGCGCCACTCCCGTCATAACAAGAGTGGACCTGACATTCACCATTTCCTGCAGTCTGCCTACAGATGCCGACATCTATTACACCTTGGCAGGCGGGCCTGAAACGGCTTATACGGGAACACCCGTCCCCTTCACACCAGACCAGTTGCCCATGACCGTCACCGCCGTAGCCAGACATAGCGACTACACACAGTCGGAGACTGCGACCACGACACTCAGGAACGGTACGGGGACAACATCCGACCCATACCTGATTTATACCGTCACAGAATTTGCGACGTTCGTCACCAGCGTCAACGACGGCTCCACCGCTTCTGACTCTTACAAGCTGGAGGCTGATATCTCGGCCAGCGGCATCGCCGCCATCACCACCCCCTTCACCGGCACCTTCGACGGCAATGCACACACCATCACAGACCTCTCCCACCCTCTCTTTGAAACCGTCGACGGCGGTACGGTGAAGAACGTGACGTTAAAGAACGTATCCATCAGCAGCACAGACGACACTCTGGGAGCCATAGCCTGCATCGCCAAGGGCTACAGCCGCATCTACAACTGCGGCATACTGCCCAACAGTGCCGACTTCCCCAACGGCACCCACCCCACCGTCACCACCACTGGCAAATGTGCCGGCGGCCTGGTGGGCAGCCTGCGCGACGACTCTCGCGTCATCAACTGCTACAGCTACGCCGATGTGCAAGCCTCCAATACCGCCGCGGGCATTGTGGGCAGGAACGCCATTGCCAGCACTGCTGCCGAGTCGGGCGGGAAATACACCAACCTACGTACCGCCGTGGTAAACAACCTTTTCTACGGCAATATCACCGGCGGCACCAACCAGTACGGCGTCTATGGCGGCGAGCTCATCACCAATGCCGCCTCCACCGGCATCAGCAGCTATAATTACTACAGCAGCGGTTCCACATTCACCTGCACCAGCACCTATGGAGCAGGCGAGCCTACGGCCTACAACTGCTCTTTCCCGGCCGATATACGCTACCTCACCCAGGTGGAGTTCCACCGCAGCCTCCTCAACAGCAACCGCGAGCTCTGCGGCTGGTGGGTAGGTTCCGACGTGGCCCCAAGCACCTTGACCACCACCGAGGTGCAGGCCATAGCCAAGGATGCATCGCTCATCTACAAGTGGGTCGTCGACCCCAACCTCGCCCCCTACCCGATACTGAAACCTTTCGGCATATATCCTTCGGTCGTCAACGGCAATACCGGCACCCCTTGGTTCGACCGAGCCACCGCCAACCCCTTCGAGGGCAAGCAGCTCGGCACCTTGACCGTCACAGTCAAGTCGGGCAGCCACTCGACAGCCGACGACGAGGTGCTCTACCTTCCCATCACCGACATGGACACCCTGCACTACGACTTCGGCTACCGCAAGGTGCAGCTGCCCTATTTCAACACCGTCTTCGGCAACCCCGACGGTGCCACATGGACTGAAAAGTATGCAGGCAACTATACCGACTACGTGGTGACGGGCTGGAAGATTACGGCAGTAGACCATCACGGCAAGAACGCCTTTGTGGCCGACTGGCAGGACGGCTATAATTTCGCAGACCGTCAATGCACCGGCAAAGACCTTTACGACACCTCGGGCCGCGTCTTCGCCCAAGGCGGCAACTACTATGTCCCCGATGGAGTCACGGCCATCACCATCGAGGCCTATTGGGGCGCCGCCATCTACGTGAGAAATGATGGAGGCTACTACGACAGAGTCAATATTACCTCAGGTAATACAGGGGATGCTTTTGCTCCTGCCGGCATTCGCGACAACAATGTCAACGATGCCACCATTCAGACCACGTCGATAAAGGAATCGCTCACTACAGAAAATATCGGCGAAAAAAAGACCGTCTATGACTATGCTCTTGTGCTGGTGGGTAATGTGCAGGAGTCCGTCGGTCAAAATGATGTCACACATAAGGACCAAGATACTCGCGGTTTCACTATCATGAGTGTGGATCTTGACTTCGACGAGGAACCGGACTATTGTCTTGAATGGCAACTCGGCTTTCAAACGAAACGCCAGGTTATCGCCCCCATACGCTTTGACTTCCTCCCCGTGGTGGAGTTGGGTATCGCGGGCAAACTGCACAATTCAACCTATTTCTTCTCTCTTGGATGTTACCGCTCCAAAGGGCATTTTGAGGTGACAGAGACCGCCTTTATCCGCTTCGGACAGTTTGAGTTTGAACTTGGTACCCGCGACGAAGGTCCCATCATCCTCAATGGCGGTATCTACGACCAGTATTGCCGTGGGCGTAATAATGAAACCAGTCAAAACATCAATTACGTCATCCTTGGCGGCCATATTGTTATGCCGTCGTTCACTCCTGGCGCCCATGTCAATGCCAATGCAAAATACCAGACACGTCATTGTGCCGTCAACGCCCTTGGCGGCGACTTTACCAGTTTTTACCTCACAGGTGGATACAATGAGGCCATTGTACCATACGAAGACAACCCCCACTGCTATATCGATGGTGGCCGATTTGGCACAATAGCCGCTGCTTACAAGGAGGGTATCTGGGGTGATGTCACCTGGCGCATCAATCACGCTCTTATTGGCGAGTTCTACGGCGGCGGTGTCATGGCCCAGGCTACCGGCGAAACTTATAAGACTGTGAAAGGGTCTATCGATGTGGTCATCGACAACAGCATTGTGGGCAAATACTGCGGCGGTCCCAAGTTCGGCGATATGGAGCCTGGCAAGACTGTCACCACCAGCGCCACCGGCACCACCTTTAACCAATTCTTCGGTGCCGGTAACGGAGGAACCAATTATATGCAGTATAAAAATACCGATGCCACGGGAGTCCCTATATCCGATTGGAGTGGCACCATCAATCCTAATTATACCCCCAGGAAGTACCGCAGTATGGATCAGGGCTATGCAGCCGACTATGACATAGAGGTGATCAATCCTTCCACCGGTGATCAACCAGGCCAAGTGGTCAACCGTAGCTACTACTACTCCGCTCAATTTGCAACCACTAACACAGGCAACGTCACCAGCACATTGACTGGCTGCACAATCATGACCAACTTCTATGGGGGAGGCTTCCTTGGTGGGGTCTTGGGAAATGTAACATCCACCCTCATCGACACTCGCGTCATGGGGTCCGTATTCGGTGCCGGCTACTCGGCCGATGCAGGCACTGTCACCATCCAGAACAAAGACAAAGTACCGCCTGTAGCAAACGTCTACACCGGTTTGATCAAGCCGCAGTCGGACGGCACAAGCACCACCTACTATTGGAGCAACAACCATGGCACCACCACTTCGCCAGCCACGGCAGCCTCGCCAGCCACTGGCGACACAGCCTACTTCTACACCGAGGTCCCTCTTGACAACTTAGGTTCCGTCAGAGACAACGTCATTCTCACCCTAAAGGGGACCACCACCATCGGCACTCTTGAAGGAACGCCAGGGACACAGACCCTCAAGGCAGGCACCGGCAGCGTCTATGGCGGCGGTGAAGAGAGCTCCGTAGGAGGCAACACATCGGTAACCCTTCAGGGCGCCACCCATGTCTTCGGCAATGTCTTCGGAGGCGGCTACGCAGGACCTGTGGGAGGCAACGCGGAAGTGATTCTGAAGGAATGATTTTTTGAAACTTTTCTCTCGCAGTTTCAAATTTATTTGTATCTTTGCAACCTCACAGCACACCGCCACAAGCAGTGGCGGGGGTGTTTATAACGCTATCGTTCAACGAAATAGAAAATAAATAAAATAATAACAGACAATGAAAATTTATCAGACTCAGGACATCCGCAACATCGCCCTCGTGGGCGGCGCCAAATCAGGCAAGACCTCTATGGCTGAAGCTATGGCTTTCTGCGGCGGCCTCATCAACCGTCGTGGC
>JAEEGL015791778.1_pt1 | contig 44725 bp, 32 predicted proteins | sample 9134231 | NCBI WGS metagenome assembly JAEEGL01 (sample SAMN16246548, study PRJNA631951) | gut metagenome | biome: gut microbiome; feature: rumen; material: fiber-attached | host: Bos | place: Iran: Karaj | collected 2018-10 | reverse complement strand
CAATATCGGCATTTGCGAAGGGCTCTATTTCGACATACAAGTGGAATCGGAAATCTCTGGCCGCACCTTTTACAAAACCATCGGAGCAGCCAAAGTCAAGGAAGTGCTCAGCGATGAGCTCACCCTTTGCGAAATCACCAAGGGCGGCAAGGAGGTCATGACTTATTTCAACGAAGGTAGCACATTGATTCTCAAGTCAAAGGAAGAGCCCCTAATTCATTTCTAAAGGTCAACGGATTACTGGTTCCATGGCTTTCAAGCCGACTGGCTCACGGGGTCTGTGTGCTGAACACCAGCTTGAACCGTGAAGCGTAATCACTGGCTTTTGCCTCAAAGGTGTAATTCGGATTGGTCAGCAAATCGATGTCCGCCCCCGTCATATGATCAACCAGGTGCAAATAATCCATCTCCAACCCCTTGGCAGTGACACTGATGGTATAAGTTCCGTTCTTCGTCACCTTAAAACTGACAGGCATCTCGCCAGTAGTGGCCTCAATTTCGACAGATGACCAATCCTTACCCTCGTGCCACACACTGACTTTCGGTGTGTTTCCGCCAAGGTCCATCTTACGCAAGGTATTACCGCCGCCAATCTGCACATAAGTACGGTCGTAATAGTCTCCCTTTCCAGCCTCAATGCGGAGGTAAGCGGATTGTCTTTTCGCTTGGTCACCTCGGGTTGCATCGTTGACGACAAGGTATTGGTTGGTCGTTGTAGCCTGCACGAAGAATCCTTCACCAGGCTCGATAGGCCTTTCTGCAAGGGTGTAGGGAACCAATTCTCCATCGCCTTCTGCCAGAAAGTAAGTAGTAAGGGCATCATCGCCAATTCTAATGATATCGGCCCCAGTGAGTCTTCTTGTAAAGGGATTGCCAACGAGGTTGAAACCTTTCAAGCCACCTGCGGCATCGGTATAGTCTAAAAACATGGTTACCGTATTGTTAGTGGCCGGCATGATGCCCGTGAACGAAAGCGTGACATCTTCCGCATTGGCATAGAGATAGCCTCGACGAGGTTCAAGGGCACTGAAACCATGGTCGCTACCTTTCGAGTTCCACCAATAGTGCGTAGGCTCATGGTAAAGATAGAGGTCGTATTCACTTTCGGTGACGAGGTTGTTGACGGAGATAGGGTTGGTGGAAGGCAAAGCAATGGTAAACCACCCGTTGTTGTCGTCAGTATAGGCGATGATTTCCTTTTGCAGGGTGGCTGTCACATTATTAGAATGGATCAACTGTCCTCCATCAGCGATGGTGATGCTGCCACCCTCTATTATGGTGATGTTTCCTACTTCCTCCAAGCCTTCGATAGTGGCTGGGGCAGCAATGACGACATCGCTACCCATATTGGGTAGGCCATTGCTCCAGTTGGCTTCGTCATCCCACCTGCCTTCTGTAATGAAAGTGGGTTGCAGCAAAATCGATGTGATGATCACATTGGCTGCAGGCATGGTAATGCTATAGACACCCTGATTGTTGGGCGTGATTTCCGTGCCATTACACAGGAGGGATTCGAGGCTGTAGCCCATTTGATAATCCACCTCAAACGAAACCGTAACGCCAGCGGCGGCATAAAGGGTTCCGTCATATTCGACAAGCGCATCGTCTTCACTTCCTGTGGCATCGCCTGCGACGTATCTGAAGACCAAACCCTCGGCACAGCTGATGGTATAGCCCTTCGCACCACCAAAAATGTTGACAGCGGTAGTAGCAGTACTGTTTACACCGATGCCGTTCATATTATCGTTGGCAATGAAGTAGTTGAAAAAGGCTTTTCTGTTGTTGTAGCCGATGACGTGACCGCGATTGTCCGAACCTTGAATGGTGCCGCCAAGAACAAGACAGTGGTCAACAGTACCTTCATTCGCTCCTACTATGCCGCCCACGTAAACATTTCCCTTGAAAGAACAATCGCTGACCGTTAGTCTCGTAACGGTGCCCTTTGTTCCCAAAAGCCCGAACACGCCTATGAAATTATTGGAACTATAAACATTGATACCACTGATGCTGTGGCCGTTGCCATCGAAAGTGCCGTTGAATGCTTTATATTGCGAACCGACCTGTGTGCCGATAGTGGTGTAGTTGTTGGTCGTGCCATCATATTCGAGATCTGCGGTAAGGAGGAAATGCCTACCGAGAAAGTCTTGACCGTTGTTCACTCGAGTGGCCAGTTGGTCGAGGTCGTCAGTGGTGGCAATCAGGTAAGGATCGTCGGCACTACCCGTTCCCGTCCCGTTCCAATATTCCTTATAGCGGGCGATGAACGAGAGGTCTGAGGTGACGTTGGAATAAATGCCGTTCTCAGCGCATAGCGGTTCATAGTCCAACCACTCGTAGCCTTGCACATTGGCTGGAGTACCCAGCATCCAACCCACAAACTGGAGTGCTCCAATGCGGGAGATGCTTTCGGGAAGTTGGAAGTCTTGCCCATGACCGCCCATGTAGGTGACACTCTTGTATGAGCCATCGCCGCTCTCTGCTGGCATATAAACGGTAACCGTATGGGTTCCCAGACCATAGCCACAATAGATGCAGTTACTTTGATTGTCAAACACATGGGGTTTTATGGCAGAATAAGTGCAATACAAGCAGTGTTCGATATGCTTTTCATTATCGTAAATGGTGTAGGTTACGCTGTCATGAGGGCATGACATGATGGTGGCAAACTGGTTGCTTTGGCAGGCCGAAACGCGATTGTTTGCCAATTGGACAATAGAGTCGTTCCCGGCAAACACTCTTGAATAATCATAAATACTGAGGTTGCCATTGCTTCCGCCACCATCGCCTTTGCCGATAGCACTACAGGATTTCCTGCCACCTTTGGCCACTACTGTACCGCCATTGATGCGGATGGTTCCACCTTTGCCGTCATCACCACCACCGATGCCTGCACCGCCAAAGGTGCCCAAATGGACCAACTCGTCAAAGATGCTCATCACAGCAGTGGCGGCCATGCTATATACAGGATTGACCTCATACCCTAAGTTGATGAAGGAAGGACCGTGATCTTCAAAGAAGCTGTATTTGCAATAGCCACCAACGGCTTTTACATAGCCGTCATTGATGGTTATTGTACCGCCATTGCCATCGTTGCCGCCACCAATACCAGCACCTTTTGCCGCCGACATGGCAAAGATTTGACCGCCGTCAATGGTGATGTTGCCGCCGTCGCCGCCATCAGACCCGGCATCGTCGCCGCCACCACCGATGCCTGCTCCATAAGCACTGATTGCAGTTACCTCACCGCCAGTGATATGGATGTTGCCCCCCTTACTTTCCCTGCCACCGCCGATGCCGGCACCATAGCCGTAGGATATGGCGACAACCTCGCCGCCATTGATGACAATATCGTCACCCTGCTTTTTGTCGCAGCCTGGTCCAATAGCCGCACCGGAAAAATTCGGATCATCTGGAGTAAAAGCATACACGAAGCCGCCATTGATGGTGATGTCTCCGTTAGTGCCCAAACGTCCACCTCCAATTCCAGCACCGGTGTGATTTCTTTTCCCACCTGAAGCTATGACGGTACCGCCATTGATAATGACGGTGCCACCGCTACCTCCATTGACGTCACTCCAGCTCCAAGGCTGATCGCCACTTCCTCCACCGATACCTGCTGCGCAATAACCACCCGTGGCAGTGACTGTGCCACCATAGATGAAGACAGGCATGTCCTGAGATCCCTCAGACCCGCCACCGATGCCAGCGCCGTTGCCGCCACCTGTGGCTGTTACCGTACCGCCCCTAATAATGACTCTGCCGTTGCCCCGGTCCTCACCACCACCAATGCCCGCACCATTCTCGCCGCCTATTGCAGTGACATCGCCTCCGTAGATGGTCACCAGTTCCCAATAATTATTGTCCAAACCTTTGCCGATACCAGCACCGCATTTCTTGCCTTCAGCCCTGACTGTGCCACCATAGATGGTGACGCTTTCGATGCCACTTCCGCTACCGTTGCCGCCGCCAATGCCCGCGTTTTTTTTCGAACCGGCCTTGGCGTCAATGGTGCCGCCTTTGACGACGAAACTTCCGGCCATGACGTTTTTCAAACCACCGATGCCCGGACCACTGTCGGGATGGGCATAGATCTTGCCCGATCCTTCAGTCTGCCCATACACAGTAAAAGTCTTGTCCTCCTTGATGTAGATGCCGTCTTTGACAGTAAGCGTGACCCCATCCATGAGGATAAGATGCACGTCGCCGACCATCTTGAGGCATTTCTTGTAACTGATATTCTTGTAAACCACATACCAGCCATCGCCAAGTTCGGTGGAACTATTGGAGTTGCTACCTTCCAACTTAGTGAAGACATTGCGTGTCAAGGTCTGTTCTGTCACTTCCTGGTTTTCGTAGTCCCATGAGCGATCCACATAGGACACCACCTCAAAGGAGCCATCCAAGCAAGCCTCGTCGCCATCCAGCGACACAAAGTAGGAAGAATTGTCGGATGTGAACGTTTCATTAGGGTGTGCGTCGTTGTAGTACTTGTAACCCGTTGTGAAAACGCCTTGACCTTCAGCCATGGTGACACCGATGCTGGTGCCATTTGCGAATGCCCCAGCCACGGAGATTACTTTGCCTGAAGGGAGATAGACGTTGTTGTTTCCCGAGTTTGTCTTGGTGTTGCCGACAATGACGGGATTGCCAAGCATATTGAGCGTGCCTGTGGTGTAGATGGCACCGCCTTGGCCACTAACGGTGTTGCCGCTGATGGTGCCGCCTGCCATAAACATGGTACCTGCATTGTAAACACCACCTCCATTAACAGCCTTGCCGCCTGAAATCGTGCCTCCATAAATCTCGAGCGTTCCTGCATTGTAGATGACGCCGCCGTTGGTGACCGTTCTGTTTGCTGCCTTGATGGTACCACTTTCAAGGTCGAGCGTTGCACCATTTTCGATGTAGAAGGTGCAGCCTGCATCGGCTCCGCGACCGATGATGGTTCCGCCTTCATAACTGCTTTGGATAACGAGGGTTCCGCTAGTCACGCGGATGCGGTCTCTTCCACAGTCAAGTGTTCTGCCGTTCAGGTCAATAGTATTAGGTTGGCTGCTTACAAGTTCACTGTTGAGACTGATGTCACCCCCCAGATTGATGAGATTAATAGTGCCATTGTTCAAAGCAGCTTGCAATTCAGCCGCGTTGCTGACACTGATTATTTGCGTCCAAGCCGCCTGCCCAAAGGAGAGAAGAAAGATAAGTAAAAACAGTGTTTTTTGTAAGTATTTCATTTTGCTGATTTTGTGCAATTTGCATTACAATCCAAAAAGGGTTGCAAAATTACAAAAAATCAGAGACTTACGATAAATATCCCTAACTTTTTGATAATCAAGTCAGGGACCTGATTATGTTTTCAAGGCTATCAGCAAGATGCTAACTGCCCAACAAATCATCCATATCCGACATAATGTCGCCGCTTGCCTTCTTGTTTCTCAGTTGCCTTACTTTCTTTTGGTAAACCATGAGCCTCATCTTGCGCTCTTCATCAATGGATTTCTTTTCATCTTCAGAAAGATGGCGCAAAGCCTCAAGGTTGAGCATCTCTTCCAGATAAATCTCGAACAAGCGAGCGACTTGGAACATCCAAAGATCGTATAACTTCTTGGTAATCCTTTGATCATCTCCTACCACCGTAATCAACAAATCCACAACATCGGTTTCTTTGTCATACTCAAGTTCATAACTGCTCGAAAACGAAGCAGCCACAAACCGTAGCAAAGTCATGAAATCTGCCTTGCAGTCTTCCATTTCCGAGGGATAATGCAATTCGATGCCTTCCAAGTCTTGCTCTACTTCAAATATGGAAAGATACTCTTTATACAACGGCAAATCTTCCAGTTCGGTATCCTCAGTGATGCCATCCAGCAGAGGCTTTATATTCTTTTCCTTTTCTTCGTCTACTTTAATTTTTTCGCGGATGTCATTGATGACACCCTGAAAATCGAATATATAAGAATCGTGAATCATAGTGTTTTTTTGTTTAGGTTATCGATGATATACTCTTTGGTTACTTTAAGAATATTATCCTCGCCAACATCAAGGTCGTACATATCTTCCATAAGCACCTGTTGAAGCAGGCTCTTCAACCCTCGAACGCCGAGTCCCCTTTGGCAAGCGAGTTTGGCCAAAGTATGTTTGCCTTCATCTGTCAATATGGTATCGATACCGTTCGATGAAAAGTATTGTTCAAACTCATTGAAAGGCGAGCATGTTCCCATATCGAAAAGGGCGACCATCTCATCTTCCGACAGCTCATCGAGAAAGACAAAGTTTTGAACGCGTCCAAGGATTTCTGGCTTAATACCAAATTCAATAAAGTCATCAAATGTCGGTTCGGTATCATAAGCTGGCATCTTTTCTTCTTCGGGTTCATCATCAACAACAAAACCAATTCTTCTTTTCGCTTTTGGAAGTCCCGATTCTTCAACCACCTCTTTCTCTTTGCGAAGTCCGTTGAATACGCCTGTGAATACAAACATCATTTTTCGAGTCGGCAATTTGATACGATTTCCCTCTCGACTGCTAAAATTCTCCTTGAAATCCACCTCTCCCTTGTCATCGATGATATTCAGCAACTCGTTAACTATCCTTGCATTATAACTGCCCGAATCACTGCCTTCCTTGCCTTTCTCGAATAGCTTGTCGAATTCGTCGAAGCACACCACGGAGCGTTCTATCTCCTCTTTCATCCAGCCTTGGGTCAGCAGGGAGGTAAAGCCATCCGTCAATCCTGGTCCTACGATGCCTTCTTGCACCAACGAATTGCAATGGACAACTATAAACGGGACATGGAACAACTTGCTGAGGATTTGCATGCCGTAGGTCTTGCCCGAACCGCTGGGGCCACAAACCAACAAGTTGCTTTTGGGCAGAGATTGACCAATTTGGCGTCCGTGCATCAAATAGGTATAGAAAGCCACTGAAAGCTTGATCTTGTATTTTTCCTGTCCGACGACAAAAAAATCGAGCATTTCCTTGATGAGTTCCGGGGTAATTTTCTCGCTGATGATGCCATCAATGGGAATGTCCCACTGCTTGCTCATCGACACATACTCCTTCGTCGTGACTGGGCCGACTTGGCGTGTCCATTCGTCCGCCCTTTCTTTGGTCATGATTCTCAGTTCTTCCAAAGACTTTTCCTTGATGGTTTCATATTGCTTTGAAAGATTCTGCATCAGGAGTTGGTTGTATCTTGTCACCTTTTGTGGGTTGTTGTCCATATCTTTAAGAAACAACAACGCTTTTTCAGGCGGCACGCTGAAATCCGCGAAAAGAAGGAGACGCGCATTTTGTTTTTCTTTTTCTTGGGTCATATAATTTCATGTTGGTTAATAGGTGAGATGCAAAAATAACAATAAATACAATTCATTCGACGGAAAGACATGAATTTCCCCAACCTTTTGGCATAAGAATTTACACTTCTTCATTCCAGCAGCACACATATGTTCGTTAACCTTCTCTATTGTTTTGCCGACAAAAGCACACAAAAAAAGCAAGTCACAAGGGTTGCCGGGATAATAATTGAAGTTTTTCTTTTTGCACCATACACGAGGCAAGATAAGCCAATGGAATGGCGGGCAAAATCGCCTTGAACTTATTGGGATGCTGCTGCCTCAACGTGTTTTCTTTGGCAACTTGGTAAAGCACCATACCGAAGGTAAAAGCATAAAGGATGCCCGCCACACCTTGCAAAAGAAGATGTAATCTTATTATATCGTAAACCTCCTGCATATTTGTGGCGTGATTAGTAACCTCCAACCAGCCCACATGTACAAATCCGAACTGCATCTGGACACAAAGTATCATCAATCCGAAGAAACAACCCAAAACAATTCTCCATCGTTTTGACTTGACCAGGGCCATCGGGATGACGGCGATCAGGAACGGCAACAGCCTGTATATTGCCTCTTCTTTTATAGGAGCCATGAACACTTTACTCATGATGTCGCGCCATAGAGCTGACTTGAAAAAAACCGCATAATAATCCTTCAGTTGACAGATTATGCTTCCATATACTCCGCTGACTACTACCATCAGTAGCACAAAAAGAATATAATAACACCAATATCAGCGGAATACCCGGTCAAAGACATCCTTGAACCGCAAATCGGGATGCGTTTTGGAACGAATAAACGAGTACAAGGTGATGCCAAACAAAAGCAATACTATGGCAACGAGACCCCATATAATAATTGCCGCACAATGGTACCACCCATTCCATCTTAACGGGTACGGTTCTTCAATGTTCATCGCCAAAAAAAAATAAAAAAAATAAAAAAATAAAACACCACTGCCGCAACCACCATCACGCCGCCCGCAGCGAGCAGCCACGGCCAGCATTTCCACTCAAGTATAGATTGTTTTTACATCATTTTCTGTTTGGGGTTAATCAAGGTTTTCATACGAAAAGCTGGCAGTGTCTGTTATGTAATCGGTGCTATCTTTCCCACTTTCTATGCTCCCAATAGTATATCTTAAAATCGACTGTTTTCGTCTGGCGTTAAAAGCGCCAAACATAGAGCAGCAACGCAAGCCACCCACACCACTGCATCAACGGCCCATTGCCAGGACTTCTTTTTTCTTCTGCCTGAGGTTTCTTGGTCTTCGATGGAGGAAATGAGGTGTTCCTCATTGATTGAATTGTTTGTCATATTATTGTTTGTTGTTACGTTCATAGTTTTCTCCATTAATATTAGCCCAACCTCGCTTCTATGGCATGCATGGAGGTTGTACAACTACACGAAGGGTGTCAAAACGCCGCTTCGTAAGCAAATGCTCACCCAAGATGGAGATGCCCTCTGCCCTATAGTGTTCGAACATCTACAAGGTATTGAACAAGGTCACCAGGGCATTATTGGTATTTTGGGCAAAAAAATTGGAAGAATTGGCATAAATCTCCTGCCGTAAAGTATCAAGCAGCTTCCGGCTATTGACCAACATAGGCTGGTCGGCGGCATGGATCATTTCATGGATGATTGTACTCTTGAGTAAGACGTTATCACTTTTCATGAGGGCGATTTTAACCGTCACCTCACGAACGGTAAAGATCAGCCGGTCGCTTCGACTCAGTTGGGAGTTGAAGCTGGCCAACACGGTGCTCTCATCTTCGTCTGTTTTTTTTGCTGCGGTCGGGTGCGATGTCAACCACGATAGTTTCGGGCAATGGCTTGCCCAAAACATGGGAAAACACCATAGTGGCAGCATCCTTGAATTGTTTACGGATGCTATGCTTGGCATCTTCTATCTCTTCCCGAGAGTAATCCTCCATGATGAGGGCAGTGCCAAGTCCTTGGTCGTCTTTAATGATGACTAGCATGGCCAATCAATTCTGTATCCAAAGTTACTTTGAACGTACAGGGCGAACAAGCATACCGACTTTACGTTTTTCATAACTCATCTCGTAGTACAATTTTTCATACAGAAAATCAAATCGAAAACATATGGCGCATTTTGAATCTTGTGGATAAGGCGAACTAGACCAGTATTTACCAAATTTGGAATATTCTCCAGCTGGCAAAAAGATACTCTTACCATTGGATGCCACAAACTGCATACCCTTCTCGCCATTTTGGGTGGTCCAAGAACACTTGGTGTTTTTGTATAGTTCCACCCATTCCGTATCCGTCGGCGTGCGCCATTTCTTCTCCCAACCGTATTTCTTTTGCAACTTTTCAGTATCTTTCCAAACCAAGAAATAACCACGCTCCTCAGGTTCGTATGCGCCCACATTACAAGTGGCCCATAAGGTACCGCTGGGCAAACCGAGATCGACATATTCATGGCTACCGGTGACCGTTGCCTCTTGTTCTTCATCAGTGGTTTTCGCCTGTCCAGACCCAATACACCCAACGAAACAAAACATTGCCATTGCAAGTATTAATGCCGCAAAAACTTTTGTTGACTTACTCATAGCTTTTTTCCCTTTCTTTTTGATTATTAAATATTCTGTTTTCTATTATGTTGATTCAATTACAAGATTTACGCTGAAGATGAGTCTTCATTTCCTCCATTTCAAACAATGAAGTCTTCCGGGAGAATGCGTTTCATGAACTCAGGGTCTTTCTTCTCCTCCTCAGACGCAGCCCTGTAACGCCTATCACGACTTCTTTTCAGCATAGGCAGCAAATCGTTTTCGACCACCCTGGCATTGCCAAAGTGTTCATCCTTCTTTTGCGAACGAAAATAAGCTATCGCTTTCTCTTTGCACGCTTCATCAATCATCAACCAATTCGCTTCATTTTTCGCGCCTTCCGCCTTTCTTAATAAGATTTGCCACAACTCCTCATCTTCATAGTCTTCGAACTCTATGATTTGGAAACGGCTCTCCAGGCCCTTGTTGACGCGCATCATAGCTTTCATCTCATTTGTGTAACCAGCCATAATAACACTCAACTTGCTCTCATAATCCTCATTGGTAATGTTGCCCACAATATCAGCCACCACGCGAGGATTATCCCTCAACTGATAAGCTTCGTCGACAAACAACACCTTGCCAATGTTGTCCTCAAAAAGCTTGTCGATTTGCGCAGAAGAGTAGGTTAAAAGTTCGGCACCACGCAATTCGGTCATTGGCAAAGCGTCGCTTGAGGTGAGTATTCCGATCTTTTGAAGTATTTTGCCGATGATACGGGCGATGGTGGTTTTGCCCGTACCAGGATTACCCGTAAAGATGAAATTCAGTTTGGGTAACTCAGGTTCCCGATCCGGGAAGTATTGCATCATCTCGCGTTGGGTCTTACAGTCATAAAATAAGTCTTCCACGGCTTGCTTCACTTTGGATTGGCCAATCATGGCATCCAACTCCTTGAGCATTTCATCCTTTTTCAGCAATTCTTGGTCGACAAGCAGCCTCAAATCTTTCGGCAGATGCTCTATATCGAGCGGCTCGACGCCGCCTTTCTCCTTCTCCCTATAAGTGCTCATGATTCTGTTCACTAGATTCTCCATCTCCCTCACATTACCGAATTTCTTGTTTCGGTAGGCGTATTTGAGTGCAATGATAGTTCTCAGAGCGTTTCTGAACTTTCCCGTTGTTTCAACATGAGTGTCAAGCATCATTTTTTGAGCGATCTTGAACAAATCCTCAGGCTTATAATCCTCAAACTCAAAGAGGCCGAGATTGTTGAAACGGCTGCGGAAGCCCAGGTTGCCTTCGTTGATCAAACGTTTGATCTCATCGGTATAACCGGCAAATATGACGAGCGAGTCGTTGTTTTCCTCCATAAACTGAATCAGCACCTCAATGGCTTCTTTTCCATAGTCGATGCCGTTGTCGCGGTCGCCATGCCCCGACATCAGCCCATAAGCCTCGTCGATGAACAGCACGCCTCCCTTGGCCCTTTCGCACACCGCTCGGGTCTTGGGCCGTGTCGAGCCCACGTATTCCCCAACAAGCTCACTGACATCAACTTTCACGAAATGGCCTTTTTCCAAAAGTTCATCCTCTTTCAGTATTTCGCCAAACAACCGTGCCACGGTGGTTTTTCCGGTACCGGGGTTGCCCATAAGCGTCATATGGGGACGGAACTTGACACCGTTCTTATTATCACGGGAATCCTTCAAAGCTTTCTCATACTCATAAAACTGCTCTCTTACATTCTCAATTCCCAAAAGAGAATCGAGCTTTTTTCGGGCCGTGGCCGTGTCCATCCTCTTTATCAGCTCATTCAAATCCCCAACAGGATATTTTTTGAAGTCCTTGATCAGTCTCAGGGTGACCTCCTTGTTGTTGGAAGTCTTGGACGGAAGGCCGTTTTGCCACAAGCGTCGAACAATGGTGTCCCATTCCATACGGCCAAAAATGTCGTCAAGTCCAGGTTCCATCAGGCGGCGGCGGTTGAGTATGTTGCTGATTTCGTCTTCTTGGGGATCCGACAAAAAGAACAGCGACTTAGGTAGTTCGCCTTGCAAGTCTTCCCTATTCATATCAATCCAATCCTTGAATGGCGACCTGAACAGGAACTTGTTGCTGTAGTCTTCCTTGTATTTTTCGTCAAATGCCTTCCCCCAACCATAATTATATATCGCGATGAGCTTTAATCTGATATTTCTGGTTTCATAAGTCGTTTGTAAGCGAAGGAGTTGGTTCTCATAAACTTTTTGTTCAGTCTCATTATATTCCAAGGTGTTGGGATTGACAAACACGACAGCCACTTTCCTCTTCGGGAATTGATCTGTCACTGAAATAATCTCATAGAAACCAACATTATCAAAGTCGGCATAATACTTTGTCCCGTCTTTTGAATCAACTACTGTAAGTGATGGGTCATGTACAACTGGAGCTTGTAAGGTTTCCTGCGCATATCGTATGGGTCTGGTTTTATGAAACGGCCCTCTGCCTGCAAAAAAGTCTTTCTTGCCAGTAGAGTTCTCTTTTTTCGTTTTTCCCTGCCGCTTGTCACGCAAAAAGAAGTGCGTCAACACATCCTCTTCATAGCTCCAAATCTTGTCATCATAGAAAACGGTGGTATAGCCTTCTTGACGCAAATAAAGATATAACGCTTCATGAAAGTCATGCAAACGCAAATCCTTGGTCACGAACACCTCGGCATCGTTATGTACGCCATAAATAGCCGTGAACAAGCCTCTGTTATTGATGTCTAAAGCATCTATCCTTTCCGTTATCATCGATTCCTGCGTTGGCGTAATTCATCCTTCAGTCTTTTAGCAGCTCCTTTGCGTCTTAATTCGGCGCCACTTTGAGCCTGCTCCATCTTGCCGTCACCCCCACGAGCTGGCGCACTTAATTCTCCCAGTTTATGTCCACTCTTCTCAATTTTTTCTTTGATTTGTTGCATACGAATCAAAAAAGTGTCTCTTGACTCTTTTTCGTCATTACGGTGGAAGACAATCTTGTTGACCATGTCATCCCCTCGTTCCTCATTATAGATAATGATGGAGAGCTCTTCGTTCGTAGTTGGATTAAATAGTATTGCGAATGTTCCTTCCCTGGCATCTTCTTCATCTTCACCGCCTATGAAGCTTGGATTTTCCTTCAATTCCCATCCTTTCATAACACCGAGAATATCGTTCATTACCACAATTCGCTCTTCACACAATATTCCCAATCGGACGGCTTCCTCGCGCAGACAGTCAAGTTCTTTCTCCATCCCTTGCATCTTTACAATCATTCCATCCAATTCTTCCACATCGGCTTCTTCACTATAGATACGTTGCTTGACTTTGTCAATATCTTCCTCCAACTTGTGGAACTTGCCATGCGTCCAATAGTCAGCTTGCAGTTCTTCCTGTTGGGTCTCATCATAGATGGAATTCACCTTCAGCTGCATACTTTCCTGCATCATACGAAGCAGGGTATCTACTGTAGTCTTGGCCAGATTCTGCTTGGCTTGCCATTTAGCTTGTTCGCGCAAGGCCTCCTTTTCCATAACTTGTGTTTCGTTAACCAAGTGATTGACATCACTAATGGTACATGAAAGGGGATTTGACGCGAGTCCTTTAAGTTGTTTTTCCAAGCCTGCAACCCTGTCGAGCTGAGTTTTTGAAACAAAACGGTTAACTGGGGTACGTTTTCTAACCGCTTCAAGCAAAGCCAAGGCCCGACCCGCAGCCAGTTTCTTCTCGTTTTCTTCGCTCTCGCGCAAATCAAACAAGGTTCTCACACCTTGCTGAAGCGTGTCTATCTCTGTTTGCTGCAATGCGAATCTTTCATCTATATCTTCTTGCAACTGAGCAAGATTGTCATTCATTTGTTGCAGGCCTTGACCCAAAACATCAAGACCTTCGCTCAACGACACAATTTGTTCCTGTTGCTCGCCCATCATGGAATACATATCTTCCATTCGTTCATCAAAAGCCCTGTTTTGCTCATCCACTATGGCTTGCATTTGTTCCGTAAACTGTCCTTGTTGTTCTATCATCGATTCCTGGAACGAATCACTCAGTTCTTGCAGTCTCTCGGCAAAGCGGGCATCGTTTTCCAACAGGCTTTGATTCACCCGTCGGGCCTGATCGTTAATCTGGGCACCAAGTCTTCTTTGCATTTCCTCGATTTGCTGCCTCAGCTCCTCTTGGTCTGCTTGGCTGTAGGCTTGCTGTACCTCTGCCATTCTACTCTCAGCATCCTTTGATGCTTGCAACAAGGCTTCATTTTTGCTGTTTTGAATCTCGGAACGCAGTTGCCTACGCAGACGATCGATGGCTCTTTCCAAGCCGTCGTTGATTCCTGTGATGTCCGTACTTTTTACATCTCTACTCATATTTATATTGTTGTTTTATCGGTATACCAATGGTTGTAATCGATTGAGGGTCGATGGCCACTCGTTCAACATGCCGCACCCCAGTGTTCATCGTGTCAAGATAAGCATCAAGACGATGCGTCAAAGGGATGATCCTTTGGTTGGAAGAGCCTCGGATGCCCACTCCGTCGTTAAGGGAATCCACATACTCGCCGTCGATGAGGACATCCACCTGTCGCAGCAAGGCTTCAGCATCGGGCAGGGTATGGAGTTCCTCATGCCTAAAACCCGTATAAACAATGACCGTCATCTCCGGCCTTTCCTTAAGCACCAGTTCCAACAGCCTACCTACCCCCTTGGCCTGCAAAAAAGGCTCTCCTCCACTAACGGTCACGCCGTCCATATTGGGACGCGAAACAATATCATAAGCCAAGGCGCCGATGTCGATGTCGACACCACCGTCCAGAGGGCGGCTTTCGGGCGTGATACATCCCGAACAGCGGCGCAAGCATCCTTGAGTCCACAACACATAGCGTCGGCCTGGACCCAACACATGACTGCCGTAGCGGCACACATCAAAAACCCTAATACTGTCCATGCTTGTCTTTATTCCATTACTACTGTTTACTTACAAGGTCTTCCAGATTTAACTTATCCCGCAATCTCAAGATTTCACGAAGCTTGCAATCTGAATCATCCATTGACAGCCATGCTCCCTTGATTAATTCTTGTATTTCAGACCGCACGATAGGTGATTTGGCTCCGCTCGGGCTGACCGATTCCAAATACTTCAGCGTCTCTTCGTTCTTTTTGATATGCATCTCAGCCTTGCTTTTCAAACTCTCATATTCATTGATGACAGATTGTGCCTTCTCCTGCACTTGTGGCACAAACTGGCTGGTGTCAATCTCTTGGAGTTGTTTCATCGCGTTTTCAGCGAAAAACAGCAACAACACAGCACGTTTCAAGGCATTTTCTTCCTCAGAGATACTATCAAACTCAGACTTTATCAGATTTTCACATTCCTTGAGGTTGTTGTCACCTCGCATCATCTCTTTCAGTCTCTCCATATTACATTGTTTTTTCGTTGGTTTTGAGTACTACGTTTTTCTTTTGACTCTGGATATCACATACCGTGACGTAAATGTTTTGGAAGCCATCCACATACGTTTCCAGTGTCAAGCATTTCACGGGAATGCCACCGACAGCGGCATCTTGATTCTCATTCGGGACAAGTTCTCGCCACGTTATATCGTTCCAAAACTTGGCATCCAGCGTATCGGAAACAAGGGGGACACAAAACAGCTCATGGTTTTCGTTGCAATACCGCCCTAAATTCGATTCACCATAATACAACTGCATAGGAACACTCCATAATTCATCAGGTAGAATATAGGAATGTCGGTAATCGTTTTTGAAAGCTTCCCTGTCATAAGGCTCCATCACGACGACACGGCATGAAGCCTTGTTTTGCAGAGCAAACCTGAGGGCATAGTTATTCAGAAGGCCAGCTTCGTCAAACAAATAATACGGTATTTCATTTGCCGCTTCATTATCTTGTCTTTCTTCATTGCAGGGAGGCACAACCAAGCCCTCCAAGGCGAACTGCTTTGACAAGCGCTCATTCAGTCCTTCGATGGGCAACCATGGGTCATAATAGTTGTCATAAGTGTACTTGCCTCTGTCTTGGTCAAAGAAATACATCAAATTCAATCGAGGCAAATCCTCGTCGGACAGCTGTTGCAGCAAGTCGCCTATCTGATGGTTGACGACGAGCTTCTCTTCGATAAAAAACCGTTGGCTGTCGTCATACCTGCAACGATAGAAAAGCATCCTGGTGCTTTGTACATACCCCAACACAAAAACCTCCGGAGCTTGCATCTCGTTGATGACATACCAAGCGTCAAGCTCAACATCCGACACAAAGTGTGGATTCTCTAGCCGTTGTTGAACCCAAGAATTCATAATATCTTTACTCCATTGGGAACATCAGCATCCTCGAGCAAACGCTTCCTAAACAAGCCAATAAAGATGAGCCTAAGATTCTCACAACCTTCAAAAGCACTGCTCCCAATGGATCTTACACTCAGGGGTATGGAAATTTTTCTCAGGCTGACACAATTCCGGAAGGCGCCACTTCCTATCGATGTAAGATATTTGCCCAACTCAATCGAATGTAGCAATTCGCAATCCTCGAAAGCTCCGTCTCCTATGGAAACGACCGAATCGGGAATGGAAACCGACTGGAGTTGAGAGCAGCTTTCAAAAGCATTGTCACCAATCAACGTGACTGAGTTTGGAATCACAACCCTTTGCAGATGATCGCAACCAAAAAAAGCGCAGTCGCCTATCATTCTTACAGAATTGGGAATCCTGACTTCTTGCAGCATCTCACAGTTTTGGAAAGCGCATTGTCCTATTGTGGTGACTGAATTGGGGATGGTTATGGAGGCAAGACTCCTACATCCCCGGAAAGCCATTTCACCTATTGACTTCACAGAATCGGGGATCACGACGGAGGTCAAGTCATCGAATCCTTCAAACGCACTGTTTCCAATATCCGTAATACGTTGTCTGTTTAATTCAGAAGGGATTTCTATTCGGCCGCTCATCTCACCTTGGGCCTTGATTACACCATTATCCACCAAATAATGCAGGACATCTTCCACCATTGGCTTTCCACATTCCGGGCAAAAGGTTCCATCAATATTGGAAACATGACCATCGGGGCATCTCATAACGATAGGTTTTAAATGTAAATCACAATTCTTCCAGCAATTTCTCCATGATAGACGCTGCGTCCGTTGATATAGATGTCGCCAGTTCCGTTGTCTTCCGTGAAATGGGCTTCGCCGATGACGTCGGTGCACTGGTCTGCGCAACCACGGAACAATCCTTCAAAAATGACGGAAACTTTCTTGTCTTCCACCGGCTTCCCGTCCGACCGATCAATGACTTTCACTGTAAACATAGTATTTGTTAATTAGTTGTTTGATTTTTAATTCCTTGTGGTAGTTTTTTCAGTCTTTGGGTTTTTTAGGCCTTTCGTTTCCGCATTCTAAACAGAATTTTTGTTTCTCGCCACCACGATAAGGAGAATGGCACTTCTCACAAATCTCATAAAACAACAAGGCTTTTTCTTTCTCTAAAACGCAAGCCCTTGCCTCATTTGCCTCACATTCTTTCACTTTTTTTTCATAATTTTCTTTCAACGTCGCGTTATCGCTTTCCAGTTTCAGCTTTGCCTTATTCAAGACTTCCAATTCACTCCGCTTTTGTTCCAACTCCGCCTGGAGCATAGCAACCGTTGTATTGAGCACATCGATTTTTGCCTTTCTCTCGCCCAATTCATGTTGAAGTTCCCCTCCCGAAGCCATTTGCTGTTCATAGAAAGAACGCTCTTCAACCAAGCACTGTTGAAGTGTCTCTGGCAAGGGCTCAGAAAAAGAGACCACCATTCTACCGCAATTTGGGCATATCATAGCTCCTTCTTGAAGCTCACTGTCACACACTCTGCATTTCATAAGGAACGGTACTTCCTTTGCTTTCTCTGGTTGGCCGGTTAGAATCTCATTCTGTTTCTGTAACTCTTCCATGATACTTTAATTAATGCATATACTTTTTGTATTCCTTGTTCTCCATGAAGGTGTGCCATTGGTCATTCCATGATGTCAAATTGAAATTCGAAAAAGTCATTTTCACCGATTCTTCGATAGAATGGGTATATGAATTGGCTACCACATCCGATACTTTTGACTTGTTGAAACTCTGTTCCAAGCATAGGTAAGCCGCCAGACCCGCCCAATATTCCGTATTGCCGCCACCTCTGAAATCCTCTGTAAGATTAATCTTAGTATGATTACCGACTTCACCGAGACGATCGTAATTGCCTGCAAAGTATTCCGCCAATCCTTCTGTAAACCAAAGGAACGGGTAGGATGTCTGCGAATAGTCCCAATTGGTGAAATACATGAAATGGTTCATCTCATGCCATAAGACCCGTTTTAAATATTCATCTTTGGTGTTTTCGTCAATCTGCAGGTCAGGAACTTTCCACGCCTCCGGCGAGATGATGATGCCGTCGGTATATACGCCGTTTATTCCATACTGGAAGCAGTATAGGCCGATAGCCCATGTTCCAGGGTCGCCATGTCCAAGCTGTTTACATATACTACGAAAATCATCAACCGTTTTTGCCAAATAAATAGGCAGTTTCCTCCCGTTGAGCGAATCGGGGTATGGATAGTTCTTCATAAAAAGCTCACCAATAGGAACGGCTTCGTGAGCATAGCGTTGGCTGACCAAGGCCTTGTTACGTTCGACTACCGAGTCCTTTGCGGAATAGTAAACCACAAAAAGCTCATCCTCAAGGCGATGCATGCTGTCGATATCCTCATATCGACTCCATTCGGAAGAATCCCTGTCATCGGGGCCGAGGATACCACCAATATCGGAACCACCTTCAATAAGCCCGTTGAACCAGTCGATGGTGGATTGCGGGATGTCGGCATTGGTGAGAGGGCGATGGTCGCCAAACAAGTTTTTCAACACAAAAAACGCCATAAGCCCACCGATACCCAAAGCTAAAAGCCATTCCAATATGACGGCTAATGTATTTTGTCTTCTTTTCATATTCATTTATTTATGCGGTTCAATGGGATAATAATCGCCTTCAAGCATCTTTTCAAAACCAGCGGGAACATGCCCAATGGAACATTGTCCAGCAGTTTCAACATAGAGATAGTCTTTTCCTTCTTTCGTAAACACGGCCTCTTGGTATTGTTTCAACGAGTTAAGGTCATCCTTAATTTCAAGGCCTACTGCGGCATGACTGCCAAGATTGGTGTCGCCCACCAAGTAGCAACAAGCGAAACCGCATGCAGCGAATAAAGCACCTACCAACAGAGCATGGCAATCGCAGTCGCCGTGTTTGTCATATAAAGATTCCGTGGGAAATCGGCAATAATCCTTGTAAGCGGAACCTCCTTCTATGAGAATACCTGTATTGTGTCCTTCAATCATCAGTTCGCTACACAGTTCATCATACTGGTATGCAATATTGGGCGGTTGACAAATTGCCATAATCAGTTGGATCTTTTCAATCGAAGACAATTTATTTTTGTTTGAGAATGCGTTAATCAAAGCCGCCATGCGAAGCACCTTGGAATAGGCACTCACTTCACCGCTGCCCGATTTCAACTCTTGTTCAACCATACCTGCTGCAGTCTTCGTGTAGCCTCCTTCATGCATTCCTTGCGGATCTCTTCTAGAAGGATTCTGTATTCTCAACTCCTTAAGTTTATCTAAATCAAAATACAACGGTTCGGAGAACTTGATAAATCTAGTTGGGGTATTAAGCGTTGCCTCATGTTCGACTTTTTCACCATGTTCCTTGTCTTCATCCTTGGTAAGACCAACAACACCTTCTTCTTGATTCTCTGCTTTGGAGCTATCCTTTTCCTGCTTCTTTCTTCTGCCCTCAGTACGGTCGTCATCATGATACACTCTCCTACTTCCATCTGTCAGAGAACCACCATAACCTTCAATTGGCCAACGGCGTGCGTTGTAAACCGACCAATTGAGGATAATTGTAATCAAAGCGCAAACAAAGACCGGGAAATAATCACAGTCTATCCAGAAAACGGAAGCAATGATTCCACATACAGAAACGATGACCGACCAGACCATCCATCCCGTGACACCCACATTGAGGTTCATCTTTTCAAGGAAAGACTCTAAGGTGTCCGTACGATCCATCAACAACAAACGGATTGGATGGATGATTAATAGCCAAAGCACCAAAAACAAAGCAACAAGATTTGTTGTCTCGTTCAGCATGTCTCCAATAATGGGGAAAAGGTCATATTGAGCAATACGTCTGAACAACGAGAAAAGCAACAAATAGATACAGAAAGAGAGCAAAACAGTTGGAATTGGGCCTCTCCTTTCCCTTTGAGGGATCTCATCAGGGTCTAAGACAAAGCCTTCGTAACGAGCCAACAACAAAGCAGCTGCTGCCCTGCAAATCATTGGAGTTCCATTGTCATCGTTTTTCTTGAATGGGTTGCGCCAATCTTCTGTACAATAGCCATAGCCCCATGCCATTGCCTTGTTGTCCCATCCTGTTGGATAGACGTGCAGAAAACGCCATAGTTTACTGCACAACATGGCATAGAAAGTTTTGCCGTCCTGAACGGAAAAACCATTGCTCGCTTGTTTGGTTTTCACTTTCTTACGGCGATAGCAGTTCTTCCTGAAATAGGGCCAACTATCCTTGAATCCATCCCTATCTTCAGCGTCATCCCGTTCTTCTTCGATATATTGGAGCACATCTTCGTCCGGTTTCTCTCCTTTGGTATCCCATTTCTTCTTTCCAAACCAATCCCTTCTTGGACATTCGCAATCACCAATAAACTCAGGGGTATCAAGAGGTTCGCCATTCAGCCAACTTTCCCTATCAGCATAATACTTGTAAATTTTGCCATTGTCGATATATCCGACAGGCTTATCTAAATTAGGTGTACTACCTCCTTCTTTGTCGTGCTCAATCAAATAAATCTTGCACACGCCATCTTCATAGATAGCGCCTCCAACTGGCCTACGACCATAACTTTTCAAATAGATGGCATGGTCGAAGGAACCGTCAAGATCTCCACGATTCTTTTCAACATAACCAACCATTTTGTCCTTGATGGTCCAACGGATGTTGCGGATGCGTCGGAAAAGTCCAAACGGGCGGTCTTCAGTATAGAACCCATCGTTTTGGTAATAATAGAAATAGGCTCTCTTACGGAAAATAGGCACAATCAAAGTGCGACAGAGCCACACAAGCAGAGTGAGCGAAATGCGCACAATAATATAAAGTAGTACGACTTTGAGAATCAGCTCGCCCAAATATGTCAAATTCTCAAGCAATTGAGAGGTGGTAATATTGTCTATGCTTAACATTTCAATACGTTTTTCTTTCATTAATTATTCTGAGAATCTGTATCATTGCGACGATTGTCATCAACGTTAGCAGAGCCTTCAAGATGGATGTCTTTCAAGTCTTTCAAACTTCCCAAGGCACATCCTTGTAAGACATTGGTCGTGTATATACCGACCAATTCAGACAGACGGTGCGACCATTCGAACAAGCCGTCCCAATGCTTTGCATTAAAACTATTGGACTGAGGAATAACATAACTAACATAATGATACCCTCCAACAACATTGCCGCTTGGGTAACTCATTACCCTTACATACTTGGCAACGGAATCTTTGTAGCCGTTTTCCGGGTGTACAGCCATGTTGTTGTTCCCGTTAGCCTTGTCCAAACCCGTATAGAAGATCACATCCGACAAATTGGAAGCTTCTGAATTACGGACAAACACACTTAGTTTCTTTTCGATTGCATCCCTCACCAATTCATCAAAGCTTTCATAGTCGGCGAAAGCGTCAAAATCAAATAGTAAACTCTTTAACTTTTCAAGTACCTTGTCATCGTCAAAAATCAGTGTGTCTCTAATGATATGATAATGCAGATCATCAGTTTCCGTTTCAACCGAAATCGCATCCTTCGTGGATGATGCTTTAACTTTATATCGATAATCAACGGAGTCGCTCTTGAGAATACGATAGCCTTCAAAACTACCTGTAATGTTTAACTGGAAAGTGTTATAGTTGAATTTGTACCAATTTGCTTCCTTTATGTCCACAGAAGAGTCAACTAAACCGTTGTATTGTTCTTCAATCCTATCAATCGCATTTAAGGAAGATTTGTAATATTCTAAAGCCTTATCTAATGTTTTTTCATAAGCCTTCAACTGAAGTTTATAGAGAGACCATGCGATATAATCCCTTATCTTTACTCTGATGTTGTCTACCACGGAAAAAAGATACTGAAAAACAGCAATAAGGATGCATAAAACAGCACATCCAGCAACTAAGTAATAAGAACCTGGAGTTGATTCAACAGCCGCAGTGTTGAAAAGATAATCAGGGATAATCCATAATAATGTCAACACACATATTGGCAGCAACGTTGCAAGGATTAAAGACCTTACAATCAAACTTAATGGCACAGGATGGAATTGCAAGATTCTGGTCAATTTATTTAACTTATAATCGCCAGTCTTGCCTTCATCCCCCTTTTGAATATACTCTTCGTATCTTTTTTGGTATTTGTCTCCAAATCCACCTAAAGGATAATCGTACAATCCAGGAAATTCCGCACTTTTTGAGTCGGGAGCGGTTTGCTTCATCAAATCCTCAATGGATTTCTTTTGTTCCTTAAAAAACGCTTTCATTTCATCCAATTTGGACTTGAATTGCTGGAGGCCAATGGCGCATTCTTTCTTTTCATTTTCCCTTTTATCCCAAACAGAACACAACTCTTCTTCAATAGCTTGAATATGTTTGTTGTCGCCTGTGAGTTTAGAATATTTGTTATCCAAATGGTTTTTGTATCGTTCGGAGGTAATGAAAGAAAAGCCGGTAACGTTTTCGTGAACCAAACGCACAACACTCTTAATATACTTTTTAAAATACTCCTTAATCAATATTTTTGAAAACACCCACCAAGGGGATACTTTGGATGGCACATGAAGGTCGTCAGTAGGCAAATTCTCATAACCGCTCCTCAGTTCATTATAAATATTTCTCCACCCATGAAACTTCTTAAACGCATCGGAAAGAGCAATCTTTTTTTTGTCATGCCATCGGGTTCCATTCTCTTCCTTCTTAAACTTTCCGACAACAGCCTTGGCGAGTTTTGTTGCACGAGAGCGCTTCTCTCCCTCAGGCTCGAAGATGATGGACGTGGCGCCTACGATATGTAGTTTTGCGTCGTTAAAATAGTTCAAGCGGTCTTTTTTCAGGACAATGTGATGAATGATTTGAACCGACAAATCCCAGTAGTTGTAGGCATCTTCTTTTTTATCAAGAATGTGATAACCATTGGTGTTTTTTTCCGTGTTGTTGCTCGTTCCTTGTAAAAACACCGTATCGAAAGCACTATTCCTAATATCTTCTTCAAGCCGAGCCTCATAAGTTTGCCCGTTCTCAAACGAGAACAATCCATAATAGTTGACCGTGACACCTGTTCCCAGCATAAATTGAGCATGCGACTTTGCATCCTTTATGTCAGCTATAATCTTGTTCGCAGAGCCAAATTGCGACAGCTTACCCAAAACTAACACTACGAGATGGGTCTCGTCAAGCTTGTTTGTGGTTAGCGAATATGCTGGGATATCATTGGGGTGCTTTTGGGCATCAACCATCGATAGCCCAAATTGATCTGCTCTATCAATTTTCCACCAACGTTGGCTAGATGGATCAAAGGAGGAACCGATTTCATTTTGAGAAAAAGCCAACAATTGTTGGCTCATTTTCTCATCAAACAGTTTATCCTCCTCCTTGGATAGAGTGTCTATAATCCATAAAGGAGAAATCTCTGAATAGTTCATAAAGGACATGTTTTAGTTCAACACTTTATCTATCAAATAATCCATACAAACAATCCAGGATAAAATCGCTCCATCTCCATTGCTTTAGAATCGGCTGTTCGTAGTCATCGACTTGGATATTACCATTTTTGTCCATCTCAAACACGCCATAGCTTTTTTTCAAGTTATTCAAACCATCCTGCTCTAAATCATTCAATTCCAAATTCAAATCATAGTACGCCCTTTCTAGCATGTCATTCATCTTTGTGTCGGTCAAGAAACTATCTGTTTTTTTGGCCAGTTTTTTAAGCATATCAAACCAAAACTCTATATAACTCTTATATGCCTCAATGTCCGCTCTATTGAAAGTGTTGAGCAAGTTGAATGTTGACGATGCGTTCACAGAATACTGCGGTTTCTTAGGGTTATTCTTCAAATCATTTGTCTTACCCAGTGTTATCCGCCACGATTTCGGTGTTTCGCTCCTTTCTTCCTTAATAAAGCCATCTATCGGATTGAAATGCTTCATAAAAGCCGTTTCTTTCTGCTCCAAAAGCATACGGGCCATCAACAGAATGGCAAACTTGAAAATCATCCCTTCTTTGCCTCTCCACAGATTCTTCAGCTCTTCTTGATAGGCCTTCTTTGTATCGGTGTCAAACATTTCGTTCAATGTCTTTCCATCAAGTTTAGCTTTTAAAAACTCCTTATGGATGAAACACTGGTGTTGGTCCGATGAAGGATTTCCATAGTATGTGTCAAAGGCGCTTCCGTATTCATCGAAATACTCATAATCATCAAAACCGTATCCTGAACGAACATAAAGCTTGATGAGTCTATCTGAAATAACCGAGCCGCTAATATTAACACCCATTTGGCCACCAGTTATTTTTTTCCGGGTCTCTTCCAATAACGTCTTTCCAAGGCCTTCATTCTGGTCGAGACCATTGCTTAGGTACACAGTCTGCCCTGTTATCGTCCCATAATTCTCAGCAGCTTTTGTCATTGACATAGTGACGTCAGCATAACTAACGAGAGCTTCGATTACGCCATCTTTTTTCTTTGCATCCAAGTCTTTGTACACATCCATAAAAGGAATCGACAGGGTTTCGCTTCGTGACAGTCTATTGCTATTTGCTTTTTCCACCACTCGCCTCATATAATCATCCAAAATCGTGCTGCAATGTTCTACAAATGTATTTGCATTGTCTTTTATCACGAACCAATCTCTTTCCCAACTGCCATTCTCATGGAGCATTTCATCCATAATTTCATGCTTAAAAGTATAAAGCAGTTTTTTGTTGGTCAAATCCAAACTAAAATCCGGATTGTCGCCATTCTGAACCACGAGGCTCTCGTATTGGCTAATTAATTTATTACTCTTTTGATCGAGTAGATTCTCTGGAAGCTCAGGAATAAACTTTCGTGTCTGGTCAGCTCTCAAACTTGTCAAATACTTTCCAAACTCCTTATGCCAGTCTTTAATCTTCACGTCGCTCTCTGGAAGTTTTCTGCTCTCAATCTGTATATTGTCAATGGCATCCGACAAGCTGTTCCCGCAAACATCCAAATAACCATCGTTTTCATTTGACAAGTTTCTTGCGACTAGATAGTCTATATAGTTTTCAAAAGCATTCTTGCATCCTTTGAGAAGGGTGCTATTGCGTGTCATGCGTGAAGCGTCGAACACGTTGCTACATTCGGTTGCAGTCAAAGACATCTTTTTTTTATAAGTTTTGTCATATTGTCCGTCCAACCTGCCAATCAAAGCCTTAGCATGGCGCAAACTGTAGCGCTTAACTAGTTCCATGCAAAATGAATACGTGGCCTTTTTCACAGCTTCAAGGTAGTCATCCAACCTTGAATGAAGATTTTCCCAATTCTCTTGTTTAGGATGTTTGCTGAAGATCTCTTCAAGTTTATTCTCTTTTGTAGCCAAAGCATCATTCATATTTGAAGCCACGATCTTTAGGATATTTGCCTTGTCCACACTAAACACCTGGTTAATATCGGCTTTTGCAGAATCATAGAATTCCTTCTTCAGTTTTTCCAATTCCTTTGAGAAAACCTTGTTCGCTTCCATTAAGGTCACATCGTTGGTTGACAACTCGAAAGCGTCGCTTCCAACGAAACCATGCTGGAACATTTGGTAGATGAACCTCTCTTTCACATATTTGCGCACGATTTCTTCCCAAGTTTGTACCACATACATTCCAGTGGCACAGAACCCCTTGATATAGGGAACCTTCACCGTCGATTGAATCTGAGTATTAGTAATGTTGCAGAAATTCCCTTCCGAGATTTCCTGCGCTGCAGACCCCGACTCCATGGCAAACAAGAAATTTGACACATTATCTGATACCTGTGAATAGTTCAGAGCGCCTCTCTTGTATTTGTTATCATAGGAATCTAACATGAAAAGATTATTGCAAACATTAAACCCAAAAGCTTCCTGGTTGATGCTTCCCATACACCTGTACCTAAAAAAGCTTTTTCCATCGTTTTCACCATCACCAATATAAAAATCCTTGGTACAAGCATTGATTTCGTCGAGCATGGCATAGGCATTGGTTTGGTACTTGTCTTTTCTGACATCCGCTTTCGGCAAATCCTTAATGTAACCGTGAGGCATGACAAGTATGGTTGTCAATCTAAAATCGACATCATTCTTTTTGTTATCATCCTTGATTTCGCCTAACAGATACATAATGTCAAGAACGCTTCCGCTTCCAGTACCGCCGCATGTTCCTGAAACCAAATAAATTCTTTCTATCTTTTTCGGTACTCCATTTTCATCTTGATACGACAAGGCATTACTAATCCTGCTCTTAATTTTGTCATAATTGTGCCAAAGCATAACTCGAGTAAACATACGAGCGCCTTCTGCACCAGTAGTTAAGTCACGATTGCTTTTCAAGCTTGGGCTTTCATCATCAAACCATGTGAAAAAGTGAGTTCCTTGAGCAACAAGTGCGTTGCTATGGGAATCCTTCCAGTCTTTTGCGTCGTTTCTAACAGATTTGACGGAATATGATTCATTGCCATCGCCACTAAGAGGGACAAAGTCGCCTCCGATGAAATCATACTCTTCTTTTATTTTCTGTTCGGTATCAATGAACAGGAAATTGTCCTGTTGTATGTCATAACCGAAATTCAACATTTTTCTTTTTAACTCGGCCACCGCGTATGTTCCGGCTCCGCCTAAACCAATAAATAAGCTATGCATAGTTGTTAGTTATTTAATTTATCTATTTCAGTTTTTATTCTTCAGTCTTCGGTTATGGTGAAAGTATACGTTTGTCCCATCCTTTCCTCCACAACCACTGGGTTAACAAGAATATTGGCCTTAGTGACTTCACCTTCATCTGTTTGGCTCATCTTGGCAGCGCTATTCTCTGACGCAATAAGATAACACATCACCTTGCGTTTGATAATCAGATTTAGAGGACCGCCGTTTTTGGCTTTAACAAGAAGCTTGAACGTAATCTCGGGGTGTTTCAGATTCCAATTGTCGTCCTTATCGCCTATGACAAAACTTCTTTCGTTTTCAACCCAATAGTCCAATTTGTTGCCCACCGGATCCGTGCAGAAGAACCTCTTTCCTTTAATCTTTCCAGGAATAATCGTATTCTTTATCAACAAGGCTAAGAACACGAGGAACAAAACACCTAGCACCACAATCAGCCAGAAAGGCCATATGAACACCAATGGACCGTCAGTATGGACAGACGCTTTTTGGGGCAATTTGTCGAGCAGACCCAGCGCTTCCATATCCTTGGTGAAGCTATTCGCCTTCTCATCCTTGCTAATTTGATAAATGAAATGATAATCCATCTTGTAATCAGCTGAGCAATCTTGGGTGTAGATCTTACCCTTTTCGAAACTCACCACACCAATGTTCCTGGTACCACTCCGTTTGGCTATTTCTTTGTGACAGTCAAACTCTACATCAATAATTTCCGGTGTTTTTTCCTCAAGAATACACGTGTCAACCACAATTCCTCTAATGTATCTAGGAGCTTTTACCTCATCCTTGTCGAAATCATATTCCAACATCAAACTCTTGTCCCTGGCAATTAATGAAGAGAACAATTCTTTCTTGCCAAGTTCATTGAGGTCTTTAGAAATAAGCTGCTTCAACTTGTCAGTATAGATGATGTATTTGGAACCTTCAAGCTTCTGTCCCAAGACCTCATTGATGTCGCTGCTGTAGTCAAAGTTCGGGAATACATTCGAAATCAATTCTATGCTTTTCACAATCTGAGCCTCATCCTTAACTTCATGGGGGAAATAGGTTGAAAGTGTGTTGACAGGGGCATTAAGCGATTTGAATTGTTGCCCCAGCTCATCCCAATCCTTCTGCGGGCGATGGGCCGCTCCCTTTTTCCAGTCGTCCTTCAGATCCGAAAAAACCACAATGAAGTGGATGTCGGAATCATCGTCGTTCTTGATCAACTCAACGACCTTGTTTCCCAACAGCACAAAATCCGTGTAACCCCTCATGCCTTTGTCTTTCGTTACCACGTCGTAGGCATAATTCAGCGTTTTGACAATCTGAGGACGCGTTTGTTTGTTGATCTCCAAACGGGTCTGTTCCTCTTTGGCCAACGTTCCGAAAGTGACGATTCGGACATAATTGCCATCATCTATGGAATCGAAAAAACGCGTCAAAGCGGGAACCACCACTTCCTTGTATTTATCCATAGTGGCAGAAACATCAATAGCGACAATGTAGTCTGTCTTCAATTCCGACATCTTTTTGCCATATTCCTGCATGGCAACGGGATAATCCTTTTTCATTCTGGTCATGGCCTCCTGGGCTTGAGCCTCAAAGCCAAACGCAATCAGTGCGCATAAGGCAACAATGATGCTAAAGGTTTTCTTTCTCATATCAAATAATTATTTATTTGCCTGCAAAAATAAACGTAATAATTAATAAAAACAAGTTTTAAATGATTAATTCTCTTTTTCATTTGTTTGAGCATTTTTGGTTCGAACATTCTATTCTTCATCTTTCCCAACTTCCCTAAACTCCACCCCATTCACATACTTTCCGCAAACCATCACCGAATGGCAAGAAGCCTCCTCATCGAACTTCACTTTCACGCGGTATTTGCCATCTTTCCTAACAACTTTACCGCCATCCACCACCCAATGTAGCTCGGCCACGTTGTCCGTACCTGTGGCTAGGTACCAGTCGTCGTCTTCTTCGACAATTTGCACCATCTGACCGCCTGCTATCTCCTCGCAAAGGAAGCGGGTCATATTGGGCAGAATAACATCTTCGAAATAGTCAGAGAGGTCTTCCCTGTATTCGTCCACATGTAATGAATGACCGCCGCCTTCGAGCGTGTGAAGTTCGTTGCGCATACCAAGTGCAATAGCCTTGTCGTGGATGGCTTTGGACCCGTACATGGGGTTGAAAGCCCACTCGTTGATGGGACGGCCGCTTGTCAGCCAGTTCCGCATCCAGTCGGCCAGGCCCATCATGGAACCAGGGAGATTGTAGATGACCTCGTCCACATACGGGTCGAGCACCTGGTCGAAGGGATAGCCGTAGTCGTAAGGTACGATTTGGTCGGCATCGCCATGGAAGGACAAGACACTGGTCTCGGGCGAGTTCTTGAGCATGGACAGATCGTGCACCGCACCCCACATATTCACCACTGCCTTGATTTGGAACGGTCGGTCAATCGATCCGCTGACGGCATTGATAGGTCCCAAATCGGAGTCAAGACCTGTGTTTTCGCACAAATCTTCGACGTTGATGCCCCAGTCGCGGTTGAAAAGACTTCCCAATACTTGTAGCCCGCTATTGAACCACCCAAGTAGAGTCTCTGCTGTCGATGAGGCCCAGCCTTTCACGCCATTTTTCATCGTCGATTCAGGCCTGTTTTCCTCTCGCATGAAGGATAGGTTAAGTGCCGTGATGGCACCAGCGCTGGTACCGGCGGCGAAAATATTCGTGGTGTCGATACCGAATTCGTCAGCGTTTTCGATGAGGTAACATACAGCGGCATGGGCGTCCTGCAGGGCTCTATAACCCGCTCTATCGACATCGGGTGCCAAGGGCTTGAAGCCCAAACGGTAGTTGATAGATGCCACGACATAACCTCGCTCGGCAAAGTAATGTCCCATCTCGGGATACCCCAGGTCCTGTTTATCGCCATTATAGAAAGCGCCGCCGTGGATAAGCAACAGCAATGGTCTGCGTAATGTCCCAACGGGCTCCTTGGGATAATAGATATCCATGTCGAGGTCCAAGTCCTTGCTGAAAGCAAGATCCTTCACCTTATTAATATAAATAGCCCCAAAGTCATCTCCTGTGTCGGGATAGGTGGCCCATTGGCCTTTCACGTCATGGGCATACACCCTGCCCTGCTCTAGGGCGACCTCATAGACAGGCTCCATGTACATCGGCTTGAAGTCGGTCTCAGTGGTCTTGCGGCACGATGCCAACAAGGCAAGGCAAAGCATCAGAAAGCAACCAGTTCTTTTCATGGTTTTGGTCAATCTGTGGGTGACACATGACTGAAAACAAGTCGCAAAGATATAAAAACTCCGTAATTAATCCAACTTTTTCAGCAGAAATTTGTAGTTCACCTCACTGGGGTCGCCATAGAGATCGATGAATCTTTGCTTCTGGTCATGCACCCTTTTGATCAGCTCCGGAAAGGGGAAGTTTTTTCCGGGGCAGGTGGTTCTTTTGTCAAGGTAGCTGTGTTTACATATGTCAATGTTACCGTAACCCAGGCTGAGTACGCTGAGCAGCATGATGGAGGCTTCCAGTTGCTTCTCACTCATCACCTCGGTACGGAAATCTCCTTCAAAACACACACCTATGGTGATTGAATTATACCTATGTGCATCGTCGACATAAACATGAGAGCCTTTTTTGTTCCGAGGGCGTCCCTGATAAATCTCACCGCTTCTTCGGATATAATAATGATAGCCGATGCCAGCCCACGGCTTGCCATCTTTTGTCTTCCTATCCAGATGCCATTGATGCACAAGCGTGACAGGCTGTTCGTCATCAGTCACAGCCGTATGATGAACGACGATGTACTTGGTCTCTCTTCTTCGTTTCAGGCATTCCCTGAATTTCAACTTGGTGTGATGAATCATTTTCTTTAGTTTTTATTGTTGACACAAACGGCCCCTCATCTCTTCGGCGGCGTCTTATTCATTTCTAACCTTATCTCCCATTACCTCAAACACTGCCTTCACCCGCGAAAGACACTCACGCCCCATCATGATGACCTTCCACCTGCGGCTTGTGGTGTTGGCAGCATTATAGGCAATGGCATCCATCCCATTGTGTCGGGCCATGAAAAGCGCTCTCTCATTATGGAATTGTTGCGAGATGATGGTCAACGTATCTGCGTCAAACACCTCTTTCGCCCTCTTGATGGAGGCTATCGTGCGGAAACCCTCACCGTCGAGGGTTAGGATGCTGTCAGGCACCCCTCGTTTGATTAGTTCTTCTCGCATGGCTGCAGTCTCATCATACGCATCGCCACGTCGGGCTCCGCTGATGATGATGCGGTCCACCTTGCCGGCTTCATATAGGTCCACAGTCGCGTCGATGCGACGGAGAAAGAACTGGTTGGGGCGACCTGTACGTCCCAGCGGATTCGTCCCGAGAAGCAAACCCATCTCACGATGAGGAATTCCCTCCACATCATTGTAAGTACGCCCTCTCTCCGCGCTACGCACAGCAACCTGACAACCTAAAATGACAGCCAAGCCAAGCAAGAGTAGGAAGAGAAGAATCCAGAGTATATTCTTATGTATCATAATGGTTTCGTTACGAATTTGTCGGAGATAGCCTAAAGGCAAGCAGTTTTTCCTTTGCGGTTGTCGAACTTCGACTTGATGAAGGCCGACAGCCGATTCTGCCGCGGCGAGAGCACCCCTTCCTCGTTGAAGGTGGACTCAATGGTGCCGCCCGTGGTCATGACATAGAGCGTGTCCAACGCCTCTGGCGTCACCGCTGTCTCCACCACCTCATCGTCGTGAAACTGCACTTCGTCCCACTGCATGGTGCCGATGAGGACTCCCTCAAAAGCCTGGTTGTCCCATCGGTTGATTTTGCAGAGCGAGTCGGAGAAGGCGTTCTGGCCGTTGTTGAACACGGTGAAGATATGCGGTGGCTTGAACTGGGTGAGGAATCGGATGCTATTGCCGATGTTGGCATAGCCGTCGGAATAGTCGCCCACGCCTTCGGGCATGGGAATCTGGCTGCCCGTAAGGGCGATGTTGACCTTGTTGTGTTTCACGGCATAACGCACAGCGGCATGCGTCCAAGCGAGGGTGTCGGTGCCATGGGTTATGAGGATGGCAGAACGAAGTGACATAATGAATAGTTTATAATTTGTTGTTACTCGTCTTTAGCTTTTAAATTGAACCCGCCACGTCTGAGGGCCTCCTCTGCTTTTTTGTTGCCTAAGCGGTATAGGGCATAGTATTTTTCAATAACTACATGATCATTTTGCATAAAACTCTCCTCGTTTAAGCTTTGAACAAACATGAAAGGATCCTTAATTGAAATTGGCTCAAGATCAAGGTCATGTTCTATAATTGGAGGATTGCCGTTTATGATTTTGTCTCCTTCCATACGAAAAACCATTGCATAATCATCTCCTGAATGACCAACCACATCATGAAGGAATTTCTCCTTATTGATATTCCCATTCTTTTTAAAGCGAATATTAAGTATTTTCATAAAACTATCATCACTGTTGGTCGACCTATAACAAACAGCATTAAGTTTACCGTCTTGTTTCCACCAAAACGAAACCATCTCGCGAGGCAATCTTTCTAAAGAGAAAGGGTAAAAAGTATGAAAATCTGTTTGAGTATACCAAATAGCATCCTCAGATACTTCTTGCGGTTGAAGATATTTTAGAAGAGTTAAAACCTTTTCTCGATTATAACGTCTTCTACACAGATTGTTGACAAATACCCAAATCTCATCATCTATTTTAATGGCATTAACACTAAATAAGGAGTTCCTGATTCCTATTAGTTTCATATATCCCAATTGTCCATTTAAGTAGTCTGGGTTCGTTAATAATGAGATGGCATTTCCACCTCCATTACTACGCAGGTCGTCGAAATGGGCTATCCTTTCAATGATATGGTTTTTGCTAAACCATCTGCCCAAGATGTCATACAAAACAATCACTTTTGGATCCTCAAGAGATAACCGTTCCACTTCTCCCTTAGAAGTCTCGCTATTTACTATTAAATAATCAAGGACATTCTCATCAATGGTTGTATTTCTTTTCATATTATTCTTGTTAAGTCTAAAATCATTAAGATAATAATTATTTATAGTGGTTCTGTGACGGATTTGTCGGAGATGATGAGCTGAGTGATGAAGGCCATAACAAGCACTATTAACGTATGAATCAATAATAAAAATGGATATAAATTATAGCTCACTTTACAATCAGGACTCCATTTTACCTCTCTGCAACATTTGTTTTCCTTAGCTTCGTCCACAAGAATGTCTAAATAACACAAGCTATCCGAACAAAGATTATTAGTAGATGTATCTCCCGTTGAAGTTGCCCAACCTAATAAAGTGTCATAATCGTCTGACAAAGTATGCATTCTCGTACTCTGTATTTCTTTCTTCAAAGCGGGAGTCACTTCACTTATCCATCTAATATTATGTTTAAAAACAATATCATTAGATTTATTCTCTTTAAGACTATCTAGTTGGGTATTTATATGAAATAATGAGTTGTACTTTTGGCTCAATAGTTCATAATTCTTACGGTGATCTGGTTTTATTTTACATGAATCTGTCCAAAGCGATGATAATTCACCCCTACATTCATTCAATGCACCAACCAATTGATTATGATAACTAATAATCGTCCCTGATTCTTCTAACGATTTAATCAATCGTGTTTTGACATTAATCCTGTTTTCAAGTTTAACTCTACTCGAATCTTTTTCGCTTTTATAAAGCCATCCCTCCAGTTTTGCCACCCCTCTGTTATCACCATCAAAATCAGTATTTCCCATATCGTATTCATGGACAAATCTATAATAATCACCAACTGATTTGTCGAGATTGTCAAGTTTCTCACGATAATCTTCTACTCTATCAAAATGTTGCTTATATACTACATCAGATAACACATTACTGGTTTTTAATAAGTTATCATAAAACGCAAACTGCATAATAATACCTATAACTAACGCAAAAAAAAGCGAATGGTTCATGATCAGCAGTGTCTTAGCAACATTATCACCTTTATTATGATATGGAGAATGCTGTTTGGCTTCCCCAAAAACAAGGGAAAAAAACAAAACAAAGACCAATACCATCGCCCAAATCACAAAAGAACTTTCGATCCACAGCATACTTTTCACCAGATCCTCAACAACACCAATGGTAAGCCATGCTGCTGTCTCTGCAACAATTATACGAAGGAAAAAAGCATTAAAAACACTACTGATCTTTTTCCCATTACAAATGCCAGAGATTATCAGGAAAACCACGACAAGGACAATCCATACCAGTGGCAACCAAAATCTATGGTAAACCAATTGCCAATTCTGCTCAAATCCAAATAAAGCTATAATAAAAACAACATTAAAAACGCCCATCAAGGCTTGAGTAATCCAAAAAAACGCCTTGCCTCCATTAAATGTCATTGCTTTATAAATAGCATGCTTAGTATAAAAAAATGATCTTATTTTTGACACCAAAGAGTCTTTTAAGGTAGCACAACCGCGTTTTTTATGCTCACGATTCTTGCCCAGAATCAAATCTAATTCTTTTTCTGGATTATAAAACCATCCTTGACTTTCTTCCTTCGTACCGATAAAGTTATCAGGGGGAATAACCTTATTCAGTTTCTTATCCATCAAACAGTCGGCGAACTTTTGAGAATAGTAGGTGTATTTCTCCTGGTTTCTCGAAAAATGCCCCTTGAAGAGATATTGCGTATAGTCGATTTTAGCCGAAAGCATTTTATATACATCCGATTCGCGCAATTTATCCCTAACAGTGTCATAGATAGGAGATCCGCCAAAACTCTGCCCACGATTTTCGAATTCATAAATAAAATTCAAAAGACAACAGCGAACGAAGCAACGAAAAACATCCTCTTTTTTTCTCTTTACTACCTCATCATTCTGCTCTTCTATTTTTCCCCAATCCAGTTTATTCCATCCTTTTAAAAAAGGGAAATCATAGAACTCAGGAGCCCATTGATTGATACAATCAGTAATGGATTTCCAAATCTGTAAATTGTGTTTATCAGTGGGATTATCCTTCTCATCATACAAATACAAATATCCAATGTTTTGCGGAAAATCCAAAATGTCGTTCCCCGCATCTTTGCGTCTCGTCAAAGTGATGAAACCGATTTCTTTTAGATAGTCATTATTCTGAATCCCATTTGGATCCCATTCTTTTTCCCCATAATCGTGATCATAGAAAAAAAAGCGGATTTGCCTTTCTGAGATCTTCACTTGCAAACGATTATCCAAAGCCTTCCTGCCAAAAACCATTGAAAATCGGTTTTTTATGGCGTCAGATATACGGTCAGGCGAAACGCCTTGACAAAGACTCTTCTCTATAGCATCAAAGATAAACATACAACACCTTCTTTTGTTCTAGGTATTATTCTTTTGGTTATTATGTAGGTTTGCCGTCAATTCATCTATTTTTTTGCGAAGATCGATTAAGGCATTATCCAATTGTCCTTCCCTTAAATCCTCTTCTTCCTCAACAGAACTCCTTACTATTTGATTAGTGTCTATAAAGAAGCACAACTGCCCGAACGCCTCATCAAGACGTTGCTGACCTTCACGATCGTTATGCATTGAAGATGCTTGATGCAAAAAAACCTGAATTAGCCTATTCAGTTCTATGACGTGCCGGCATTCTGGATTTCTATAGAACACTTTCCAAACATAAGACGCAAATACCGATTGGGCATCTGAATTATCTTTTTTATCTCCTTTGCATTCAGCGTCTCTTCTGACAATCAAACGATTACCATATCTACGCATAAAAGTGGCATATTCGGAGCCCATAAATGCTTGAAATGCGAAGAAATACTTGTTTAAATTATTCTCTTTAAATCTATCATCAAAATCCTTACACAAGTATAGCAAAAAACGCAGCAATTGATCCCTTCTATATACACATTGCTTGAGCTGTAGCTCAACAAATATATTCAAATGATATAAAAACTGCCAAGGGGTGGTGATGGGATCAGCACCATTGCTAATATTCCATTTGTAATCAATCAAATTGATATGGTTTTGGTGAAGGTCTTGGATGAAACTTTGGTTGAATCCCGTGATGGGCATCACCCAATACATTCCAATCGGGCCTCTGTTGTCGAGCACATCGTGTCGAAGTTGTTCCAATGCTTTCAAACGCGTTTTCCTGGCATCGTCATGTTCATTTTTTATTTCTCCCTTGTATTCATGCGACAAAAACTCAAACAATTGGTTGGCATAATCTCGCTCTTTAGAATTATTGTCTTTTTTGTCTAATAAGTAATCGCAAAAAACCATGTCAAATTTGTACTTGCGCATCAACAGCAAAGCAGTGCGCACATCACGCACGCCTACAATCTGGATATTTAGTTTATCACAGTCTATCTTTAATTCAAAGGGTTCTTCGCCTTTTGCAGTTTTGCGACATAACTGTATGTTAGTGTTTGATATGTCATTCTGTTCATCATCAATAAAATCACAAGTTAATCTCGGGCAAAAATAAGAATCTATACCCTCCTCTTTCCAGTAAAAATAATCCTTTGTGCCACCTAATTTTTCAAAAATCTTTGATTTCTTAGCACTATCTTTATTGCCGTCATCCATCAGATGCTTGATGGTGCGAAGTTTGCATTGTTTATTTTTGCAAGTGGAACAATCGTCACATTCTTTTATTTCAATTTTTAGAGTTTTTCCATCACGTTCATTATTGATTGCATTAAAGCCCCCCCCTGAAACAGCAGGGCCTATTTTATCGTCCAACAACAATATGCGAAAGGCAATGTCATGAAACTCTTCTAAATATTTGAAATCCGGTTTTGAAACATCGACAATTTTAGACTTAGATTCGTCAAGTTCGACATAATTATTTTTCAGAACCTCCCTTGCTCTCACCTCATTGCCATACAATAATGGTGTGACATGGTTACCATGATTATTCCCAAAATCTTCAAGGTAATTGTTCTCTTGCAGACGTAAGTTATAATCAAGGTATTCTTTTGCCGTTGGATAATCATAAAGACCAATTTCTTTAAAATAATCGAATTCATGAATGACTGCCTCATTTTCACCTTGATCCTTGTCATCAACCAACCTTACCCATATGGATGAATTGTTCAAGAAAGAAAAAGGTTTTTCAAGATTATGCTTTAGGGTGCGTTTCGTTTTCTGTGAACCTTGTATTTTCGGATTATCATCAGGAAGACACTCAAACTTTTTTCTTTGTACTTGAATAAGCAAAGGAGATGTATTATCCTTCTTATTTCTCCACTTCTCAACCCACGCTTGAACAAATCGTGATCGGACAGCTTTTGCAAATTTTAGAGATATAGACTGAAATCCCGACAATAAACCCTTAATCAGATAATTTATATTTTTTTTAGAATCATCAACATAATGAAGAATATTGTTTTCTTTTGTAAAATCAACGTCCCAACCCGTTTTCTTCATCTTTGGGTCACCAGTAATATCCTCAATTTTTTCTGATAAAGGGACAGAATTTGTCCAATCAAAACTACAATCTTTATATAAATCATTTCCCGTTTCTTTAGAATCGAGAAAACTATCAATTTCACTTATCGTCCCCATTATTAATCAGTTTAGGTTAAATAATCGTTTAATTAAATTCTTTACTTCGATATAATAATAATCATATTCAGCATGCTCAAACAAATATATTTCAGAAACTAACAAAAATGACTTTAAATAATTCCAATGGCATGTATTACACTCATGAATAATCGCACTTTTTTGGTTCTTTTGTAACTGTCCAGAAGCATAACACCAATCTGCATCGTGCGAAAACACTTCTATCGTATATCCAGAAAGATTTCCATCCAAATCAGAATGAATCGTCTCAAACAAACCTTCCAAATATTGGTATTTATCTTTGGGACTATGTTCGTGATAAGGATATTCATGAGCAAAATATATGATTTCTTCTCCCAATTCGAATTTAAATACACCTGGTATAAAAATATTATCCGATTTATCTGCATGAATATGCACACATATCTCATCTATACCAATATTATCGGTTAAGGGTGTATCGTCAGTTATTTGATCAAAAATGCCACTTCCCTTTTTAAATGATTTTTGGTATTCCTGAGAATAGTCAAGATGATTTTTTTTGTCAATAATATAATCATCAATCTCCCTACTCGTTATTATAATTACCTTTGCCATAATAATTTGTGTTTTTGAACAATTGGGTTAAAAAGTATTTGCAATCATAAAAGGCGGCTTCCAAGGCCGAAAGGCTGATGAAAGGATAGTTGCGCAACTCATCTTCCAACTCCGGGCTGAAATTTCCCCTGCCAGAATGAATGGCAATAAATGGTTTCGAATTACCAGTGCCGAATTTGTTCTCCAGAAAATCAATTATCTTTTTGCTTCCTTTGTATTTCTCGATAAGTCCTAGATGAATTGTGATAAAATCCATCTTTTTTTTGTTTAAACGTTTACCAGAAAGTTGAATCAAGTTTTTAAACTTGGGATCGAAATCATACAAAGAAATACCACGCATTTCCAAAACACGCATTTCCAAATCTATGTCTTTTCCATATCTAGTTTTATAATCACCGAAAATTCTCTCATCTATTATGGCTATTCGGGTGTTGGCCGCTTCAACTACTTTGAAGCGGTTTACAGGATCACTCAAAAAATCAAAAGTAGCAATAGTAGATGTGTAATTTTCACCTGATATGGATTCCAAATATTTATCCTTTTTCTCTTTAACAGTTTTCGATAATATCGACTTACTAATATTAGTTTCTAAATGGTCTTGAAAAAAAATAGTCCAATCTTCATCTTTAATACTACCCCTTTTCACGCTTATGCCTCCCTCGTCATCTTGAATGTTTTTTTTCCCAAACTTAGTATAATCAACAGAAATAACTCCATTATCAAGGTTCTCTTTTATTTTTAAAAGCCGAAACAAATCAACCCTACTCTTAGCCTTGATAGCCTCATCCCATTTTTGCTTGGCGTCTGCTGACAATTCATTTAACGGTACAAATCGTGGGAAAATTTCTGACAAACGTCTTTGATTATCAACAACAAAATCCTGGTCGGCTACTATAATATCGGAATGAACTTTTACTAAATTATCACTAATCAAACTAATTCTATCTACGCCATTGTTCAGATAATCCATCCCTTTCTTTAAACGGTGACAGGTCTCAAAAAGCGGTGTTATTAAGGTATAACATAAATTGCCTTCAGCATCATTCGAAACATCAATAAACTTTTTAATCAATTTTAGTTTAGCTTCTTTTTCTGTTTTGTTTTGAATTTCATAAAGCCGTTCGGCAACATCTTCATTATTTAGCCACATGGCGCAAATCAACATCTCTTTTAAACCTTTGCTTTCCTTATCAACTCTGTTATCGTTGCCTTTTAATATCAACAAATCTTTGAATCGAGTTTCAATTTCTTGTTTTACTTTTTCTCCTGCTTTTCGGTTATCGTGAACGGTAATACTTAAATTCTGTTCTGTTTTTTTTAATTCAAGTGTTATTATCAAATCCTCATTTGCTTTAGAATGTTTAGCAGAATTACGAATGATGTTCTCAACAATTGTGAAAAAAGCGTGACGCGCCATAAGTCCCCCTGGTACTGCAATCTCTATTGAAGAAAGCAATAACCTCAATTCATTTTCTTCAATTTGTTTAACATTCTTTCCTGTATAAATAGTCTGGTTGCCTTCAATAATAAAACCAGAAGCATTAGGAAATAAAACTTCAAGCAACAAATTATAATACTTCTTCTTATCCAGTAAATTTTTAGTGTCCCTCTCTCTACGCGTCAATTGTTCAGAAAAAACCAAGTATTTTAAAAGAAAGTTTTGGACGGACTTTCCATGTCTCTTCCCATGATCATCCTCTGTAAGAACATCAAACAATTGGGCTTTGAAATTGAGAGAACCGTATGGATAATGGTCGCCAGAAACAATTGTAGCAATAAAATCCATACGTTCTTTTAAGTATTGTAGTAGATGAACGTTACCTCGATAATCGGCTCCAATAAGATTCTTTTGAGGCTTTTCTGTTGATGTTACCTCGTCAATCCTTTTTCTAAAGTAGTTTTTTGTATTAGTTAAGAAGTGACTGCCAAGATTATGACTCATATTGCGTGACATCAGAGCCGCAATAGCAGATTTGATAGCTTGGATTTTGACCATTTTAGCAGCTAGAGCGTCATAATAATCATAATCAATTTTTTTAATGATGAAAAAGATGTTTTTTATGTCATGGAGCAATGCTTTATCGGCACCCTTGGCATCAAAAAAACAATTCTTTACTGTTTCGACATCTGAATCGACACCTTCTATCATTAGTGTGCCCCATGATTCAAACCCTGGAATACCTAAATTAAAGCACGAAAAAGACTTTGTGGGTTTATTTCTATTTATTGTTCCATGGATTTGAATATATGTTTCAAAATCCTTTGATCCTATTATTTTTGAATTAGAACCACTTTTGCAATATTTCTCACCATTAAGAATGGATCCTAAGAAAAACAGATAATTGGAATCTTTTATTTCATCCTCTATACTAATAGTATTACCATCAATATCGTATTGCTTAAGTTGTCCTTGTTCAACTGAAAAAGCAACGTACTTCTTACTTGGATCTTCAGAAAAATGATGATGTAGTGAATAGGGTTTTATTTTAAGAGTTTTTGAAAAATCCAAATATTTGTAAAACAAGTCATAAGCCCTGCTTTGAACTTTATTCTTGTAATCATTAAGTCTACAATGAGGTCGGGAATAATTCTCGTCTTTAATTTTTAGCCATTTTGCAGCAGAATACATAGGGGAATGTGTGTCCATTTTCAAAATGATGACATCCTTTTTATTACCCAAAGAATCGGTTATCATCTTACAGACAAACCTTGACACATTACGGAAAAGACTCTGAAAAACCTCTAAATATTCACTCTCGGAGAGTTCATCAACAGACAAATTGGAAAAGTTATTCAACAAAGAAATCATTTTATCCGTTTGCACATCTAGATTAGATTTCGAATCATATATTCCACTTTCCGGTAAAATATACCTTTTCTTGAAATCCAAAATATCAAGTGCCAATTCATGTTTTTTCCTCTTTTGCATTTTCAAAACATAATACGGGTATGTTTCTCCATGAATATCAGGCTTTGCAAGCAATTCATCATCATCCAAAGGATTTCTTATGATATCAAAGAAGGATGAAAACATCTTTTCAACTTGTGCCACCTCATAAAGATGAACTAAATGTTCAGGATATTTAGAAAAATGACTGGGTGTCACACCTTCTTTCCCATTAGCTGTAGAGCGAAATGAAATCATTAAGATTCCGCCAGTTTTGCAAAGTTTAGACAAATTGAAAATGAATTTTATAACATCTTCTTCACCGATAATATGGTGCAGTACAAACCAACAAATAACAATGTCATATTGATTGTCTTTATTAATGGGAAAATCATCATTTACAATATCTTTAACTTTATAGGTTACTTTGCTCTTCGATGATGAGCATGAAGAATAAATGATATACTCTGAAACATCAATTCCCGTTACATTTTCATAGCCATAAGAAGCTAGATACTCGCACAGTTTTCCATTTCCACAACCAACATCAATAATACGAGCATTCTTATATCTGTCAAAATTGTCCGGATTTTCGAAGAAATCTTTTAATTGACGTGCTATCTCCCCCTCCTCCCAAGGCTTCGGAGTTTTATTCTGATGGATATCATCCCAATCATCCCTATAATTATAACTATTATCAGACATAATAATTGTTGTTTGTTATTGTTATTCTGGCATTTCCTTTTCCAAGATGAGAGCAGTTGACCTATCTCCATCTCTTTTGTAAATGGCAATTGAGCTATAGACAACATGTTTATCCGTCATTTTAATATTTCCACGAATGCTATTGTAATCAAGTCCTTCCAAAACATCTTTAATCGGGATGTTTTTTTGTTTGGCTTTTGTGATGGCATCTGACAGATATTGACAAATGGTATATCCAAATATAGCAGGATAATTAGGTTCACGCTGATGCTGTTTATAGAATGCATCATAAAACTGCTTGGATTCCTCATTGTATTCTTTCTCAAAATAGGAGCTTGCGAAGAAAATGTTTTGTTGGTTTTCCTCTGGGATACCCTCCCAAACCACAGGTGCGTCAAAAGAGCCGACTCCCAAAATGAGCAACTCCTTGTTTCTTTCGCGTATTTGATTGACGGCATTCACAAGATCGCGGTCTCTAGCTATCAAAAAAACGAAATCGACACTATCATTCAACAGTTTAGCTAACACATTTCTATGGTCGGCATCGCCTGTGTTAAAAAACTCGCCCGATATTTCAATCCCCTTGCTGTCCAATAATGAAGTCGCAATTTTTGCTCCATCAGTGCCATAATCATCATTCACACAATAATAGACGCCTCTGTTAAGATGTAGGGTATCTGTGACATAATCAACAAGAAACGGCAGTTGCATATCATGCGTCGCAAAGTCGCTGAAACAATATTCATAACCGGTTGTAAATGTAGTTGAAGAGTTGAAGGATGAAATCAACGGTGTTTTTGCCGTCTCTGCAATATCCCTTAATGGGAAACTGAATGGCGCAAAAAGAGAAACCAAAGCATCAACTTTGTCAATGTTAATCAACTTGTTTGCAACGGATGCTGCATTCTTCGTTTCACCCATATTATCTTCAAAGACCACATTCAATTCAGGATGCTTTTCGCAGAATATATCTGCTCCACTTTTGAATTCATTTCCCCAATAGGCATACGCCCCTGTTAGTGGTAAATCAACTCCAATGCATATGGAATCTTTTTCTTTTTTAGTTAGCATGAAAACCAATGCTATAACGCTGATTGCAATAAGCAATAACACTAATAAACGTTTCTTTTGTTTCATTTCAATTAAAATTAAAAACTATAGATTCAATTTTATCTTTATTAAATTCATCAAATTTAAATACAACAGTACCCGCCTCCATCATCACACACCTCTCACAAAACCCTACCGCCCTCGTCACGTTCTGCTCAATAAGCATAATAGTAACTCCATAGTTTTCCCTTATCTTCCCCAACATCCCATACATCTCCTCAACCGCCTTGGGCGACAAACCGGCACTTGGCTCGTCCAAAATGACCAGTTTGGGCTGGCGGGCCAAGGTCATGGCCAAAGCCAACTCGTGGCGCTGGCCGCCACTAAGCTTATCCGCCATAGTGCGCATCAGCTCTTTTCGGGGTTTCTGCAACAACGGAATGACGGACTGCAAAGATACATATTTTTGCGTTTCTTCGGTACGCCTGGCATTGACGAGAGCCAATTGCAGGTTCTGCCAGACCGACAAGTTGGGAAACACCACACCGCCTTGGTGCATCAAGGCGATGCCCATCCGCGCCAACTCGTGGGTACTCTTGTCCTCAATATGTTGCCCGTTGAAGACGATGCTGCCCTTGCGGTAAGGTATCAGGTTCATCACGGCCTTGCCCAAGGTGGACTTACCACTTCCGTTCAAGCCGATGATGCCAACGGCTTCGCCCTCGGCCACCGTCAAGTCGATGCCTTGCAGGATGTTCACGTATTGTTCGTAACCTCCATACAAATCCTTTATCTCTAACAGGTTACTCATAGGCCAAGATAATCCTTTCTGATGACCGGGTCGTCAAGCACCTCGCCCGTGGAACCGCTTTTTATGATTTTGCCGTCGGCGAGATAGTGGCAATGGTCGGCCACACTCCGCACAAACGACATATTGTGTTCAATTAATAGCACCGTCTGCCCCTCTTTCTCCACCATATCCCGCACGATGCTACGGAAAGTGTCGATATACCTGGGATTAACGCCGCTAGTAGGCTCGTCCAACAAGAGCAGATGGTCGTTGCCCATCAACAGGCGCACCATAGCAATCAAACGTTGCTCACCATACGACAGCTCAGAGGCTTTGTGGTCGAGCATACCCAAATACTTGTTGTCTTTTCCAAACACTTTCTTCAAAATACCGATGGCCTGTTGTTCTTTGGCTGCCTCACTTTTCGCCACTTTTTTACGGCAGAAAAGACCTGATAATGGGTTCTCCCCTGTCGTGTCGTCGGAGGCAATCTTCATATTTTCCATCAACGTCAAATCGTCCATCAACTGACGACCTTGGAAAAGCCGTCCAATACCCATCAATGAGATTTTGTGTGCAGGCAACTTGGTGATGTCATTGCCTTCCAAAACCACTTTCCCCTTAAAACCTTTCTCAAACCCAGAGATGACATTAAAGAGCGTGGTCTTGCCAGCACCGTTGCCGCCTATCAAGGCCGTCACCTTGCCTTCCTCCACGGCCATGTCTACCCCATCCAAGAGGTTGAACACCTCCTTGTGGGCGTTAGCGTAACTCATCCGTATGTCTCTCACCTCCAATATCATCTCACTTGAGTTTGACATCGCCCAACAGACCTTGAGGCCGGAGGAACATTAACACTATCAATACAAGACCATAAATCACCTGCCTCAAATTGGCGGCCACCGCATCGGGAAGACCCACAAAACGAAGCAGTTCGGGAAGGATAACCACCACGGCAGCACCCACTATCGGTCCCCACACACGGCTTCCAATGCCACCGATAAACAGGGCTGTGATGATGAAGATGCTCTCGTCGAGTGTGAAACTGGTTGGGTCGATATAACTCACATACGAGGCATAAACCAATCCCGCCACACCGGCGAAGGCTGCGGAGATAAAGAACGCCCAGGCTTTCAAACGGACGGTGTTGCGCCCCAAAGCCTTGGCCGACAACTCGTCGGTGCGGATGGCTTTCAGCATCCTGCCGTATGGAGAATGCTGCAACCTATTG